>RRZT010278928.1_pt1 | contig 15892 bp, 17 predicted proteins | sample 2165551 | NCBI WGS metagenome assembly RRZT01 (sample SAMN10456910, study PRJNA506462) | wastewater metagenome | biome: wastewater; feature: sludge; material: wastewater sludge; isolation source: wastewater sludge with Escherichia coli K12::gfp cells carrying plasmid... | place: USA: Moscow, Idaho... | reverse complement strand
TAGAGCATCATTTTGAACCTAATCAGCATGATAATTTCAATGTGGAACCATAATGTGACGCATCGTTTAGCCGATGCGTATCCGGGCTTTCAGCCCGTAACCCAAACCCACCGTCTTTAGACGGTGGTTGTTTAGTTTTATAGAGTGGGTTAGTGTTGGGTATGGCTGCCCGGCTTAGGATGTGTGGATGAATAAATCCAAGCGTTTCAGGCAGCCTGAAGCGCTTGGATTTACGACCCTTTTGATAAGCACGGTAAGCCAGATGCTGGTGCTGTTTGCGGTTTTCAGTTTTAAAAGGTTTTATCGGCACCAATAAATACGCGATTGCCGGAACGGGAATAAAAGGCCGGAATATTGCTGTCGATTTTACTGTATTGCCAGTTTAGCTTCGGCGTAATGCCCCAGAAATTCAGCTTACGGTGCCATAAACTCACGGTGCTTTGGTATTCGTGGTCTCGACGTGGGTAGCCGAAATAAAAATTATTGGCTTTGAAATCGCGATGTGCATAGCGTAAATTCAAACGTGAGCTAATGCCCAACGGCCACTCATAGCTGGTGCCGATACGCAAACTTTTACGGATTGAGGCTTCTGCCGGATCACGGGCGGTTTCGTTAATCCAGTCTGCACCGCCATAAACAAATAAACGCGCATTGGGCAAATAGGCTACGGTGGCCGATAAGGCTAAGCGGTTGCCGTCAAAACGGGTGTAATCTTGGTAATTTGTGCGCGATAAGTCTGCCGCTGCTACGGTTTGCCAGTTTTTATTCAACCAGCGGCCATATTCAGCACTGATGCCGGGAGTTTGTGCATAGGCTTGGCTATTGAGCCAGGTTTTTTCAAAATAGGGTTTCAGGCTCGCCCATTGTGCAATATCCCGGTAAACATAGCCGCTGCCGGCACGAACGGTGGTTTGGTCGTAATCATGGTTGTCCCAGTAATTTACGCCGTAAACCGCACCATCTACGCTTAAATAATGGTTGCCCGCCAAATTGAAATCGCGGCTAAGGCTGCCTGAATAGCGGATGCCTTGTGCTTTTTGAGGCAGGGAGTCGGCGTTTTTTTGAAATGTGAGCTTGCCTAGGGTGATTTCTTTTATTGCCGAGGCATTGTTGACATTATCGGTGCGTTCGTAGTTAAGCCCTGCCGCCAACGACCAGCCGCCTTGTTTGTCGATTGCGGCGAGATAATGGTTTACCAGTGCCAGCGAAGCGGGGGAAATCGGCTCGGTGCGCACTTTTTCAAATTGGGCTTTGGCGGCGGTGTATTCTTTGTTTTCAAACAACATGGCCGCCAAATTAAGGCGCACATAAACCAATTGCGGCGCACGGGCGATAATGCCGCGATAGGCATCAATGGCGGCGCGGTGGCGGCCTTGGTGGCGCCACAATGCGCCTTGAGCATAGTCGGCCAACACGTCATCGTAGGCGGGAATTTGCCGGTATAAGGGCAGCAAATATTCAAGCCAATCCCAACGTTGCTCCATCACCGCACGGTTAATCAGGCTTTCTGTTAGGCTGCGGTTGTTGAGTAGCTCCTGCTCCGTGATTGCGCTGGGCGTAAGGCTGCCTGAAACCGGCTTATGTGCCGCGGCGCCCACGGGCGGGGCAATTTCCGGAGGTGTACTTAGCGGCTGCGCCTCCAACCGAGTATCGGGTGTATCATCCACGGGTAACAGCAAACGGCCATCGGCAAGTGCAGCAGAAAAAGGGTAGATGCCCAATAGAATTATCAGTTTTTTCATCAATTGTATTTGTAACAAATCTGCAAAAAGCTGCCTGAAAACGCGCCATTGCCGCAGCGTGTTTTCAGGCAGCCTTGGGTTAGAAATACGGATTATTTTTGTCTTTCGCCGCCAAAACCAATAATGTCTTCACCGTTGTTTTTATGTATTGCCCCCATAATGCCTTCGGCATTAGGCCCGTAAATACCGAGTGCATAACCTGTATTGGGGTCTAATCCTGTTACCTTGCCATAGATGCCTTGTTGGGCATTGTATTGATCAAAGGCGGTAATATTGCCTTTTTCTAAGATAATGCTGGATCCGATTTTACCTTGGCCGCTGCGGGCGCCAAAATCAATGGTGTAATCCAAATTGCCGGCTGTAATGATTTTCCCTTGGCCACCATCTTTAAATGCCAAGCCTTGGTAGGTGGCGCTTATGTTATCACCGGCCAGTTTATCAATGGCTTCTGCTTTTGTACCCAAGCCGGCAATATGTTCAACACTAAATGCACGGTCTTCAGCAGGAATCACGTCTGCTGGTGGAACAAAGATATTGCCGTGTTTATATTTACCTTCAAACCCCGTTATCGTTTGCCCGAGCATGATTGAGTAAGGCAGGTTATAGATTAAAAATTTTCCAGTATATTGACCATCGATATCAACAAAACCGGGCTCGCCACCTTTATATCGTACAGTATAGTCAGTAATAATATAACCAAGCTTTCCATCATTAATTTTGGTTAAATCAACGGGTTTTGTTAAATCATAGGATTTCCCGTTAATGTAAGCCATGTCAATTTCATGTTTCCATGGATCATCAGGAGGGTTGTCCATCCGGATGAGTTTTTTTGCCTCTAAAACCGCTTTATCCAATTCGCTCATGGCTGAACCGTTATTGGTTTGCCCATCCGTTTTAATGGCATTACTGCTGCCGCTGCTGCCACAAGCTGCCAATGCAAATGCGGTAATAACAAGGGTGCTGATTTGAGTGAGTTTCACGCTAAGGCTCCTATCAGGTGTGAATGAATATTGAGCTTTAGGCTGTTGAGCCAAAAGGCCATAGAAATATAGCATATTTATGTAAACATATGTTTACCCAAGAGCAAGCAATGTTAACTGTAAGCGCTTATGAAAAAGCCCTTTGGAACGCAATTTTATAGGGAATTGGCTTTCAGGCAGCCTAGGCTTCCCATTCGCTGCTGATGCGCAAGCCGTCGTAAGCCACGGCCATATTGGGTGGGCAGCGGTGGCTGAGGGCTTGGTATTCGAGCTGGTGGGTCATGTGGATGAAATAGGTTTGTTTGGCGCCGATGCGCCGAGCAAAGTCGAATGCTTGCGCCACGCTTAAATGGCTGGGGTAGGCTTGCTCCATCAGGCAATCCAGAAACAAATAATCCAGCCCTTGCAGGGCGTCGATAACGGCATCGCTGATGTGGTTGATGTCGGTAAGCCAGGCGATGTTGCCGATGCGGTAGGCGCTGGTGGTCCAGCGTCCGTGCGGCAGGCCGTGGTGCCACAGTGGCACGCCGTTAAGCTGCATTACCGGCCGGTTTTGTTCGCTTTCAGGCAGGGTGTGGGCGCTGAGCACGGGTTTGTTCCAGTGGGCGTGGGCGGGCAGGAAGGCGTAGTCGAAGCGGCCGGTGATGTTGGCGATGGTAAAGGTGTTGCCATACACGGGAATGACGCTTTGCTGGCGGTAGCAAAAGGCGCGTAAGTCGTCGATGCCGTTGAGATGGTCGGCATGGGGGTGGGTGTAGAGTACGCCGTCTACGCGTGGCAGGTTTTCGCGCAAGGCTTGTTGGCGCAGGTCGGGGCCGGTGTCGATAAGCCAGCCTTGGCCGTTGATGCTTAGCCAAGCGCTGCAACGGCTGCGTTGGTTTTTGGGGTTGCTGCTCACGCAGGTGGGGCAGGTGCAGCCGATGGCGGGGCTGCCTGAAGAGCTGCCGCAGCCGAGCACGGTAAGGGTGATGGGTATCGACATGGCTTTGATGGTGTGTATGCGCCGCGCCGGTGGCTTATGCGCGCGGCACTTTGTTAAACAGGCGGTAGAAGTTGTCGGTGCTGGCGGCGGCGATGTCTGCAAACGGCTCGCCGCGCAGTTGCGCCACGAATTCGGCGGTATAGCGCACATAGGCCGGTTCGTTGGTTTTGCCGCGCTTGGGCACGGGTGCCAGATAAGGGGCGTCGGTTTCTACCAGCAGGCGCTCTTGTGGTATGTATTGGCAGGCTGCCTGAATGGCGGTGGCATTTTTAAAGGTAACGATGCCGGAAAACGAGATGTAAAAGCCTAAGTCCAGCGCGGCTTTGGCAAAGGCGGTGTCTTCGGTGAAACAGTGGATTACGCCGGCATGGGCGTGGTGTTCGTGCAGTAGGCGCAGGGTGTCGGCACCGGCATCGCGGGTGTGCACAATCAGCGGCAGGCCGCTTTGGTTGGCGGCTTCGATGTGGGTGATAAAGCGGCGGTGCTGCCAGTCCAAATCGCCTTGGCACCAGTGGTAATCCAGCCCGGTTTCGCCGATGCCCACCACTTTGGGGTGTTGGGCGTGTGCCACCAGCTCGGCGGTGGTAAATTCAGCGGCGTCTTGCTGGTCGGGATGTACGCCCACGGTGGCGTAGATGTTGCGGTGTGCTTCGGCCAAGGCCAGCACTTCGGCAAAGGTATCGCGGCTCACGCTGATGGCCAGCGCTTGGCGCACATCGGCGGCGGCCATATTGGCCAGCACTTCAGGCAGCCTGTTGACCAAATCGGGAAAATTAAGGTGGCAGTGTGAATCGATGAGCATGGTTTACAGGGTGTAGGTGGGGCGTTCGTTAAGCAGCAAGCCGGACAGTAAGTCTTCGATGGCCTGCTTGGTTTCTACGGCTATCGGGTCTTTGCCGAAGGCCAGGCCGATGCCTTTGGCTTGGCCGATGGCGGTGGCGGTGGCGGTGCTGTTGATCCAGACCACTTGGGTGCGCAGGTATTTGGGTTCGTTGTGTTCGGGCAGATTCACCACCAGCAGCACTTCGTCACCCATATCGAAACGGTCGTCGGTGGGCACAAACAGGCCGCCGTGTTTGAAAAACGACAGATAGCTGCGGTAGAGCTCGGGCTTGTCGGGAATAGTAAGATGGAGCATTTTGCCGGGCAGATCGGTGGGATTCATGGGCGGTGTCCTTGGGGTTTAATGTTTTTGCTGCCAAAAATGCAGATACTCAATCAGCAAATCTTCGGCCTGCATTTTAACATTGAGGGTGTGCTGGCCGTAAGGGGTGAGGGCATTCAGGCGCTCTGCCAGCGCGAATAAGGCGATTGGCTGGGTGCGTGCGCCCAATGTATCCAGCGCGGTTTGGCGGCCGGGATAATACACCGCCGCCATTTGCTGCTGCGCACGCGCAATGTCGAGCAGCCATTTGTGCAGCCAGTCGAGCAGCAGTGATAAGGGCCATTTTTGGCGGTCGAACAGGGCGGCGTAGTCCAGCAGTGCCAGCAGGCGCGGCTGTGCCAGCAAATCAAGTAATTGGGCGCGTAAATCGTCTTCTGCCGGTTTGTCGGCAAACAGCGGGGCGCCGCCGTGAAAGGCGAGCAGGTTTTCGGCATCGGCCATGTCTTGTTGTTGCAGCCACGCCAGTGCTTGTTCGCGGCTGGGCAAGGGCAGGGCAAAGGGGCGGCAGCGGCTTTTGATGGTGGGCAGCAAGGCGTCTTTATTGTGGCTCACCAAAATAAACAGCACTTGCGGCGGGGGCTCTTCCAGCACTTTGAGCAAGGCATTGGCTGCCTGAATATTCATGCTTTCGGCCGGGTGCACCAACACCACGCGGTGGCCGCCACGATGGGCGCTTAGGTGCACAAAGTCCAAAACCTGGCGCACCGCATCCACTTTGATTTGCAGCAGCTTGCGCGCCACATTGTCGCCTTCGGGGATTTCCGGCGTGAGTTCGCACAAGTCGGGATGGCTGTGCTGGCTGCACAAATGGTACGACGGGCATTGACCGCAAGGCTGGTGTTCGGCTTGCGGGTTTTCGCACAACAAGGCCTGCGCCAGATATTGGGCAAAGGCCAGTTTGCCGGTTCCGGCTTTGCCATACAACAGCCAGGCATTGGGGTGTTTGTCCCAGTGGGCGGCCAGTTGCTGCCAAGCGCTGTGTTGCCAAGGGTATATCATGGCTGCGGCTCAAATAAGCGTTGCAGTGCGGCGTCGATTTCGGCGCCCACCACGGCTTTGTCTTGGTGGCTGTTAATCACCGCATAGCGTGCGGGCGCGGCGGCGGCGCGCTGCAAATAGGCCGCGCGGGTGCGGTTGAAGAAGTCGGCATTTTCCTGCTCGAAGCGGTCTTTACTGCGGTGGCTTTCGATGCGTTGCAAAGATACCGCCAGCGGAATATCGAGCAAAAGGGTTAAATCCGGCTGCAAGCCTTGCTGCACCCATTGCTCCAGTGCGGCAATATCGGCCAAGGGCAGGCCGCGGCCGCCGCCTTGGTAGGCAAAGGTGGCATCGGTAAAGCGGTCGCTCACCACATGGGTGCCCGCGGCCAGGGCGGGGCGGATAACATCATCAAGATGTTGCTGGCGGGCAGCAAACATCAGCAGGGTTTCGGTACGCAAATTGGCTTGTGTGGCCGGGTTGAGCAACAGCTCGCGCAAGGCTTCACCCACGGGGGTGCCGCCCGGCTCGCGGGTAAACAGTACCGGCAGATTGCGCTGGGCAAACCATTGGCGCATGGTGGCCAAATGGGTGGATTTTCCGGCACCGTCGATGCCGTCTAAAGTAATAAAGCGGGCGTTCATAAGGGTGATTCCGGGCTGCCTGAAAGGGTTTCAGGCAGCCTTATGATATTTATATTATTTGCGCTTAAGGATAAATTCACGCACTGCGGCATTGTGTTCGTCAAGATTGTGGCTGAATTGGCTTTTGCCGCTGCCATCCATGCGCGACACAAAATAAAGGTATTTTTCTGACGAAGGATGCGCCGCCGCTTCCAGTGCCGCTTTGCCGGGTAGTGCAATCGGCGTGGGGGTTAAACCGGCGCGGGTATAGGTGTTGTAGGGCGTGTCGCGTTGCAAATCGGCACGGCGGATGCGCCCCTGATAGGCGCTGCCCATGCCGTAAATCACCGTGGGATCGGTTTGCAGGCGCATGCCGATGTTCAAACGGTTGGCAAACACCGCCGCCACATGGGCGCGGTCTTCCGGGTGGCCGGTTTCTTTTTCGATGATGCTGGCCATAATCAGCAGTTGGTAGGGCGTTTGGTAGGGCAGGCCGCTTTGGCGCTCGTCCCAGGCTGCCTGAAGGTGTTTTTGCATGGTGCGGTAGGCCAGCTGATACAGCGCCAAATCGCTGCTGTCGGTATCGATTTCGTAGCTGTCGGGGAAAAACAGCCCTTCAGGTTTGTCGCTCGGGGCTTGGGCATCCACTTGACGCAGCAGTTCGGCGTCCGACAAATTACGGGTATCGTGGCGGATGTCTTCGGTTTGGTTGATGATGCGGCGCATTTGCGCAAAAGTGCTGCCCTCGATGATTTGCACCGTTACCGTGTCGGGGCGGCCATCGCGCAAGCGCTGTAAAATCTGCCAGGTGGAAATCGAGCGCGGCAGCCGGTAATTGCCCGCATGTAGCTTGTCGTGTATGCCCAGCACATAAGCGGCACCCAACAGCACATGGCGGTTGTACACCACGTCGTCGCCCGCCAATTGGCGGCTCACGGTGGCCATCCCTTGGCCTTGCGCCACTTTCATGCGGTAGCCGTTGTTTTCCTTGGGCGCAAATAAAGCGGCAGCCACCAATGCAGCCACCACCAGTAGCAATAAACCCAGCCACCGCCACCATTTACCTGCCATACGCCATTATCCTTGTGGGCAAAACATTATTGATGCGGCAGTATAGTGGAATGAGCACCAAACCGCCACCAAACCGCCACCAAAGCACCGGCCATCTCCCGCAATCCGATGCAACCAAGCCATGTAAGCAAAACAGGACATCACTAATTTGAATTAAATCCCATAACAAATCATAATGTTGAAAAATAATTATCAAAAAACCACCATTAAGCCTTGCAACCATGGCCAGATTCGGTAAAATGCGCAGCCTGTCAGGCAGGAAACAAAGCCAGACAACACGGGGGTATAGCTCAGTTGGTAGAGCGCTTGCATGGCATGCAAGAGGTCAGCGGTTCGATCCCGCTTACCTCCACCAGATTTTAAAAAAGACCTAACTGATATCAGTTGGGTCTTTTTTTATTCAATACCGGCTAGTGAAATGGAATGGGTATTTTGCGGGTGTTGGATGAAATAAATTGATCAAAAGGCTGCCTGAAATCGTGTTCAGGCAGCCTTTTGGTATTGCAATAATGATAATTGTTTGGCTGTATTGAATAACAAAAAAGCGCAATGGAATTAAACCATTGCGCTTACTTTTTTGGTGGGCCCGGTCGGTTTCGAACCGACGACCAAGGGATTATGAGTCCATCACATAAATAAATAAAATCAGATATATAGGCATTATTGTAATCTACAAATTACAAAAATAAGGCTTTATAAGCGTTTATTATGATTGGTTTTTATTTTGCGATGTAGAGCAAAAAAAAGAGAAGTTGGCGCGATGAAAAGCGCCTATTTTTGTGCAAAAATGGCGCTGCATAATCGTGCGTTAATTTGAGTATTTGCGCATGATTATGCCAAAAAATCAGGGTTGATAAATATACTTTAACCGTTATGTTTTATTGGGTTTTTCTGGGTGTGGGGTGGTGCATAAAAAATGCCCTATTTTTGGGCATGCGGAGGCGGGAGGGGGAGCGCGCCGCGGCGCTCTCCGCCGCCTTTGAGAAATTTTGATTAAAAAATAGGCAATCCGAAAATGCCTAAAAAATAGGCAGCTCGGAAAATCCGGGCTGCCTATGGGTTTTGGTGGTGGATTGTGATTGTGTTATGCGTCTCCGCGCTCGATTTGATACGGCTCAAACTCAAGCACGGGCAGCCCGAACATATCATTGATTGCCAGCATGTCGCGCTGAATGGGTTGCACCTCGTTAACGGCAAAAACTTTGGCGTCGGTAATCGCGTCGCCCAGGCTGCCTGCGCTTTTGGGTACGATACCCATTAACTTTGGCGGCACTCGGTGTATGGCCAGCATGTCGTCAGCGCTTACGGATTTGATGTTTAAAAATTCATCTTTGGCCGCCACTTCGGAGATGGGGATTAACTGTATCCCGTCTTTGCTGCCGTTAACCGAGCGCAAATACATATTTTTAAAGTTGCCCCCGCCCTTGGCTTCGCGCATATTTTGCTTGAGCGTTTCCCAGTCGTCCTCATTGATTTGCGCATCGGTGGCATAAAAGATAAACCCGGCATGGCTGCCGTTGTCGTAATAGCGGCGGCGGAACTTGGTAGCGCTGGCGTTAAGCTCGATTGAATTCAGCGCGGCCAAATAGTGCGGCACACCATACACCTCTTGCCGCAAATCCGGCTGCATCAAGTGGGCGATATTGTAGCCGCTGATGGTTTCCTCGGCGTCGTTTTGATTTTGCAGCGGATGGCTTGGCTGGCGCAAATAAACATAGTCCGTGAGATTCGACGCACGCCGCATATACAGCGCCAGCCGGTTTTGAAACCGCAGCACCTTGCCGTGCAAATTGCGCTGCGCCTCAAGGTAGGCATTGCCCAGCACCAAATAATTAAACGCCAGCTTTTTAAATTCCGTGCGCGACAATAACGGCGTGGGAATAAACGTGCTGGTTAAAATATTGAGCTTGGCTTGCAACGCCGAATTGTGATGCACACCCGTGCCCAGCAGCCGGATTAAATCCCGCGCATTAACGGGCAGCTCAAAATAGCGCCCGTTGTCTGTGCACTCCATTGCGTCCAGCAGCTCGATACGGCTCACCCAATCATCATGGCTAAACCGCTCCACCTCCACTTGCGTGGTTTGCTTTTTTTGTTTTTTACTCATTTAATCCACCTCAATGCTAAATCCGCCGCCCATGGATCCGTCTAGCGGCTCTTGATAAAAAACCATCATCGCCGCCCAAGCCAAGTCGCAATGACTGGCCGCCGCGCTGCGGCTGGCCACATAAGTCATCGCCCTGCCGTTGCCCGTCATTTGGCGGCGGATGCCGGTAAACGACACCACCATATCTTTACTGCGCATCGCATCCCATTCCACCCGCTGCTTGCGGAACAAATCCAGCGATTTGTTAACCATCATCGCTTTAAGCTCGGCGGTGTACTTAAGGCCAACCGCCAGCGGAAAGAAGCCCTGCACCAGCTGGAACACCGCCGCGCCAATGCCGCTGGTATCAATCACAATTTTGGCCACGTTGTAATCGGCCAGCAGCGAACGGATAACATCGGCTTGCTGCTCAAAATTATTGCCGCTCAAAAGCCGGTGCTCAACCAGCCGGAACTTATCCCCGGCAAAACGCGGCGCCAGAAACACCACCAGCCCGGCCGCATCACCCGAATCGGTAGGGTCATAGCCCACCCAAACGGCAGCGTTGCCGCACGGGCGCGGCGTAAACGGCTTATAAAAATCTGCCCAGCAATCCCAGCTATCCACCCCGGCGCGTTGTAGCTGCGTAAACTCAAAAATCGCATCACCGTCGGCCATAAACTCACAGCCAAAAAGCTGCCTGAATTCGGCAGGCGAATACTCGCGCTGTAGCTGCGCCTTATCAAACAGCGTACAGCCGCCGGCCTCGGCATCGTCCAGCGTCACAATCTGGCGCCATTGGCCGTCCGGGTCTAAGCGTCCGTGTTGCAAAGCGGCGTGCGAAATATCCAGATTAATATGCTCGACCGCCGGGCGTCCATCGTTAAACTTACTGCCCGCCCACAGCGGATAAGCCGCGTGTGCCTCGCTGCTTGGCGTGCTGAAATAAGTAATGCGGTATTGTTTTTGTGCTGCCATGGCTTTTGACAAAGTATCTAAGCGTTCAAAGTCGGGCGTCCAAAAATACTCGTCAAGATACAGATTGCCCGTTCGCCCTTGCGCTGTGCGGCTGTTTGTGCCCAAAAAATACAGCTTGGCGCCGCTATTGGGCAGCGTGATTACATCGCCTTTAAGTTCTACGCCCACTTGTGAAGCTAAATCGGCAATAAATACTTTGAACTGAAACGCCTGCGCCCGGCTGGCAGAAAGAAAAATCTGATTGCGCCCCGTAATCAGCGCATCAATAAACGCCTCGCGCGCAAAAAAGAAAGTAGCGCCAATTTGGCGGCTTTTTAAGATATTGCGGAACCGCTGCTTTTTGCCCATATCCAGCCAATGGCGTTGGTAGCTAAATTGCTGCTCGGCAAAAATCTCCTGTGCCCGCTTAAGCTGCTCCGGCGCAAAAAAATTCTGTGCCGGTTTTTCATGGCGCGGCGCCCGTTCGCGCCGCTGTGGTTGCTCACGTGGCGGCTTGTCTATTGTCGGCACATCCGGCATTGCTGTGCCCATCTCTTGCGGCGTGGCTGATTTAGTGCTGCCTCGGCCAAAATCGCCAACCAGTGCCGATAGCTGCTTAATCTCTTTGTAATCCCCATCCGACTTTTTCGGCAAGTTAATCAGCTGTATCAACCGCGCTTCCGCACTGGCCGTCACCCGTTGCGCCGGCGTGCCGCCGTCCCAATTATCGCGTTGTTTCCAGCTGTGCACCGTGGCCGGTTTAATCCCTAAGTGCTGGCCGATTTTGCTGATACGCCAGCCTTGCCAATACAAATTCCGCGCCAGCAGGCGCGGGTCAAGATTGGGGTTGTTTTTCGGGGCGGGGGCAATCAGCTTAAACGACATAGCGGCTTGGGCGGGGTGGCAAGTGGTCAATGCCAACACTATCAAGCTCAAAACAGCGCTGTGCACCCGCTGCCACTTGTAAAAAACACCCTCAAAACCGCACGGCATTGATGGCGCCCATTTGCACCGCCAAACTGGGCGGCATCATCATTTAATTGCCCTCACCGCCATGGACAGTACAAAACCGACCACCACCGATTGGCGCATTGTTGCCATCTCCGGCAAAACTGCCGACGGGCGCGAAATCAGCGCGCAAGACATTGCCGACATGGCCGCGCAATACGACCCGGCCACCTACGCTGCCCGCATCAATCTTGAGCACCTGCGTTTTATTTTTCCGTATCCCGAAGTATCCGGATTTGGCGATGTAGTGGCGCTAAAAGCCGAAAAGCAAGCCAATGGCAAAACCGCGCTGCTGGCCAAGCTGGCCGTTAACAGCAACCTGCAAGCCCTTTGGAATGCCGATCAAAAAGTGTATTCCAGTGTTGAAATCATCAGCCCGTTTGCCGATACCGGCAAAGCCTATTTAGTTGGTTTGGCTGTTACCGACAACCCCGCCAGCCTCGGCACCAGCCGCCATTTTTCCGTTACCGGCCCCGCTGCCGTAGCCGCCGCCCAATCCATCCACTTTAGCGAGTACGCCGAAATGACCGAATCAGCCCAAAACACCCAAACCGCCGGCCTGTTTGCCGCCTTGCTGGCCAAATTTGCCAAACAAGAGCCGCAAGCGCCCGCCGAAACCCAAACGGCAGACGCCAAAGCCGACAACACCTCGGAAAGCACCGAAGACGCGGCTATTACCCAGCTCACTGCCGACCTCGCCGCTGCCCGCCAAGACCTTGAAGCGTCTGCCGAGTTTGCAGCGCAAATGCTCGAAAAACACGAAGCCTTGGCCGCCGAATTTGCCGCCTTTAAACAGCAAGTCGAAGCCACGCCTTTAAGCGGCCAGCGAGCGCCGCATACCGGCGGCGGCGACCAAGTGACGTCTGATTTTTAAATTAGTTTGCGGCAGTTGCTCCGTCTTTCAGGCAGCCTGAAAACAGAAAAAAAGGGAAACCAAATGCACCACATTATTGAAAAATACTTTGCCGCCGTAGCCGCGGCCAACGGCCAAACCACCGTAAGCCGCCAATTTAACGTTACCCCGCAAATCTCGCGCAAGATGCGCAGCGCCATGCGCTTGTCTAGCGAGTTTTTGAAAAAAGTCAACGTAGTGGGCAAAGACAATATTGCCGGTGAAGTTATCGGCATCAAAGCCGGGCTTACTGCCAGCCGCAAAGGCAAAACCCCGGGCGGCAAAGGCTATGTGAATTTTGACGGCAGCGAGCGCCGCCAGCCCAAAGCCTTTCACAGTACCACCGGCCGCCGCTATTTGTGTCAAAAAATCAACTTTGATACCGGCTTAGGCTACGAAGAAATTGACGCCTGGGCAGCAGAGCCGGAATACGTGCGCATCATCAACGAGCAAATCGTTAAATCCAAAGCCGAAAGCCTGCTGTCCATCGCCTTTAACGGCAAAACATGGGCCGACAACAGCGACCCCGCCGCCAACCCCTTGCTGCAAGACTGCGGCAAAGGCTGGCTGTGGCAGCTGCGCGAAAACAACGTCCCGCGCACGCTCGGCTGGGAAAGCGGCAAAGTGGGCGAAACCAAAGCCGCCGTTAAATACGGCCCGGCGCAAGAATACAAATCGCTGGATGCCGTGGTGCTCGATGCCGCCAACAGCCTGATTGCCGAAGAATACGCCGACCGCGCCGACATGGTGGTTATCTGCAACCGCCGCACCTTGGGCGATAAATACTTTACCTTGGTAAATGCCGCTGCCGATAAGGCCAGCGAAGTGCACGCCACCGATGTGCTGGCATCCACTCGCCGCTTGGGCGGCCTGCAAGCCATCGCCGTGCCGTACTTTCCCGCCGACACCTTGCTGATTACCCCGCTGGCCAACCTGTCGATTTACTTTCACAACTACGGCCACCGTCGCAAGCTCGCCGATGAGCCGGAGTTTGACCGCATCGCCAGCTACGAAAGCGAAAACATCGACTTTGTAGTCGAAGAATACGAAGCCGCCGTGCTGATTGACAACATCGAACACGTCCCGGCCTAAGGCTGCCTGAAACGAGCACAGACAAGGCCGCCGCCTTGTCTGTATGTCTAAAAAAAGGTGCAATCAACATGACCAGCCCCGCCCGCCGCCACTACCTCATCGAATCTGCCCGCGCCCAAGCCAGCCAGCAAAGCCAAGTCGACCTTGGCGCACTCACCCCATACCGCCGCCTGCAATACCAATTACACCAAGACCGCGCCGCGCTAAAGCTGATCCAATCCATCCAAGACAAGGCCCGCGCCAAAGCGCAAATGTTGCCCGCTTATGCCGACTGGGTGCAGGGCGTATTGGCCGCCGATAACCCGGCGCCGGACGATGAAATCTTAACCACCGTGATGGTGTGGCTGATTGACACCGGCGCACTCGATACCGTGGTGCCGCTGGTGGAGCTGGCCGTCCGCCACCACCTCACCAGCGCCGACGACTACCAACGCACCTTGCCCACCCTGCTGTTTGAGCAGCTGGCCGAACAAATCACCGCCGGCCACAGCATTGCCGATACGGGTATCAGCCGCCTAATCGAATTGGCCTTGGCCAAAACCGACAACGGCAGCCACCAAGTCGATATGCCCGACCCCGTGCGCGCCAAGTTTTTAAAAGCCGCCGGCGTGTGGCATACCGAGTTTGGCAGCAAAGACCGCGCCGCCGATTTGCTCGACCGCGCCATTGCCTATGACGACCGCGTCGGCGCTAAGCAGCTGCTGAAAGAAGTCCGCGCCGCACTGGCCAAGCAATAACCGTCTACCCCCGCCGTGTGGCGTGCGGCGGTGTGTCAAAGCGGCTTACTCCGTTGCCGTCTTTGCCTCACCGCCGCAGCCGCCACACCTTTATTTTGAAGGCCGCGCCATGAGCAACCTTGTTTTTGCCGAAAAAGAGCCTGCCGCGCCGCCGCCGGATTTGGCCGAAATCACCTCCGGCGCCTTTTGGCCGCCGCTGGCCTTGGCCGATGTCCGCACCGCCGTGCGTATCGACAACACCGTCACCCATCAGCGCCTGCACTATGCCGTTTCCGCTGCCGTGGTCTATGTTAATCAGCAATTGGCCGCTTTTCAGGCAGCCATGCAGCAAAAAGGCATTGCCACACTGGCAGCGATTAACCCGCAGGCACAAATCAACGGCCGCACCGTGGCCGAGCACCACTACCGCCGCGCCGTCTACAGCTACACCAAAGCCGAGCTGCTCGAAACCTACGCTGACTATGACGCAACCGGCAAAAGCGCCGACCGTGCCGAAGCCAAGCAAGAGCAGGCCAACGACTACCGCCGCGAAGCCCATGGCGCCATTGCCGATTTGCTGGGCCGTGCCCGCACCAATTGCGAGCTGATTTAGATGGACGCCAATATTGTGCTCGCCCGCCAAGGCGAAACCATCAGCCACATTGCCCACCGCGTATACGGCAGCAGCCGCGGCATGGTTGAGCCGATTCTCGCGCTCAATCCCGGCTTGTGCACCTTGCCCGCCATGCTGCCCATGGGCACCCCTGTGCGCCTGCCCGCACAAGAGCGCCAAGCCGCGCCGGTGCTGCCCTCAATCAACCTGTGGGACTAAGCCATGACCGACCCTAAAAACATCCTCATCAACAGCGCCATGATTTTTGTCGGTGCCTACTATCTGCCCGCCAGCGTGCTGTTTGGCGCATTGGTGGGCGCCAGCATCTTTATTGCCTACCGCCAGCGCATCAGCATCTTGCGCCGCCTGATGCTGTTTGCCGTGTCGTTTGTGTGCGGCGTATTTGCCGGGCAAGACGCCACCGGAATTTTTAACCGCCTCGCCCCCGAAGCCGTGCAAATCGGCGAATTTGCCGGTGCCGTACTGGCTGCCGCCTTATCCGTTTCTGCCATCGAAGCTATTTTTTGGATGGTGGAACACCGCAGCCTTAATTTTTTCAACCGGGAGCCGAAACCATGACTGCCACCCAGTTTTACATTATCGCCGCGCTGGCCATGGCCGCCGCCGCCAGCATTTTATTGTTTGACCGCAGCGGCAAAACCCATAAGCCCGCCGCCAGCATTATGGCGTGGATTATGTTTTGCCAAATGGGCTGCCTTGCCTTGGCCGCCATCATCCATGCGGGTGTGCTGGTGGAGTGGTTTTTAATCGGCGGCTTGGCCGTGCATGTGCTCAATATCGTATTGGCCAAGGGCAACATCAACCGCGTGCGCCCACACTTAGCGCTGTGTGTTAACGCGCATGTAAAACTGCACCAGGAAATCAGGGTATGGGCACTTAAAAGTGCACCACCCTGATTATTGCTAAACTCTCCGTTTTTTGCGGAGCTGTCCTGGGAATGATTAACATGGAAACCATTATTAAGGC
>RRZT011172548.1_pt1 | contig 15894 bp, 15 predicted proteins | sample 2165551 | NCBI WGS metagenome assembly RRZT01 (sample SAMN10456910, study PRJNA506462) | wastewater metagenome | biome: wastewater; feature: sludge; material: wastewater sludge; isolation source: wastewater sludge with Escherichia coli K12::gfp cells carrying plasmid... | place: USA: Moscow, Idaho... | reverse complement strand
CTGCATTATGCCTTATTGCAGCAATATGGTATACAAAGCTTTTACCGAAAATCCTTTTTAAAAAACATGGTATAAAAGCGTGTGATTAGCGCGCAGCATGCATTTTATGCCGCAATATATACACCGCCGCCCCTCGGCGTGTATATAGCGATGCGGCAACGGCACAATCCCTTTGAAAGGAATGTGGTTTTTATGGACAAACGCTTGCTTGGCGCAATGGGCGAAGCCGTGGCTGCAAAGCATTATCGCGCAGCGGGCTATGTGCTTTTAGCAGCAAATTATCGCACGCGGCAAGGCGAAATCGATTTGATTGCGCAAAAGGATAACACAATTGTGTTCATTGAAGTAAAAACCCGTACCGAAAAAAGCATTGCCGCCCCGCGCGAATTTGTTACCAAAACAAAACAGATGCGGCTGGCACTGGCAGCGGGCAGCTTTATTGCGGCGAACCCCAGCAATGATGCAAAATATCGGTTTGACGTTGCCGAGGTGTATGCATTTGCAGACGGCAAATCGGAGTTATCCATTATCGAAAATGCGTTTACCTTATAAATCGGCGAATATGTACATATAAAAGGAGAGAATAGCATGAACTTTATTAGCACGCGTAACGCCGCCGAGGCCGTATCTTCCGCCGAGGCCATTTTAACAGGGCTTTCTTCGGATGGCGGCTTATTTGTGCCGACAGCTTTTCCGTCTATTAATGTGCTAGATTATCTGCCGCTTTCGTACGAGGCGCTTGCTGCAAAAGTGCTGGCGCTGTTTTTAACCGATTATGATGCATCCTTTTTAGCCACAGCCACGCAAACCGCCTATGCGCCCGAGCGATTTTCGCAAAAGGCAGGCTACACAAAAAAAGTGGCGGATGGGCTGTACGCGTTAGAGTTGTGGCACGGGCCCACCTGCGCATTTAAAGATTATGCGCTGCAATTAATGCCGCATCTTTTGGTGCAAGCAAAGCAAATGTTACACAAAACCGATATCACCAAAATTTTGGTGGCCACCTCTGGCGACACAGGAAAAGCCGCGCTGGCGGGGTATGCAGATATCAAAGGCGTACACGTAACGGTGTTTTACCCAGAGGCCGGCACCAGTGAATTACAGCGCCTGCAAATGGTGACACAGCAGGGCGAAAATGTGGATGTGTACGCAGTAAAGGGCAATTTTGACGATGCGCAAACTGGCGTAAAAAAAGTGTTTACAAATAGCGATTTAGCGCGAGAATTTAAGTGTAAAGGCGAAACACTTTCCAGCGCAAATTCTATGAACTGGGGCCGCCTTGTGCCGCAAATTGTTTATTATATATACAGCTATTGTGCTTTAGTAAACAGCGGCGAAATTGCCATTGGCGAAAAAGTAGACTTCTGCGTTCCTACGGGAAATTTTGGCGACATTTTAGCAGGGTATTATGCGAAGCAAATGGGTTTGCCAATCGGCAAGCTAATTTGCGCTTCCAATAAAAATAATGTTTTAACCGATTTTATTCGTACTGGCCATTACGATGCACGGCGTGAATTTTATAAAACCACATCGCCCTCAATGGATATTTTGGTGTCGTCTAATTTAGAAAGGCTTTTGTATCATCTGTCGGGCGATACTGCGGCTGTATCCAACTGGATGCGGGAACTAAATGAAACAGGGCATTATACGGTATCGGCGGCGGTTTTACAGGCCTTACAAGAAAGCTTTGCTTGCGATTATGCCACCGATGCCGAGGTAAACGAGGAAATCAAGCATCAATATGAGGCGCATCATTACCTTTGCGACACGCATACCGCCGTGGCTTTTCTTGCTGCTGCACGCACAAAAAGGCAAGCGCGTGCCTGCGTGGTTGTTTCAACGGCAAACCCGTATAAATTCCCGATAGCGGTGCTGTCTGCGCTGGGTGCATCGGTAAATGGTGATGATTTTGCGGCGTTGCAAGCGCTTGAAAAATTGACGGGGCTTTCGGCACCAAGCAGCCTTTCTGCGCTTTCTTCCTTGCCTGTTCGCTTTACAAAAAGCATTGCACCGCAGGAAATTGCCGCAGCGGCGCTATGCCAAATATAAAATAAGCAATTCCCTTTGCTGGCTATATCGCTTGTGATTTTGCGATATTGCAAATCGTTTGCTTTACAATGAAAAACGCAGAATCCCGTTTTACCGAGATTCTGCGTTCAGTGCAGATTATTCCTGCTCAAAGGTTTCGCACATGGTTTCTTCGCCCAAAATGGCCATGCGATGCTTTACATTAATGGTTTCTGCGGTGCAGCAATGCTGGCCGTTATTGTGGATGCAATCCTCAACATCGCAGCAAATGCCATTCAATACACAATCTTCATGCATATAGTTTCAGTCCTTTCTTTTTATGGTTTACTTTGCTTTATTTATTATTTGCATTTCCTGTCTATTTAAACCAGTTTCGTGCAAATATTTTAAAGCGGCAGTTTGTTCACGCCATAAAATTTGCACGCTATAATGCGTTTTTGTTTAGACAACCACGATTTTTCAAGAAAGGAGTGATACCTTTGTGGCTATTTTTGTAATTGGCGATTTGCATTTATCGCTCGGAACGCAAAAGCCGATGGATATTTTCCGCGGCTGGCAGGATTATACAAAGCGTCTTGCCGAAAATTGGCGTGCCAACGTGACGGATTGTGATACTGTAGTGCTGGCGGGTGATATCTCGTGGGCAATGAAATTGGAAGATTGCACCGCGGATTTTGCATTCATTCATGCGCTGCCGGGCAAAAAACTGCTTTTAAAAGGCAATCACGACTATTGGTGGACAACCGTGTCCAAAATGAATGCATATTTAGAACAAAATGCATTTCACAGCTTGCATTTTTTGTTTAATAATTGTTATATTGAAGAGGGCGTTGCCCTATGCGGCACGCGCAGCTGGCTGTTTGATGAGGGCGCGCCGCACGACGAAAAGGTAATGAATCGCGAGGTGGGCCGTTTACAAGCTTCGTTACAGGCAGCAGGCGATGCGCAAAAATTGGTGTTTTTGCATTATCCGCCCATATTTCAAGGCTCTTGTGCCCACGAAATTATTGCCGTGATGCAAAATTATAACGTTAAACAGTGCTTTTATGGGCATTTGCACAGCGCGTCCATCAAAAGTGCCACACAAGGGCTGCAAAATGGCATTGATTACAAGCTTATCAGCGCGGATGCAGTGAATTTTTGTCCGTATAAAATTTGTTTTTAGGTAGAAATATCCTTACGGATATGTTATAATCAATATATTGCTTAATTGGAGGAAATAGAATGAATCTCATTAAAAACGAAAAACTTGATAACAACCAGCACGAACTGCACATCGCGGTGGATGCAGAGGCGTTCAACGCGGCCATTGCAAAAGCATTTAAAAAAGAATCCGTAAAATATAATATACCGGGCTTCCGCAAGGGCAAAGCACCACGTCATATGATTGAAAAAATGTATGGCGCAGATGTGTTTCATTATGATGCCATCAACGCTTTATTCCCAGACGCATATGAAGCCGCTATTACTGAATCCGGCATTGAGCCGGTGGATCGCCCCGAGGTGGAAATCGTTTCGGCCGACACCACAGACGGTGTTGTGCTAAAAACAGTTGTTACCGTAAAGCCCGAAGTGAAAATCGGCGCTTACAAAGGTTTAAAGGCTGCTAAAACCGTTCATACTGTTGAAGATGAAGCAATTGATGCAGAAATTGACCGTATGCGCGAGCGCAACGCCCGCATGGTAACGCGCGAGGGCAAGGCGCAAGACGGCGATATCACAAATATTGATTTTGACGGATATTTGGACGGTGTTGCGTTTGATGGCGGTAAATCTGAAGGCTTTAACCTTACTTTAGGCTCTGGCCAGTTCATTCCCGGCTTTGAAGGCCAAATTGTTGGGCATGAGGCAGGCGAAGAATTTGATGTAAACGTTACTTTCCCCGAAGAATATCAAGCAGAAGAGCTTGCCGGCAAGCCTGCCGTGTTCAAGGTGAAATTGAACGAAATTAAGCAAAAAGAGCTTCCGACCGTGGACGACGAGTTTGCCAAAGACGTATCTGAATTTGACACAATTGCCGAATTAAAAGCATCCATCCGCAAGGGCATGGAAGAAGAATCCGAAAAAACTGCTGCGTTGGAATTGGAAAACGATTTGGTTGACCAAATTGTTGCTACCGTTGAGGGCGATATTCCTGCCGTTATGTTTGAAACTCGCATCGACGAAATGGTGCGCGATTTTGAGTATCGCTTGCAGCAACAAGGCCTGCGCCTTGCCGAGTATGTCAAGTACACAGGCGGCGACATGGCAAAATTCCGCGAGGGCTTTAAAGAGCAAGCGGAAAAGCAAGTAAAGATTCGTCTTGCGCTTGAGGCTGTGGCAAAGGCAGAAAACATTGTTGCCACCGAGGAAGACCTGGAAGCAGAAATTGCACGCATTGCCGATGCATACAAGATGGAAATTGAAAAAGTGCGCGAAATGATTCCCGTAGAGGAAGTAAAAAAGGATTTGGCCGTTAATAAAGCCATTGACTTTGTGAAAGAAAACGCCAAAATTTCCGAGAAAAAAGAAAAAGCTGCCAAATAATTAGCGAATCTTTGCATGGCACATCAAATGGCCGATACCCGCGCTTTTTGCAAAGTGATGGTATCGGTCATCTGTTAAGGTGAAAATGTGCGCCGTTGTTTCGGCTTTGCGCTTTTCACATTTGCAAAGGCCATCCGATTAAAAGCTATTACAATTGGCGCGGCGCTCGCCGCTAAAAAAACAGCGGCAACCGCGCCGCAAGCCGAAAACCTCCACGCGCTTTTCGGAGGTTTATTATTACAAATTGCGCGAAAAGCGCATGGAGTATGCGTGATAAATCACGCATACTTTGATTTAAACTGGCGCGGCGCTCGCCGCTAAAATAGCGGCAACCGCGCCGCAAGCCGAAAACCTCCACGCGCTTTTCGGAGGTTTATTATTACAAATTGCGCGAAAAGCGCATGGAGGTTATTATGAGCTTAGTACCCTACGTTGTGGAGCAAACTGCCCGTGGCGAACGCTCCTATGACATTTTTTCCCGCCTGTTAAACGACAGAATTATCATTCTGTCCGAGGAAGTAAACGACACCACAGCAAGCCTTGTGGTGGCACAGCTTTTATACCTTGAGGGGCAAGATGCCGAAAAGGATATCAATCTGTATATCAACAGCCCCGGCGGTTCGATTACCGCTGGTATGGCCATTTTTGACACGATGGAATACATCAAATGCGATGTGTCCACCACTTGTATCGGCCTTGCGGCTTCTATGGGCGCATTTTTATTATGTGCCGGCGCAAAGGGCAAACGCTTTGCTTTGCCAAACAGCGAAATCATGATTCATCAGCCGCTTTTGGGCGGCTTACAAGGCCAGGCAACGGATATCAAAATTCATGCCGACCACATTATCCGCACGCGCACACGCCTAAACACCATTTTGGCAGAGCGCACGGGCAAACCCATTGAAACCATCGCATTAGACACAGAACGTGATAATTTTATGAGCGCGCAGCAAGCTGCAGATTACGGCTTGATTGATGCGGTCATTGCACATCGTTAAGGAGCTTTATGGCCAGTAAAACTACAGACAAAGAAAAAAATTTAATCTGCAATTTTTGCGGAAAAAGCCAGGATGCCGTGGATCGTATGATTTTAGGCCCCGGCGTGAATATCTGCAACGAATGCATCGAGCTTTGCCATTCGCTTTTAGACGAGGGCAGGGATGAGCCCATGTCCAGCGCCCAGGCAAAGCGCAAAGGCGCAAATGTGCACGCCACCACACCGATGCCCATGAATATTTTAACGCCGGCTGAAATCAAAGAAGGTCTTGACCAATATGTCATTGGTCAAGACGAGGCGAAAACAGTGCTTGCGGTGTCGGTGTATAACCATTATAAGCGCATTTTAAGTGCCGACACATTGGATGTGGAATTGCAAAAAAGCAATGTGCTTTTGCTTGGGCCATCCGGCGTTGGCAAAACCTATTTGGCACAAAATCTTGCCAAAATGCTGGGTGTTCCGCTTGCCATTGCCGATGCCACCACGTTGACAGAAGCAGGTTATGTTGGCGAAGATGTAGAAAACATTCTTTTAAAGCTGATTCAAGCCGCTGATTTTGATATCGAACGTGCGGAACGTGGCATTATTTACATCGACGAAATCGACAAAATTACGCGCAAAAGCGAAAACCCCTCTATCACACGGGATGTGGGTGGCGAGGGCGTGCAGCAAGCGCTGTTAAAGATTTTGGAAGGCACGGTCAGCAATGTGCCGCCACAAGGCGGGCGCAAGCATCCGCAGCAGGAATTTATCCAAATTAACACTAAAAACATTTTGTTTATCTGCGGCGGCGCGTTTGACGGGCTGGATAAACTGATTCAAAAACGTACCGATACTTCCGCACTGGGCTTTGGCAGCAAGCTGAAAGACAAAAGCGAAGAAGCCAAGCAAAACCTTTTGCGCCTTGTAGAGCCGCACGACCTTGTGCGTTACGGCCTTATTCCAGAACTGATTGGGCGTATTCCGGTGGTTACGGTGCTGAATCCGCTGGACGAAGGCGCATTGGTGCGCGTAATGAAAGAGCCGAAAAACAGCTTAATTAAGCAGTATGAAGCGCTTTTGAAAATGGATAATGTGGAGCTTGATATCACCGATGATGCTTTGCATGAAATTGCTAAAAAGGCGATTGCGCTGAAAAGCGGCGCGCGCGGCTTGCGCAGCGTAATGGAACAAAACCTTTTGGGCATCATGTATGACATCCCCAGCGACCCCACTATTATCAAAGTTACCGTGGACGCCGCCACCATCAACGGCGAAAAGCCAAAACTGGAATATGGCGCAGTGCGCAAGCGTTATAAAGCGCTTGCATCCGCCAATAAATAGCAGCGCGGAGGCAGCCTTACGATAAGCGAGGTTGCCTCCTTTGGTAATTATTTCGGCTTATCGTTTTTTTAAATAGCGTGGGGCATGTGGGCTTTTCAAACGGCGCATATGCCAAAGCCTTCAAAAGATTGAAAGGCTGCCCTATATTTTTAGTAGCGCGTTATGCGCATGGAGGTTTTTTATGGCCGATAAAGTAAAAATCATCTTGGATAAAAACCCCGATATTCTGCGCCTGCCTGCTATTGCGCTGCGCGGGCTTGTGGTGTTTCCCAATAATATTATACATTTTGAGGTGGGGCGCGCCAAATCCATTGCAGCTGTGGAATGGGCGCTGAATAATAATAACGCGGTGTTTTTGGTGGCGCAGAAGGATATGGATGTTGAGGAGCCTGCCTGCAAAGATTTGTTTCAATTTGGCGTTGTTGCTGAAGTAAAACAGCTTTTGCGTGTTTCTGATGATATCGTGAAAGTGGTTGTTGAGGGTAAATACCGTGCAAAGCTGCTTACACTGGACGGTACGGGGCGCTTTTTACTTGCATCCACAAAGCCTGCGCCAGTGCATGCGATACGCGCCGCAGATGCCGCGAAAGCCGAAGCGCTGATGCGGGGCATTAAAGAAGCATTTGAAGAATACTTAGCGCTTAATCCGCGCATTTCAAAAGATACGGTATTTAATATCATTACAAACGATAATCCGGCATTTTTAAGCGAATATATTCCCGCAAATTTGCTTTTTAAATATACCGATAAACAAGAAATATTAAACCAAAATAGTGTCATTGCGCGCCTTGATGCTTTATATGCGTTGATAAAAAAAGAAAACAAAGTACTGGTTATCGAACGCGATATCGAAGACAAAGTCAATGAGCAGATGGATAAAAACCAGCGCGATTACTATTTGCGCGAGCAAATGCGCGCCATATCCAATGAACTGGACGACAGCGATGACACAAGGCAAGAAAGCGAAGAATACAAGGCGAAAATTAAAGCGCTGCACCTGTGCGAAGAAGTGAACGAAAAGCTTTTGCGCGAATGCGAGCGTTTATACCGCATGCAAGGCTCTACGCAGGAAGCCAGCGTGATTCGCACCTATCTCGACACCTGCCTTGCACTGCCCTGGAACACCTATACAGAAGATAAGCTGGGCATCAAAAAAGCGGGAGTGATGCTAAATAAAGAGCATTACGGCCTGAAAAAAGTGAAAGAGCGCATCCTTGAAATTTTAGCGGTGCGCAAGCTTGCGCCAACAGTAAAAGGGCAGATTATCTGCCTTGTGGGGCCTCCGGGCGTGGGCAAAACCTCGATTGCGCGCTCGATTGCTGATTGCTTAGGCCGTAAATATGCGCGTATGTCGCTGGGCGGCGTGCGCGATGAAGCAGAAATCCGCGGGCACCGCCGCACGTATATCGGCGCCATGCCAGGCAAATTAATCAGCGCCATCACCACAGCCAAAAGCGCAAACCCGCTGGTGCTGCTGGACGAAATTGATAAATTGGCAAGTGATTTCCGTGGCGATCCCGCTGCGGCATTGTTGGAGGCACTGGATCCGGAACAAAACTTTGCGTTTAAAGACCACTATTTGGATATCCCGTTTGATTTAAGCAAGGTGCTGTTTATTACCACGGCCAATACGCTGGATACCATTCCGCGTCCGCTTTTAGACAGAATGGATGTTATCGAGCTTTCCAGCTATACGCGCATTGAAAAATTTCAGATTGCGAAACGCCATTTGCTGCCAAAACAGCTGATACAAACAGGCTTAAAATCCACAGTAAAATGCAGCGATGCCGCCATTTACTGTTTGATTGACAATTATGTGCGCGAGGCAGGTGTGCGCAGCTTAGAGCGCACCATAACCGAGCTTTTGCGCAAATGCGCAAAGCGCATAGCAGCCGGCGATGCAGAAAAAATGCAGTTAAACCCGCAGCTTGTTGCAGAGCTTTTGGGGCCTGCGCGCATCAAACCCGGATTTCTTAGCCGCAAAGATAGCGTTGGTGTGGCAAATGGCCTTGCGTGGACAAGTGTGGGCGGCGAGTTACTGCCCATTGAAGTGCAGCTGCTGGAAAATGGCAGCGGAAAGCTGGAGCTTACCGGCTCGCTTGGCGACGTAATGAAAGAAAGCGCAAAAATTGCCATCACATACGCAAAGGCACACGCCGCAGACTATCACATTGATATTGCCCGTTTTAAAGAGCTGGACATTCATATTCATGCGCCCGAGGGCGCAATACCAAAGGATGGCCCCTCGGCAGGTGTTACGCTCACAACCGCGCTGATTTCGGCATTAAGCGGCCGCAAGGTTTGCAGCAATATAGCCATGACAGGGGAAATCACTTTACACGGGCAAGTGCTGCCAATAGGCGGCTTGAAAGAAAAAAGCATGGCTGCTTACCGCGAAGGGATGCACATGGTGCTGATTCCGAAAGATAACGAGCCGGATTTATATGAAATAGACGATGCTGTGAAAGCAGCTATCCAATTTATGCCCATGAAAAATCTGGACGAAGTTTTACAACTTGCGCTTTGCCGTGAGGATGCTGCCAAAAAAGCAAAACCGTCTGCAAAAACGGATGTTCTGGCGCAAAATCCTGCATGTGCCGAAGCAGTTATTCGGCAATAACGCGATATAGAAAAGGGTGAAAATTTGAAATATTCCAAAGCCGATTTTAAAGCCTCCTACGGTTTATCCTCGCAATTACCTGAAAGCGACCGCCCAGAGATTATTTTTTCCGGGCGCTCCAATGTGGGTAAATCGTCTTTAATCAACAAGCTTTGCATGCGCAAAAGCCTTGCGCGTGTTAGCAGCACACCCGGAAAAACAGCTACGATTAATTTTTATGACGTTGATACGCTGTATTTTGTGGATTTGCCCGGCTATGGTTATGCAAAGGTGTCGCAAGGCGAGCGCCGCCGTTGGGATGAGCTGATTAACAGCTATTTTGCCCACGCCCGCCAACGCACGCTATTGGTGCAGCTTTTGGATGCGCGCCATGCGCCGTCGGCCGACGACCATATGATGCTGGAATATTTGCGCCACAATGCGCAGCCCTTTATCGTAGCGCTTACAAAAGGCGATAAGCTAAAAAAGAGCCAGTATGAAGAAACGATTGCCACGTTTAAAGCCATTTGTGAGCCATATGGCTGCGCCGAAATTGTATTAACCAGTGCCGACAACGGGCAGGGTATTGAAGCGTTAAAAGACGTAATCGAAACTTATTTAACAAAGGAGCAAGCAGAATGACGAGCAGTGTTACTACCGTAAATGAAAACGGACGCCTTGCAATCGGCGGTTTAGATTGCGCTGCACTGGCCGAAAAATACGCCACACCTCTGTACGTAATGGACGAAAATGCCATTCGTGAAAACTGCCGTGCGTTAAAAAGCTCTTTGGATCAATATTATCAAGGCAACGGCATGGTGCTATACGCCTCAAAAGCCTTTTCCTGCAAAGAAATTTACCGCATTGTACAATCGGAGGGCTTGGGCATAGACGTGGTTTCCGGCGGGGAACTATACACTGCGCTGCAAGCGGGCTTTCCAGCCGACAAAATTTATTTCCACGGCAATAATAAAACCTCGGTTGAACTTACAATGGCGCTGTCTCACAATGTGGGGCATATTGTGGTGGACAATATTACCGAGCTGGAGCTGTTAAGCGCACTAGCCGTTAGCGCCGATAAACAGGCGCAAATATTGTTTCGCATTAAGCCGGGCGTAGATGCACACACGCATGATTTTGTGCGCACGGGCCAGATTGATTCCAAATTTGGCTTTGCGCTCGAAACAGGCGAGGCCGAGGCGGCCTTTTGTATGGCGCTTTCGCTGCCAAATATTACGGTGCACGGCATACATTGTCACATCGGCTCGCAAATTTTTGACATTGAGCCGTTTTGCCATGCAGCGCAAGTGATGTTGGATTTTGCAAATACAATGCGCCAAAAATACGGCACAGTGATTAAAGAACTCAATCTTGGCGGCGGCTTTGGCATACGTTATATCTCCGAAGACGATCCCAAATCACTGGACAGCTATTTGCAGGCGGTGTCTAAAATTGTGCAGGGCTTCTGCGCGCAGCACAACTTTCCGTGCCCCTCCGTTTGCATCGAGCCGGGGCGCAGCATTGTTGGCGATGCCGGCATCACATTGTACACCGTGGGCAGCGTGAAACACATCCCCAATTGCCGCACCTATGTGTCGGTAGATGGCGGCATGACGGATAACCCGCGTTATGCCCTTTATGGCTCGCAATATGAAATCACCATCGCCAATAAAGCTGCAAAGTGCAAAGACTTTACAGCTACAATTGCGGGCCGCTGCTGCGAAAGCGGCGATTTGCTAGCTGAAAATGTGCGCATACAAGAGCCCGCGCCCGGTGATATTTTGGCAGTGCATGCCACGGGTGCATACAATTATTCAATGGCCTCCAATTACAATCGCGTTCCGCGTGCCGCAGTGGTAATGGTGAAGAACGGAGAGGATAGGGTGGCGGTGCGCCGTGAAACATATGCCGACCTTGTCTTACAGGATGTGTAATGGCTTACGATGAATTTAACGACGATGCCAATTATGACGCACTGTTTCACCATGTTTTGCGCAATTTGCAAAAATATGGTGTGCAAGAGGGCATTGTGGCCGATTTGGGCTGCGGAACGGGCGATTTAAGCTTGCGCCTATCTGCGGCAGGCTACGATATGATTTGCGTTGATTTATCGGAAGACATGCTTAGTGTTTTGCGCGAAAAGGCGGAGGATGCAGGGATAGAAAGCCTTTTGCTTTTGCAGCAAGATCTTACAAAGCTGGATTTGTTTGGAACGGTAAAGGGCATGGTGTCCACATTTGATACCTTTAATCACTTGGGCGATTTTGCAGTTTTCAAAAAAGCGCTTGCCCGTGCGGCGCTGTTTATCGAAAGCGGCGGCGTGTTTATCTTTGATGTGAACACCCCTTATAAGCACGAACAAATTTTAGCCAATAACACCTTTGTGCTGCAAGCCGAAGATGCCCGCTGTGTGTGGAATAATCGGTACGAAAGCGCGCTTTCACGCACGCATATCACCATCACAATTACCTATACGGGCGAAAAAAACGCGATTACGGAAAGCTTTTATGAATATTATTTTTCGATAGAGCAGTTAAAAGAAGCTTGTGAAGCAGCCCAGCTGGAAATTGTGGAAATTTGTGACGGCGAAAGCTTTACGGATTTGCACGAGGATACGCAGCGTTATCTGATTTGCGCGCGCAAACGATAAAATGTGTAAACACGCGCATGTATTATATTTGCAAAAAGGATGGTTAAAGAATGCCTAAATTACTGCGTGCCATATCCGAAGATGGCGGCGTTATCATATACGCGGTGGATTCCACCGAAATTGTGCGCGAAATGGAGCGTATTCATAAAACCTCGGCGGTTGCCTCGGCGGCACTGGGGCGCCTTTTAACAGCGGCTTGCATGATGAGCATGACCTTAAAGCACGAGGATGATTTGCTTACCGTGCGCATCAACGCAGGCGGCCCGCTAGGCACCTTGCTTGCAAGCGCAAGCGGTAACGGGCAGGTGAGGGGCTATGTGCAAAACGCCAATGTAAATTTGCCCTCTCGTGCAGATGGCAAGCTGGATGTTGGCCATGCCGTAGGGCACGAGGGCGTATTAAGCGTTATTAAAGACCTGGGGCTTAAAGAGCCTTATGTGGGGCAAGTGCCCGTTGTAACAGGCGAAATTGCCGAAGACATTACGGCCTATTACGCGGCAAGCGAGCAAACGCCCACCGTGTGCGCATTGGGTGTTTTGGTGGATAAAAACCTGTCGATTATCGCTGCGGGCGGGTATCTTGTGCAGCTTTTACCGGGCGCGAGCGAAGAGGAAATTGCACGTTTAGAAAAAAACGTGGCCAGCGCGCCCAGCGTAACGCAAATGCTAACCAGTGGCATGGAGATCATGGATATCATTGCGCGTGTGCTAGACGGCTTTAACCCCAATGTATTGGATGAAATGCAAGTGGAATATCATTGCGGCTGCACACCGCAGCGCGTAGAAACAGCGCTTTTGTCGCTTGGCGAAGCAGAATTGCGCGAAATGCAAAAAACACAGGAAACGCTTGAAATCACGTGCCAATTTTGCGATAAAATTTATCACATGCCGCTGCAAACGCTGATTGAAAAACTCTGCGTATAAATTCGTAAAAAAGGCTTGACAAAACGTGCCGAATACGGTAAAATAAACTTCGTCGCTTGTACATGATGTAAAATACTTCAGCGAAAAATCATGTGTCTTGCGGGCAGTTTATGCGGATTTAGCTCATCTGGTAGAGCGCCACCTTGCCAAGGTGGAGGTAGCGAGTTCGAGCCTCGTAATCCGCTCCATCACACTTTCGCACGCGCCTTTAAGGCGCGGGTGAATGTAGTGTGATAAGGAGTACAAGGCGAGAACCTGCGAAGCGCAGGCCGTGTCCTCGTAATCCGCTCCATCACACTTTCGCACGCGCCTTTAAGGCGCGGGTGAATGTAGTGTGATAAACATGTCAGGATAAAACATCTTGACATTCGATTGTTTATTATAGTATAATAAACAACGTCGGTTTGGATATGGAAGTTTAGCTCAGCTGGGAGAGCATCTGCCTTACAAGCAGAGGGTCACAGGTTCGAGCCCTGTAACTTCCACCACCGTGGCCCGGTAGTTCAGTTGGTTAGAACGCTAGCCTGTCACGCTAGAGGTCGTGAGTTCGAGCCTCATCCGGGTCGCCATCTTGCCTCTGTAGCTCAGTCGGTAGAGCAGGGGACTGAAAATCCCCGTGTCGTTGGTTCGATTCCGACCGGAGGCACCAAGCGCAAAAGAAACCACAAATCTTGATTTTCAAGGTTTGTGGTTTCTTTTTGTTATTTTACGCATTTGGGTATTGTTGTTTTACGCATTTGGGTATTGCTATCTCTTTGTAAAATGGCTCTATAACACCGCACGCAAAAAAGACGCAGCTCCCGCCAGGGGATAAGCGCGCCCTAAAGCTGAATCCAGTACTGGTTCACAGCGCCACCCTTGAAGAACTCACTCTAAGAACATTTATTACAGAAAAAGATTTAAGAAATTGACAATAAGCATATCTGTAAGAACACATACGCTTTCAGTGAACTTTCACTTAAAGTAAGCCTTTTTATTAGATTCGGCACAAAAATTAACTGCAAAAAAAGCTATGGTTTATAAAAATTGTTTCATTGCAAAAGAATCCGATTCATTACGTTACAAAAAAAGTGAGGTTCATTACATGATTAACCACAATAAAATTGAATGTGGTATAGTATAGATAAATGATTTAAAAAATCATTATCGCTATGGGTTTTAATACAAAATAGAGGAGCGGTATACGCGATAAGAACTCTGTGTCGTAGAAAAATGCCATCACCGCCTGTTATTTTAATATTGTTAGGAGGACTGTTTCATGTGGACATCATCAGAATTAGAAAAACAGCTGGCAGACGGCCGTTTTAAACTTTTTCTTGAACCTCATTATAATGTGGATACTATGAAAATAGATGCAGTAGAAACAAATTTAGTTTATTTGAATGATGAAAATAATATGGAAAACGCTTCAACTTTTTTGCCGACATTGGAAGAAAAAGATTTGGTTTCCATATTAGATATGTGGACACTGAATGAAGCTTGCAAAATTCAGAGGAAGCTAGTTGAATACCAAACCAAAATTCTGCCTATATATGTAAATTTATCTGCTTGGACGGTTTGCAATCCATATAATGTGTATGACATTGTACTGACCTGCAAAGACTTTTCGCTTCCCGATGGTGCTATCAGTTTTGGATTGACCTCGACTACACCATACTTGAGTATCTATGGTTTAAATAAAAGCATTTCGTTTTTGCAGCAAAAAGGAATGCAAGTCATGCTGAATCGATTTGGGTCAATAGGCACAACGCTTGCCTTATTTAGTGATATTTCTTTTGACAGACTGCAAATAGATGAGAACTTTTTGAAAAAGGCTATGAAATCGCAACGGATTGATGTTATCCTTCATCACATCGTGGATCTTTCCATCAACCTTAAAATGCATGTTATATTTGATGGAATTGACACATTAAATGAATATCAATATATTAAGTCGCTAGGTGGCATATATGCCAGAGGCGCTTTCTTTGGAGGAAATCTGACACCTGAAGAACTGATAGAGACCGATAGGGGAAACGATAAAAGGTGAAAGCGAAGAAGCATTTAACACAAAAAATAATAGCTGTCATCATATTGATAATAGTGGCGGTCTGTTTGCTTGCGGGGCTGCAAATAGCAAGGGTAAATGGGGATTCTATGCAGCCATACTTACATCATAACCAGTATGTTCTGTATCAAAGCAATTTTTCTGCACCAAAGCATGGTGACGTTATATTGTTTGAAAGAGATCAAAAGATATACATTAAACGCGTTTATGGCGTGCCTCATGATACAGTGGAAATCACTGACGTGGGGTTAGTGTTGGTCAATGGAGCACCTTTGTCTATGGATGGCTTAAAGGTGATGGGGAAAACCCAAAAAAACGACATGACAGACCCTGTCGTTTTATCCGACAAAGAATATTTTGTTCTGGGAGATCACAGAACTGTGTCATTAGACAGTAGAAATACAGAGTTTGGCAATGTTCAGCAACAAGAAATTATTGGCGTTTTATTATTTTGAAAGACAGTTTAGAGATTTGAGAAAGCAAATTAGGGCTTGAACCGGTTACACTTATGTTGACAGTAAATTTTTGAAATGATACTATATATATAAAAAATGCGGATGTGCCAGTCTATGAATAGAAATAGTAAAGGGCGATTTAGAGGTAAAAAAACTATTCTGAACGGTAAAGTCAGCAGGAAAATGTTAGCGGGATATTCTGTGGTATGGCTGTGTAAAAAGCACATGAATACTAATATTCTAACTAAAGGTGAGATGAGGTAAAGCGAATGGGAAATAATTATACTTTCGATTGGTCACATATCGGCGACATAAGTGTGGGAAGAGAAAACCTTGGTGACAGTAT
>RRZT010060377.1_pt1 | contig 15894 bp, 6 predicted proteins | sample 2165551 | NCBI WGS metagenome assembly RRZT01 (sample SAMN10456910, study PRJNA506462) | wastewater metagenome | biome: wastewater; feature: sludge; material: wastewater sludge; isolation source: wastewater sludge with Escherichia coli K12::gfp cells carrying plasmid... | place: USA: Moscow, Idaho ... | reverse complement strand
GTATGTGCGGAACTGGTCGCTGTGGTACGACATTGTGATTCTGATTAAGACCGTCAAAGTGGTACTAGCACGGGAGGGGGCATATTGAATGGTACGGTCAAAAACGCCACACAATGCCCAAGCGTGGTGCAAAACGCTTGCAGCTTGACCCTACCCCCCCCCGTAAAATCACCCCCTCCCCTGACCCCTTGGTAACCCCACTACGCTATGATACATAAGCGTTTCAACCCAAAGCCGTACAAGAAAACGCCTGCCTTTTGTGTGCGTCATTTTTTGTATGGTGGTGTTGCTTATTTTGTCTGCGCCGCTTCGAGCGCGTGGGCGGTATTGCCGGATGCGGGTCGCTTGTTGCAAGAACAAATCCCCACCCCCAGCGCACCGCTGCCCTCTTCTCCAGCAAACCTTGGCCGCCCGCCTGCGCCCACCGCCGCCGCGCCCAAAGCCACCGAAGAAACCGTTATTTACATTGGCACTTTCCGGTTTTCCGGCGGCCTCGACAAGCTCTCCCCCGAGGAACTTCAAACGTGGATCAAGCCTCATACCGATAAGGGGATGACGTTTTCCGCGCTGAAAAAAATTGTCGATAACCTCAGCCAGTTCCTGCGCAGCAAAGGCTACGGCTTTGCCCGTGCCTATCTTCCTGCCCAAGAAATCAAAGACGGCGTGGTGGACATTACGATTTTGCTTGGGCGGATTGAGGGCGGCAAAAAGGGCGACGGCATTGCCATTCAGGGCGGCGAGGGGCTGCGGCTCAAAGAGGAACGGGTGCGTCAAACACTGGCCGCAGCCACCGTCTCCCAAACGCCGTATCTCAAGGTTGAAGGGCTGGAACGCGGGCTGTTGCTGCTCAATGATTTGCCTGGCGTGAGTGCCCAAGCCAGCCTTGACCCTGGCAGCACACAGGGCGACACCAAGCTCCGTGTGGATATGGGCGAAGGCCGCTTGCTATCGGGGCTGCTGTGGCTAGACAACGCCGGCAACCGCTACACCGGCGAGGCACGGCTGAATGGGCAGCTCAACGTCAACGACCCCACCGGACAGGGCGACCAATTTTACGCCCAAGCCTCGGTGGCAGAGCGTTTTGGACTCGGCAAACTGGGCTATAGCCTGCCGCTGGGTTATGACGGGATGCGACTGGGCGCAAGCTATACCGCACTCGGCTACGAAGTCGGCAAGGCCTTTGCCGCGCTCAATAACCGAGGCACCGCCCAGACGTTTAACCTCAACGCCACCTACCCCATTGTCCGCCAGCGGGAACACAACCTCAGTGCCAACGTCAGCTATGACCTCAAAGCCATGCGCGACCAAAGCCTGGGGGTCACCACCAGCGATAAGCGGGTCGATACATGGAACGCCGGCATCAGCGGCAACGAAATGGACCGCTTGGGCGGCGGCGGCATGACCCAGTACGGGGTGTCGCTGGCTGTGGGCGAAGTTGATTTGTCCCGCGCGGGCGCAGCACTCACTGCCGACCACGCTGGACCGAATACACAGGGCAACTACACCAAGCTGAACTACTCCCTGTCGCGGCTACAGCGGATTGACAGCAACTGGGCGGTATTTGGCGCACTCAATGGCCAGTTTGCCGATAGAAACCTCGACTCCTCCGAGAAATTTTTGCTGGGCGGGGCGAGCGGCGTACGCGCCTATCCCTCTGGCGAGGCCAGCGGCGACGAGGGCATGTTGCTCAACCTCGAAGTCCGCTACGACCTTCCCCTCCAAAGCCGCTGGGGGAATTGGCAGTTTGTTGGGTTTTACGACAAGGGGCAGGTTGCCCGCTACAAAACCGTGTGGGAGGGGCAAAACGCCTTCACCCCAGGCCAATCCAACCGCTACGGACTCAGTGGTGCGGGGGTCGGCATCAATCTGAGCAAAGGCGACAGCCACGCCGTCCGCTTTGCCTACGCGTGGAAAATCGGCGACAACCCTGGTGCGAGCATGACGGGGCGGGATTCGGATGGCACGCAAGACACTGGCCGCTTCTGGCTACAAACCTTGTTTTATCTGCAATAGACGGCGCACAGCCCTGCATGGGCACAAAAGGAACACACCATGAACCACTGCTATCGCCTGATTTGGAGTGCACCCGCCAACGCTTGGGTGGTGGTCAGTGAACTCGCCCGCAGCAAAGGCAAATCAAGCCGCAGCGTGGCACGGCTGATGGTGGTGGCGAGTCTGCTGGGCAGCAGCGCGTTCAGTCTGGCACTCGACCCGCGCACCCTGCCGGTGGGTGGCGTGGTCACGGCGGGGGCAGGCAGCCTCAACCAAGCAGGCACTGCCCTGACCGTCACCCAGCGCAGCCCCAGCCTGATTGCCGAGTGGAACAGCTTCAATATTGGCAGCCAAGCCAGCGTGAACTTTGTGCAGCCCAATGCCAGCAGCGTCGCGCTCAACCGTGTCTTGGGCGGCGACCCCAGCCAGATTTTTGGGCGGCTCAACGCCAACGGGCAGGTGTTTTTGCTCAACCCCAGCGGCGTACTGTTTGCCCCCAGCGCGCGGGTCGAAGCAGGCGGCTTAGTGGCTTCCAGCTTGCGGCTATCGGATGCCCATTTCCTCAACCAAAATTACCAGTTCACCGCTTCCGGCACGCAGGGCGACATCACCAACCAAGGGGAGATTCGGGCGGGGCAGATTGCCTTGTTGGGCGCACGGGTGCGCAACCAAGGCAGCCTGTTTGCCCCCCAAGGCAGCGTCGCGCTGGCAGCGGGGGACGCTGTTCGGCTAGACCTCGGCGGCGATGGCCTGATTCAGGCCACCGTCACCCAAGCCGCCGCCCAAGCCCTCGCAGAAAACACCGGCCGTATCCAAGCCCCTGGGGGGCGGGTCAGCCTCAGCGCAAAAACCACGGGCGATGCCTTGGCCACTGCCGTCAATACCGACGGGCTGATTCAGGCGCAAGGGGCGCGTGCTGCCGAAGGGCGGATTTTCTTAGACGCAGGGGACACGGGCCGCGTGCAAGCGGCCGGCATACTGGATGTCAGCAACCCCAGCGGCAAGGGCGGGCGCATTGTCGTTACGGGTGACAGTGTCCAGATTGCCGAAGGCGCACGCCTCACCGCCACCGGCGCGACGGGCGGCGGGGAGATTGCCGTCGGCGGAAGCTGGCAAAACACCGACCCCAGCCTCCACCAAGCCCGTTATACGTGGATTGCCCCCAGTGCCGTTCTGGATGCCTCTGCCACCGAGCGGGGCACAGGGGGCAGCGTAGTGGCGTGGTCTAACGTCAACCTAGCAGGGGGCGCGACCCGTGCTTATGGCACCTTTCTCGCCGATGGCGGGGCACTGGGCGGCGATGGGGGGCGCATCGAAACCTCGGGGCACTGGCTAGACACCCAAGGCGCGCGCGGCCATGCCCGCGCCCCACTGGGCAAGGCTGGTGTATGGCTGTTTGACCCTTACGATGTGGTGATTGGCGGCGCGGCCTCGGCCAATGGGGCGTGGTCAGGCGCGGTGCCGGATGAATGGACCCCTTCGGCGACCAGCTCCACCCTTGCTGCTGCAGACATTGCCGCCAAGCTGGCAGCAGGCACCGATGTCACCATCACCACCACGGGGGTGGGGGTGGAGGCGGGCAACATTACCGTCAACAGCCCGATTACCGCCAACGTCACCGCCGCCACCACGCTTCGGCTCACCCCAGGCGCAGGGTGGACGGCGGGCTCTAACTTCATTAATGCCGACATAACCAATACCGGCACCAGCCCGCTGCACCTTGATTTCACCCCTGCGGGCTCCGGCGGCACCACCCTCAATGCCAACCTCAACACAGGGGGCGGCAACCTGACCGGCACAACGCTCTCGGTGACCGGCAATCGCAGCATTCAAACAGGGGGCGGGGCGGTTTCTTTTCCCCAAACCATCACCTTGGGCGGTGATTTAAGCCTGACTTCTGGCGGAGGCAATGTCGTCCTCGGCTCAAGCACAAAAAACATCAACAGCGCACCGGCCACCGCCTACGCCCTGACCGTCGATGCGGGCGCAGGCAATATTGACCTTGGGCTGATTGGGGATACCGCCCCCCTGTCTAGCCTCCACGTCACGGCAGCCACGACGACCCTCAAGGGCGGCAACGTCACCACCACCGGCACGCAAACCTATGTCAGCAACCTGAACCTACCCGCAACCGTCACCACTCTGACGCAAACCACCGCGCCTGATTTTGTCTGGCAAGCGGGCAAAGCCATTTCCTATACCGGAACGGGGGGGTGGCTCACCTTTCAGACCCCAGGCAGTATTATTTTTAATGCAGGCAGCAGTATCAGCACGACGGGTGCCCCCATCTACACCCTACTAAACGCCGATTCGGGCGGTGTAGGCAATGGCTTTATCCATCTGACCAACACCAACATCAACACCGCTGGGGGCACGCTCACGCTCAGCGGGGGCGTAAACGGCTGGGATTACGCCACGGGTAATGCCACCCAAGCCACCGGTGTCTTGCTGGAAGGTGCGACCCTCAGCACGCTGGGGGGCATTCTTACGGTACGAGGCAAAAGTGCGGCGGGGGCAGCCACAGGGGGCTACGCCGATGGGATACGCCTAGGCAGCACCGCCAGCACCCAAATCGACAGCGGCGCAGGCATTCTCACCCTCAGTGGCATCGCACGGGGCACGACGGGCGACAGTCATGGGGTCGAAATCGACAGCCGTGCAGCAGGGGTCAACCACACCATCAATAGCGTCAACGGGTTCAACGTAACAGGAGACAGCACCGCCGCGACAACCACCGGAGGGCGGACGGGCATCCTGATACATGGCGCAGCGGCGGGCGGCAGCAGCACGCTGACCGCCTCAGCAGGGCCTTTTACTCTGACCGGCACCTCTAGCGGCACCGCGCCCAGCGCAGGGCAAGAAGGCATTATCCTGAATGGGGTGGTGGATGGCGGCACCGGTAATCTCACCCTTGCAACGTCCAACCTGCTGGCCGCCAATACCGGCAGCGAAACCAGCGCAACGGCACGGGGAACGGGGACGCTGACCGTCAAGCCCACCGTAGCAGCTTCGGTGGGGGTTGGTGCCGCCGCAACCGGCGACTTGCTGCTGACGGAGGCCCTGCTCAGCACATTTCAAGATGGCTTTCGCTATGTCACCCTTGGCGACACCGCCAAAACCACCACCCTCACGGTCAACACCACCCGCACCTTTACCGATAGCTTGGCACTGGTGAACAGCGGCACCTCGCCGATGGTGCTGAATTCGACCGTGGATGTTGGCGGCAATACCCTGACCCTGACCAGCGGTGGGACGGTATCGGGCAGCGGCAATATTCTGGCCGATAAGCTGCTGCTCAATGGCAGCGGCGACTACACCCTCGCCCCCGCCACCGGCCATCGGATTAACACCATTGCCGCCGCCACCCCGAATACGGTTGATTTTATTAACCAGCAGAGCTTTGAAGTCGGCACCGCCAGCCCACCCAGCAACGTCGCCGTTGAAGGGGTGAGTACCGCGACCGCCGTCACCTTAGAAGCCAGTGGCGCAGCCTCTAATTTCACCGTAACCAAAGGGGTGAATACACCACTTATGACGCTGGTCGCGGGGGGGCTGTTTAATAATGTTGGGGGCGGGGCAGGTCGTTATCTGATCTATGCCGGCGACCCCACCACCTCCAATATCGGTGTAACAGGCCCTGGATATAACAAACACTATAACCAAACTTATGTGCGCGGTAGCACCCCTGCCTATGCCAGCAGCGGCAGCTGGGGCTTCTTCCGTACCACACCGACGCTGACCGTTTCCGCCGTCGATGCCACCAAGGTCTACGGCACGGCGGTCTCCTCGGCAGACTTGCTTGGCTATACCGGCTTTATTGATGGCGACACGCTCACCAATACGAACCTCTCAGGCAGCGCGGGGTTTGCGCTCACGGGGACATCGTCTGGCTCTGGCAACCATGTAGTGGGGGCGCATACCGCCACCCTATCTGGGCTGGGCTCACTGGCCAATGCGCTGGGCTATGCCTTGCAAATCGGTGCCACCACCACCTCGACCCTGACTGTCACCCCCAAGCCGCTGGATGTCAGCGTCACCACCCAAAACAAGACCTACGATGCCACCCCCAATGCCACGATTAGCGGTACCAGCATTGCCCCCATCGCGGGCGATGTCCTGACCCTCGGTGGCGGGGCGGCGACCGTAGCGGCCTTTGCCAGCAAGCAAGTGGGGGTCAACAAGCCGGTCACCCTGACCAGCGCAAACTACAGCTTGAGCGGAGCCGATGCCGGCAATTACACCCTCGTCCAGCCGCTGGCCAGCACAGCCGACATCACCCGCGCCACCATTACCCTCTCGGGCATCACCGCAGACAACAAAGTCTATGACCGCACCACCAATGCCACCTTTACCGGCGTGCCACTGTTGACTGCCTTAGCGGGGGATGTGGTGACCTTGGCGGGTGTGGGCAGCGTCGCCTTTGCCGATAAAGCGGTCGGCAATGGCAAGCCCGTAGACCTTAGCGGCTATGTATTAGGCGGGATAGATGGCTCGAACTACATGCTGCCAACACTCTCGGCCAATATCACGCCTGCCCCACTGACCATTACCGGCGTGACGGGGGTCAATAACAAAGTGTATGACGGCACCCCCATCGCCAGCCTGATGGGTGCGCCGAATGTCACCCCGATTGCGGGGGATACGGTCACGGTGACCGCTACGGCTCAGTTTGCCGACAAGCAAGCTGCCGTGGGCAAGGTGGTGCCGGTGACTTACCTCTCGGCAGGGGCGGATCTCGGCAATTACACCGTCACGCCCGCCGTGGGCAGCACCAGCTTTACCGCCGACATTACCCCCCGCCCTCTGACCGTCACCGCGACCGGTGTAAACCGCGTCTATACCGCCACCACGGCCGCCACGCTCAATTACAGTGATGACCGGATTGGCGGCGATGCGCTGACCCTGTCCGGCACGGCCAGCTTTGCCGACAAGATGGTGGGCAATGCCAAGCCGATTACGCTGGCGGGCTTTGCCTTGGGTAGCGGCGGCGATAACGGCAACTACGCCCTCGCCGGCCCTGCCCCCAGCGGCATGACCGCCAACATTACCCCTGCCACCCTGAGCATCACCGGCCTGTCTGCCGCCAATAAAACCGTGGATGGCAACACCTCGGCCACCTTGGTCGGCACGGCCACCGTCCTGCCTTTGCTCACCGATAGCGTCACCCTTAGCGGCACAGGGGTGGGCACATTCTCCGACAGTGCAATCGGTACGGGCAAAGCCGTCTCGGTAGCGGGCTTGAGCTTGGCCGCAGGAGGCGATGCCAGTAACTACATCCTCACGCCGCTGACGCTGACCGCCAGCATTACCGCTGCGCCTCCACCTCCACCTCCACCTCCACCGCCACCTCCACCTCCACCGCCGCCTCCACCTCCACCGCCGGTTGTGGTGCCACCGGTTGTCGTACCGCCCGTTGTCACCCCACCGGTCGTAGTGCCGCCGGTTGTTACGCCGCCGGTTGTTACGCCGCCGATCGTGGTGCCGCCGATCGTGGTGCCGCCAGTCGTTACGCCGCCGGTAGTCACTCCACCGATCGTGGTGCCGCCGGTCGTTACGCCCCCAGTGACCCCGCCGCCGGTCGTAGAGCCACCCGTCATCACCCCGCCGGTCGTGATGCCGCCGGTCGTCTCCCCTCCGGTGACCACCCCACCCGTCGTGGTGCCGCCTGTGGTTACTCCGCCAGTTGTCACCCCGCCGATCGTGGTGCCGCCGGTCGTAACGCCGCCTGTGACCACCCAACCAGTCGTGGAGCCCCCAGTCGTCACCCCTCCTGTGACCAGCCCGCCGGTCGTAACGCCACCTATTGGTGTCCCACCAGCCACCGTCACCCCACCTGAAACATCACGCCCCGCAGTCGTGACACAAATTAGTGTCACGACACCTTCGGTGAGTACGAGTGTTGGCACCCAATTAACAGGAAGTAACCCAAGTCTCACCCCGCCGCTGGGCGCAACAACCTTACCCACCCCCAGCACCCCCTCTACGCCCTTGTTTTCGCTCAGCCCGACACCGCCTTCGCGTGCACAGCCAGACCTCACCACACGCCAAGGCGACCTGAGCCTGAACTCCACCTCGTTGAGTGCGCTGGCCAAAATCACCGCCCAAGACCGCACCACCACGCTGTCGCTGAGCACCACCAGCAGCGGCGCACCGGCGCAAACGTCGTCTATTTCGGTATTTTTGTCGGATGGGCAAGTCACGCGGCTAGAAGGGAGCTTCAGCCTGATTGACCGAGGCAGCAGCCTCTCGCTGACTCCCGTCTTGGCCGGTGCAGCCACGCTACAGCCCCGCCAAACCAAGGGAGAAGCCGAGGGCTCGCAGCACTTTACGGTGGGCTTGCCCGATGGCGGCAGCGTGTCGATTAGCGTGTCGATGCGCCAAGACAGCGTGTTGCAGATTAAGGTCAATGCGGGGGGGCAGCAGCTGGATACCGTCGCCATTACCTTGGCCGGCATTGCTGTGGCGAAGCGCGAACTGGGTATTGCCTCCAGCAAAATCAGCGCGGTGGTGATTACGCAAGGAGAGCATCGCGGTTTACAAGCGGCACGTCCTTAGAAGCTGTTTACGATCTGCGAGACTCGGGTGATCCTGCGTTGAAATTCACAAAAAAAATGCGTATGAATTCAGTCCCAACGGCCTTTTTTCTGAATTTCGCCTCGGCAACCCCTGCGCCATTGAGATGGTAAACAGGTTCTGAGAGGTAGGGCTTGTTTTTCTGTCCACGCCGCCCCCACCGTGGGGGACGGTGGGGGCGGCGGCTAGGCGACACGAATATTCTTGGTAGCGGAATCCGTGGACTTGCCCATTTGGGGGCATCCGTTTTTTGTTTTGGGGGGATACCCCCGAACATACCCCCAATTTTTGTGGCTGTCAGCGTACGCATTGGACGTTGTTGGACGTAAAAAAGGCCGCAAACCCTTTGTTTATCTAGGTTTGCGGCCTTCTTTGGATTGCTTGAAACTTATTCGTGGTGGCTATGACTGGAGTTGAACCAGTGACCCCAGCATTATGAGTGCTGTGCTCTAACCAACTGAGCTACATAGCCAAACCGAAGCGGCATTATCCATAGGCGGCAGAGAAGTGTCAAGCCCTGCCCGTTTTTTATAGTCCGCCGGAGCGGTCTTCCCGCCCAAAGCCAGGAAGCAGCGCGGTCAAGGGGAGATTGCGGCTAAAGCCTATCACCTTAAACAGTTCACCCATTTCAGCGGGACTCAGCAGCTTTTGTGCATAGGCGGCTTGGCGCAAGTAATCGGTGGATTGGGGGTCGCGGCGCGACAAGGCTTCTAGCAGCCCTGCATCCAACAAAAACGAGGCTTGCGCGGTGTAGCCCTCCAGTGCCCAGCCTGCATCGGTTGCCGCCTGCCAGATAGCGGAGAAATCGACGTGGGTGGTGATGTCCTGCAAGCCGGGCAGCCACAGTGGGTCATCGTGGCTATGGTGGCGGTAATGGCACATCAGCGTGCCTTCACTGCGTTCGGGATGGTAGTAGGTGGCCGCATCAAAGCCGTAGTCCACCAACAGCAACGCCCCCTTCTCCACTGCGTGCGCCAAGCTGGCGACAAAGGCCGCCGCCGTCGGCTGGATTTCTGTCAGGTAGTCATCGGGCCAACCCGCCGTGGGGAGGTGGGCGGCCGCTGCAAGGTCGGCCAAAGGACGCTCTGCCCAGACCAAGCCGGTGGCACTCAGGCCAACGCCCCGCTCCCACCACTGCCCCTGCGTCCATCGCACCAAGCGGCAGGGCATGGCATCCAAGACCTCGTTGCCCACCATGCAGCCGACAAACCCGCTGGGCAGGGTGGTGCACCAACTGACCCGAGACAACAGGTGTGGTGCACCCGCTTCTAGGGTTTCGCGCTGGCGGGCGGCTAAGTCGGGGGAGACCTCTAGGATGCGGTAATGCGTCGGAAGCTGTACTGCCTCCAGCGCCAGCAGCAGGTCACGCGCCAACGCCCCCGTGCCTGCGCCGACCTCCAGCACCTCACCCCCACCACAGGCCGCTAAGACCGTGGCGACGGTATTGGCCAGACTTTCGGCAAAGAGCGACCCCATTTCAGGTGCGGTCACAAAGTCACCTGCCGCACCAAATTTACGGCTGCCCGCGCTGTAATAGCCCCAACCTGGTTGATACAGTGCCGCATCCATATAACGGTCAAAAGGTAGCCATCCTCCTGCTGCCGTAATCTGGTCGGCAATCAGTGCCGCAAGGTGCTGGCTATGCGCCAGTTGGTCAGCAGAAGGGGCAGGTAGGGTGGACATGGGATGCCTTGGTTAAACAGGGAAAGAGGCGCGTATTGTCGGGAAATGTCTGGCACTTGCCAAGCCAAGTCCAGCGATGAGTAGTAAGTAGCAGAGCGAGCCGTTTACGCCCTCCCTTTTTTTGCCCAAAGCCCCCAAAATTCCATCCAAGTCGGCGGGAGGCGATTTTGACGGGGCTCGGCCATAAATTTTATGGGCGAGGTCAGCCTGCTGGTGCGGTGGCGTTTGGCGGCTTGCTCAAAGCCGGGCACGGCACGGGGCACAATGTCGCGCCATTTGTTGCGCTGGAATGGGGGGCGTAAGCCTACGGCACCACGCGCAACATCAAGCGGCTGACCCCCACGGCGTGCTGAATCCTGACGCAATCATTACCCAACCCCCACCTGCACTTGGCACGCCTCAAAGCCATACCGGCCACTGCCGTGCCGCTTGCCCAACACCTGCCGCCCAATTTTGCTGGCAAGTGCGTATCTCTCCGTAAACGCCCTCCAAAACACGCACCCCGCAGCGGCAAAAGTCGCTGTGGCAGGTGCGCTACGCACGAGGCGTATCCACAGCGAGGAATCGCCCACATTTTGTTAAACTACCGGCACTTTTCACGCACATGGGCTTTTGCCCTGCTGGATGTCCTGATGTTTTCCTTCCGTCTCACGCCCTTGGCCGCCGCGCTATTGGTTTTTACGGCACACGCCGACCCCATCGAACCCCTTACGCCGCGTGCGGGGCAGCTAGAGGTCAACGCTGACCGCCTATCGGGCATCGGGTCAGACACCGTCCACGCCGAAGGCAGTGTGGTGGCCACCCGTGACCAGCAGCGGGTCGAGGCGGATTGGCTGGATTATTTTGCCGACAAGCAGCGGGTTAAAGCGGGGCAACGGGTGCGGATGCAGCGGGATAACGACACCCTAACCGGCACCACCCTCGACTACGACCTCAGGCAAGAAACCGGCACGCTCAACGCTGCCAGCTTGCACCACCCCCCTACACCGCGCACAACATCACGCGACCCCGACGACCTGCCGTTTGACAGCTTTTCACGCCGCCGTGTGGACATCGACAGCACCGGTTATCGGGTGACGGGGGAACGCATCGACATGCAGGGTAAGGGGCAATACCAGCTCAGTGGTTCACAGTTCACCACCTGCGAGCCGCTGAAGGACGACTGGTTTATCAAGTCCCAAGACCTGACACTCGACAATCTGCGTAACGAAGGCGTGGCACGCCATGCCACCCTCGAATTTATGGGCGTGCCGCTGCTGTATTCACCGTGGTTGGATTTTCCGCTGCACGGCAAACGCAAAAGCGGGCTGCTGGCTCCCACCGTCAAGGTCAACAGCAAAAGCGGCTTCGAGCTGCTGCAGCCGTATTACTTCAACCTTGCACCGAACTACGATGCCACGCTCACCCCGCATCTGATTAGCCGCCGTGGCCTCATGGTAGGCGGCGAATTCCGCTACTTGCAGCCGACGTACAACGGGCGTATGGCCGGTGAAGTGCTGCCGAACGACAACCAGCGTCATGGCGATACCCGCTATTTGCTGGACATGAGTCACCTGCAACAGGTTTCTCCCACCATTGGGGCGGGTTACACCCTGCGCTACGCCTCGGATACCGATTTTTTCCGTGACTTTGGTAACCGCACCACCATCGCGGATAACAACAACCTGCTGCGGGATGGCTGGGTCAGTTGGAATTCGCCGCTGGGGCAGCTCACTGCCCGCGCCCAACGCTACCAAACCATGCAGGACACCAGAGCCTTGGTGGATGAGCCGTATGCCCGTTTGCCCCAGCTCACATGGCAAGCAGCACGCGCCCTGCCCTACGGCTTGCAAGCCCAAGCGGGGGCAGAATTTGTCCAGTTTTCTCATGCACGGCAGGTCACGGCAGCGGGGCTGATAACCCGCCAAGAAGGCAAGCGGCTGATTTTTAACCCCAGCCTGTCTTTGCCGCTGACCAGTAGTTATGGCTTTTTCACCCCCAAGCTGGGGCTGCATTACACCGAATACGACCTCAACGGCGGGTTTGGCGATGGCACCGCGCTATCCGGTCGGCAAAGCCGTGTGCTGCCGCTGGCCAGCGTGGATACAGGGCTGATGTTTGAGCGCGATACCCAGTGGTTTGGGCGCAACCTGACCCATACCTTAGAGCCACGGGCTTACTACGTTTATATCCCCTACAAAGACCAGTCCAAGCTGCCCAACTTTGATTCGGCCCGCTACGATGTCAACTTTGCCCAGCTGTTTACCGAAAACCAATTTGCTGGCGGCGACCGTATCAATAACGCCAACCAAATCACGGCGGCGTTAACCTCGCGCTTTATTGATGCCGAAACCGGCATGGAACGCCTACGTTTGGCAGTCGGGCAACGCTATTATTTTGCTGATTCCAAAGTGACGCTGACCCCATATGACACCCTCCGCACCAAAACGCTTTCTGACTTTTTGGCTTCGGTCGGGGGGCAGGTGAACCGCAGCACATGGCTGGATTCGCTGTATCAATTCAATACCGAACTCAATAAAACCGAGCGTTACCAGATGGGGGTGCGCTATGCCCCACAAACCGGCCATGCGGCCAGCCTCCGCTATCGTTACCAGCGCGATACCGAAGTCGCCGGTGCCTTGCTGCGCGGCCCTTCCCGCCAAATCGACATTGCCGGTCAGTGGCCGATTCAGAAAAACTGGTATGTCGTGGGGCGGCAAAACTATTCGCTCACCAGCCGACAAACGCTAGAAAGCCTGCTGGGCGTAGAATACAACGCCGGTTGCTGGGCCTTGCGGGTGGTGGGGCAACGCTATATCAAGGATTTGACTTCATCTAACACCACGTTTTATGTGCAGCTAGAGCTGAATGGACTGGGCGGCATTGGCAGCAATCCGCTTGAAACCCTGCGCCAAAGCATTCCTGGGTACAGCAAAATAAATGACCTACCGCAGTAGCGGGCGATTTGCCCTTATTCAAAGAGACCTCTCCCCGACGGGAAACGGTTTGAGACCACGTTAAGGTACGTAGATGAAAAAAATGCTTTTAACCGCCCTGCTGACCAGCCTTGCCCTGCCTGCCTTGCCTGTGAGCGCAGCGGTGCGTGAAGTAGACCGCATCGTGGCGGTAGTGAATAAAAACGTCATTACCGAGCAAGGGCTCAACGCCCGTGTTGCCGAAGCCGAGGCCACACTGAAACGGCAAAAAGTCCCCCTGCCCCCGCGTGACCTGCTGCGTCAGCAGGTGTTTGAGCAAATGATTAACGAGGAAGCCCAGCTGCAATACGCCGAGCAAACCGGCTTGCGCCTTGACGAAGCCGACCTTGACCGCACCATTGAGCGCATCGCACAGGGCAACAAGCTGTCGGTTGCCGAGTTCAAAAAGCACCTTGCCGCCGATGGCGTGCCCTTTGCCCGCTTCCGTGACCAAATTCGCCGCGAAGTCTTGATTGAGCGGGTACGCGAGCGTGAAGTGGACAACAAAATCCAAGTCAGCGACATCGAAGTCGACTTGTTCCTCAAAAGCGCGGTCAATGCCAACCGTGATGAATACAAGCTGGCGCACATCCTAATTTCCTTGCCCGAGCAAGCCAGCCCACAGGTGCTGGAGCTGCGCGGTCGCCGTGCCGAAGAAGCCCTGCAAAAGCTCAAGGGCGGCGCACCGTTTGCCCAAATCGCCGCCAGCTATTCTGATTCCCGCGACAACCTCACCGGCGGCGCACTCGGCTGGCGCGGCGCAAGCCAGATGCCGGCTGACTTTGTCGGTGTGCTGCGCGAGCTCAAGCCGGGGCAAATCTCCCCCATTTTGCGTTCCAGTGCAGGGCTGCATATTTTGCGGCTAGAAGACAAGCGCACCCGTGGCGCGGCACAACTGGTGGAGCAAACCCAAGCCCGTCATATCTTGATTAAAACCAACGAAGCCATCAGCGAAGCTGATGGCAAGCACCGCATCGACCAAATCCGCGACCGGCTACAAAACGGCATGAAGTTCGAAGAAGCCGCGCGGCTGTATTCGGAAGATGCCAGTGCCAACCGTGGTGGGGATTTGGGCTGGATTTCCCCTAGCGATACCGTGCCAGAATTTGAACGCGCCATGCGGGCGTTGTCACCTAAAACCGTCTCCGCCCCTGTCCGCACCCCCTTTGGTTGGCACTTAATCGAAGTCACCGGTAAACGTACCGAGGACATTGGCCAAGACCAAGATCGCCAAGCCATTAAACGCGAGCTGCGCACCCGCAAAATCGAGCAACAAACCCAAGACTGGACGCGCCAGCAACGCGATGCCGCCCACGTTGATCTACGCCTAAACGACAAATGACCCAGCCCATTATTGCCCTGACAGCGGGAGAACCCGCTGGGATTGGTGCGGATTTGGTGGCGAACCTTGCTGCCCTGCCGCCCCGCCTTGATGCCCGCATCGTGGTGGTTGCCGACCCTGACCTGCTCCGTGCCCGCGCCCACCAACTGGAGCTGACCGCGCATTTTTCGTTGTTTAACCCCGACGCGCCGCCGCCTGAGCAGGGTATCGAAGTGCTGCCGATTCCGCTGGTCACCCCTGTCACCGCTGGGGTGCTCAATCCCGCCAACGCCCCCTATGTATTGGCGACCTTGGATACGGCGATTGATGGGTGTTTAACCGGACGGTTTGCCGCGATGGTGACGGCACCGGTGCATAAAGGGGTGATTAACGAGGCCGGCATTCCCTTTTCGGGACATACCGAATACCTTGCTGACCGCACCGATGCCTTGCATGTGGTGATGATGTTGGTGGGGGGTGGGATGCGGGTGGCCTTGGCGACCACGCATCTGCCGCTGGCCAAAGTGCCTGCCGCCATTACGCCGACGCTGCTAAACCAAGTGCTACGGATTTTGCACACCGACTTGGTGCGCAAATTTGGCATTGCCGAGCCGCATATTGTGGTGGCGGGGCTCAACCCCCACGCCGGTGAAGGCGGCCACATGGGGAATGAAGAGCGCGACATCATTACCCCGACACTCGACAAGCTGCGGGCGGATGGCATGGTGCTGACCGGCCCCTTGCCCGCCGACACCCTGTTTAGCCCCAGCCGCTTGCAGGGCGTAGATGCCGTGTTGGCCATGTACCATGACCAAGGTCTGCCGGTACTGAAATACGCCAGCTTTGGGCAGGGCGTGAACATCACCCTCGGGCTGCCGATTATTCGCACCTCGGTAGACCACGGCACCGCCCTAGAACGTGCTGGCACGGGCGACATCCACACCGGCAGCCTGTCTGCCGCGCTAGAGGTCGCCATTAGCTTGGCGCATCACCACCAGCCGTAAGTGCCTGTTCAAAGTCTTTTTAAACGCAGCGGCTTGGTCGGACTAAAACCCTGCCGCTCGTAGCAGCGGGGCTTGGCCGTGATTCCCCTCCCGTGGAGGGGTGGGGTGGTTGCCTTTGGGTTTAGTTTTTAGCTCTGGCGGCCTCGCCACCAACCACCCCGTAGCGATTGCGCTTTTTTGCTCTTTTTTGTGAAATTCGCCTTGGCAACCCCTGCGCCATTGAGATCGTAAACAGGCTCTAACGCCTCGCCCGCCCAATAACCTTGTTTCAGAACACGTTTTTGCAGCACAGCAATTGGGCTAAAATAGCTTAATTACCGCCAGTTTTGCCTTGGGATGCCCTTGCCAGCCCTGTCTGTTGCAAGGG
>RRZT012472611.1_pt1 | contig 15895 bp, 17 predicted proteins | sample 2165551 | NCBI WGS metagenome assembly RRZT01 (sample SAMN10456910, study PRJNA506462) | wastewater metagenome | biome: wastewater; feature: sludge; material: wastewater sludge; isolation source: wastewater sludge with Escherichia coli K12::gfp cells carrying plasmid... | place: USA: Moscow, Idaho... | reverse complement strand
TAGCTATATTTAAAAGTTGATGGTTTAATGTGCATAAAAGTGATGAAACAATCTGACCAAAGCCGGTTTTAGGCTTAATACACTTTATAAGTTGATGGAATAAAAAGATTTATCTTGATGGATTTAGTTGCCGTTCAACACCTAAGTACAGGTTGAGGTGAATACGCTCTGCTTCGTATCGCTCTTTTGAGTGTTTCACGATAGTCTGTACGCATTAAACCTCTCAGTTCCATTGTTGACATTTTGTCTACACCATTGCTACCTTTATTACGGACCACTTGTCCGATTGCTTTATCTAAGTTAATATCACTTAGTATTTCATCTAGTAATTTCATATTGTAACCTTCCTTTTCTTTCATCAAATTCACCTGGTATCATGATGTGATACATCAAACCTAACCATTCTGAAGTGAATTTCGTAATCAAACTTTATTGTTACACACACATTGTTCAGCCCTTTGCTCCATTTCCATTACAGAAACTTCTATGCTCATACGACATCTGCTGACTTCTCATGATTCGTTGTTACTATGACGATAAGTCACTCATGAGACCTCCCGGGGTTTGGTCATACATCTTTCATTCCACCTATCTGCCACATTTACACATTTCCTCTATTTCCACTAGCTCGTTAGGGTTTAGATTGTTTAGCACCCTCGCCCTAGAGTAGATGTGCCTGATGTGATTCGTGTTCCTCAGACCGGAATTTTGGTTTCTGAACTCCTTAGGATTCCCCTCACGGTGGACACCCCAGTTCGAACCTAGTGTTGGCCGCTAGTGATTTGGCCTCACAGTGGACTTGCACCACCTAGATGTATGCCATGCCCGGCACACTATAAAAAGCTATAGGCAAAAGGCCTATAGCTCACGTGAACTTCCTTTTGCCCCGAGATATAAAGTGCTTCTTAATAAGAGTCGGGCAACTCTTATCAGACAGTGTTAGACTTATTCAACCTAACCCCAGTATCCTAAAATACTTCGGCAAGTGCACCTTTTACTTTGCAGCCTGCGTCCCCTTTATAAATCGTTTTGATTAACTTTGACTAAAACGTACCATAATATCAAACTGTTGTCAATTTATGTCATTTGACAATTAACTCATAAATAAAAATCCTAAAATCCCTGAAATCACTAAGATATGAATCGTATCTAGTTTTCGCCATAAGGAAACAGTCAAGACCAAGCCAAACGGGATTAAAATACCCATATCTAAGAAACCTTCTGGCATCAGGAGTAAATCAAAGATACTTACTGTTGCTAAAATAATCAGCGCTGTTGAACTGATACGCAGTGATTTAAGAAATAATTCCCAATTATTTTTGTTTTTGGCTTTTGTATATCGATGATATACAAATAAAGTACTGAATACACCCACAAAAGTTACACCCAAAGTCGCAATGATCGAACCCATCATGCCACCCACTCCAAGTCCCACAAAAGTGGATATATTGACGGTTAAAGGACCCGGTGTCATTTGAGATATGGTAATCATATCGATGAATTGCGTTTGTGTAATCCATGCATGCTGCATCACAATTCTATTTTGAATGAGTGGAATGGTCGCATAACCGCCCCCAAAACTAAAAAGTCCTACATATAGAAATTCCAATAAAAGTTTTAAGTAGATCATAAGTATTTTCCTTCTATATTATAAATCACAAATACCATGGCCACATTAAAAATCAAAATAAAGACGACATGTGTTCTTAGAAGAAAGTTTAAAACAATGGAAACTATAAGTAGTAAAACTGCAATTTTATGATCTCTTCTCAAAAGTGCACTGAGCATATCTTTAACTAAAATTACCATGATGACCGCAACACCAATTTCTAAACCTCTAAAGATACTTTGAATCACAGCGTGGTTCATAAAGGCATCATAAAAAATAGCGACCAAAGTAATAATGATTAAAGGGGGCAAGATGCTCGCAATAAATGTAAAAAGCATCATCTTGACCCCACCAATCTCATAAGCTGCTCCACTGGCTAAACTTACAGAGATTGAGCCAGGTGCAGATTGTGCAATGGCCGAAAGATTTTGAAGTGTTCCTTCAGATAATACTTCTTTTTCATCGACTAATTTCTTTTTCAACATAGGTATTGTGATGTAACCACCCCCAAAAGAGAAGGCACTTAATACAAATGCAAAAATAAACATCTCTAAATTGGATAATTTTTTCATACGTCCGCCTTTCAAAACATAAGAAAAGTCGACAAGTCGACTCATACTCTTATTATTTTTTTCTTAAACCAATCACTTGACCCACAGGTACCGTAAACATCAACCCTTCGTTTGGATTTTCAAGATTACCGGTAACACTGGTGATGGCTTCAATCGCTTTTTCTAATTTCTCATCATCTTCTACAATCGTAAACAATGTTTTATTGTAAGGATGTTCCCTATCAAAAAATGCTTTCAAACTTCCAAACATGGGTACATCTTGTCTGGCACCCGATACAATGGCACTTCCCATCCCTTGAGAATCAATAATGGTTGCCCCACTGACGCCAGCCTTACTTAATGAACTTAAGACTTCTTCAAGATATTCTACTTTATTTAAAACTAAAATTAATGCTTGCATGATTTCACTCCTATACTTCGCCCATTTCGCCAGCTTTGGAAATCGCAACTTTCGCTAAAATGGGACCCATAATTTCAAAGAATAATACTGAGAATAAGATTAAGGTTACAATGCCTGATGCAGCATCTGGTAACTCATTTCTTACAATCATCGATAATCCAATCGAAATACCACCTTGAGGTAATAATGCCCAACCTAAATATTTGACAAGTTTTGGATCTGACTTTGTGACTTTCGCACCCAGTGATGTTCCAAATACTTTTCCAAACATACGAGCCAATACATATAAGACTCCTAAGAATCCGATATTCGCCAAGATACCTAAATCAAGACTGGCTCCCGCAAACGCAAAGAATAATACGTTAATGGGTGGCACAAAAGTGTTAAGTGTATTAAAAGTTCTTGCAGGTTGTCTACCTAAGTTAACATAGGTAGCCCCCATCATCATTGAAACAAGCAGCGAACTCACTGGTAAGACCCGTGCAATTGCAGGCGAAAACAAGATGGATGCGACCACAAATGATGATAATTCTTCTTGTGATTTAATACGGTTTGTGATTCTTGATACTACTAAACCCAATACAAGTCCTACCGCAAGTGATGCAATAATCTCAATAAAAGGTCCCATAATCATGGCAAAAGTACCGCCACTTACCAAGCCTAATTTAAACTTAGCAGCTGCAAGTGCCAAACCAAATACCATAATTCCAAGTGCATCATCAAGTGCTGCAACAGGCAGTATGGCATCAGTCATCACACCTTTAGCACGATATTGTTGGATAACCATTAAGGTACCAGCAGGAGCAGTTGCTGCAGACATCGAAGCAACGATCAAACTAAAGACAAAATCTTGTCCTGCAATAAAGTACATTACAGAAAACACCAAGGTGACGACACCTAATACTTCAAAAACAGTAATGATAAAGATATCCTTACCTACTCTTTTTATAGTACTAATCAAAAACTCTCCACCGATGTTAAATGCAATAGCCGATAAACTTACTTCGTTCACGAAGTTAATAACAGGTATTTCAGTTGCGCCGATTAAATTTAAAAAAGATGGCCCCAAAAATAAACCACCAATTAAATATCCAGTGACATTAGGTAAACTGAATCGACGTGCGATTCTGCCACCCATTAAACCAAACAACAATAGAAATCCTAATTTAAAATATATATTCAATCTATCATCCTCCTTCCCTATTATAGAGACATTTTGTGGATGAGTCAAAAAAACTCAAGGAATACACCTCGAGTTTAGCGTCTTACATAAATCATTGCTGCAGCCATTGCACTGATTGCCACTTTTTCACCATTGATATTAATCACCAAAGTATGATCAAAAGCATCCACAGTATCTACCACAAATTCATCATGTATTTTAATATTTTTATTCGCAAGATATTGAAGTAAAAGCATGTCATCTTCAATGATATGAACAGATGCTTTTTCATTTTCTTTTAAGGAAGACATCTTTAAGACACTGTCAAAATTTTCCTCAATCCCATTACCATAAATCACTTTTCCATGGGGACAAAACTTTGGCTTGTCTAAAAACACATTTAATTTTTCCATAAGTTTTGAAGATGTCACATGCTCTAATGCATCCGCATCATCATGGACTTCATCCCATGAATATCCCAGTTTATCAATCAGAAATACTTCCCATAAGCGATGTTTTTTTAATAAAGTTTGAGTTAAATCAATGCCCTCTTGTGTTAGTTTAAAGCCATAGCTTGGATCTTTTTTAAGATACTTGAGCTTTACCAACTTACCCATCATTTCACTCACAGAAGGGGCCGAGACATTCATTTTATCAGCGATTAACTTATTGGTAATTAAATTACCTTTCAAGTTTTCAAGATAGATGGTTTTTAAATAATCCTCTTGATTGGAACTGATATGTGCCATTTTACTGCAATCCTTCCATAATAACCTCTAAATTGTGAGTGAGCATTTTTTCATAAGAATCCACTTCAGAACCTTTAACCCCAATTTCATCTGAGTAAACAGTGTCTTTAAAAATGGGAACACCTGTTTCTTTGGAAACAGTTTCCATTGGACGACGATCCACATTAGATTCCACAAAGAGCACTTTAACATTGTTTTCTTTGATGAATGTGCTGAGCGCTTTAATTTGAGCCGCTGTTCCAAGCTCTTCAGTGTCAATGGCCCAAATAAAACCTTCCTTTAAGCCATATTCCAAATTCATATATTGAAATGCACGCTCACTGGTAACAAGAATTCTATCTTCTTCATCAAGACTTTCAAAACTTGTACGATACTTTTCTTCAATAGCACCCAGTGTATCTAAATAACTTTGTGCATTGGCTTCATAGGTTGCCTGGTTTTCGGGATCATGTTCAACCAAGACTTTCAGTGCATTTTCAACCATGATAATCCCATTATTTGGATTGAGATATGCATGCGGGTTCATGAGGCCATCTGATGTATCCCCATCATGTAAGTATAAAGGGGTGATCCCTTCACTTAAATCAAAAATAATTGAGGTTTCTTTATTCACTGACTTTGCGAGTTTAAAAAACCATCCCGATTCCCCTCCTTCTAAATTTAAACCATTATAAAACATTAAATCTGCATCTGTTGCATGTTTAATATCATTGGGGAGTGGTTCATATTCATGTGGGTCAGTTCCTGTAGGGACAAGGTTATATACTTCAATCAGATCACCACCAATTTGATTGAGCATATCTGAAATAATGGTATATGATGCGATTACTGTAAGTTTTTCATTTTCTTTTTTAGTGCTACCACATCCAACGAGTAGTAATAGAACTAAGAATACTGTCATTAATTTTTTCATGCATTTTTACCTCGATTCATTAAAATCCCTTGTTTGGGTGAAAACAAATATGCCAACACAAAGAATCCAAATAAGACTAATACGATGATGGCACCTGAACTTAAGTTATAAGTGAAGCTTAAGTAAAGACCAATCACACTGGATACACCACCTAAAATGGCAGATATTAAAATCATAAGTCGCATTCTTTCTGTTAAAAGAAATGCGGTTGCGGCTGGTGTTACAAGCATTGAAACAACCAAGATAACACCCACTGTTTGAAGTGATGCAACGGTCACAAGCGTTAACAGTAACATCAGTAAACTGTTAAAGAATTGAACATTGATCCCATATACTTTCGCAATCTCAGGATCAAAGCTTGTGATTAAAAATTCCTTATAGAAAATAAAGATTAATAATAAAACAAAGCCGCCCACAATAAAGGTCAAAATCATATCTGAATCTTTAATGGTCAACACATTCCCAAAGAGAATTTGTGTTAAGTCTAAAGCAGTTTGCGCTTTAAGAAGTAGTAAAATCCCTAACGCAAAGAATGCGGAGAAGATAACCCCAATGGGCACATCACTTTTTAGTTTGGTGTGATGATTTACATGTGAAATAAGATAAGTAGTCATCATCCCCATCACAACAGCACCAATAAAGTAATTGATTCCTAACATATAAGAAATCACGACCCCTGGTAAGATCGCATGAGAAATCGCATCTCCCATTAAAGCCATACCACGTAGAATAATGAAACTTCCCACAACACCAGACAACACACCAACCGCAATTGCGGTAACCATGGCTTTTTGAAGGAATCCATAATTTAATAAATCATTGATAAAATTTAACATTATTGGCCTCCTAGCTTTGAAATTTGAGAGAGGAATGCGGTTTGAAGGTTATCATCATTATAAACTTCTGCCACAGGTCCTAAGGCCACAATCTCTTTATTTAATATCATTAAGTCATCAAAATAATCATGCACTTTCGATAAGTCATGGTGCACAATGAAGATAAGTTTACCGTTATCTCTTAATTCTTTAAGAATCATAATGAGAAGTCTCTCAGTTGTGGCATCAATTCCCACAAAAGGTTCATCTAAGAATAAGATATCTGGGTCTTGGACTAAAGCACGAGCCATGAAAACACGTTGTTGTTGGCCACCAGAGAGTTCTCCAATTTGGGTATGACGATAATCCATCATCCCAACACTTTCAAGAGCAACTTCGGCCAGTTTCATATCCTCTTTCTTAATCTTTCTTCCAACGCCCACATTGGGATAAAGTCCCATCGCAACCACTTCAATCACTGAAATGGGAAAATGCCAGTCAACATCGTTTCTTTGGGGTAAATATGAAACCTTTTTTGATTCATACACATCATCCGTCCAAATGATATCTCCTGATTTTCTTGGGATAAGATTTAAGATTGCTTTTATCATGGTTGATTTGCCAGCACCATTGGGACCGATAATCCCAACAATTTTGGCATCATCATATTTAAAGTTAATATTTTTTAAAACATTTTTATCAAAGTAAGATACTGATAAGTTTTTCACTTCTAACATAGAATGCCTCACTTTCTGCTCATATTTAGATTACCATAAAAACAAAGTTAGTCAAGCCTAACAAGCCGATAAAAAGAAAAAAGGAACCCATTTGATCCCTTTTTACGAATATATTGTTTATAACTTCTCAATGAAGTTTAGAATTTGGTTTAATACGATTCCAAAGATTGCTGCTAAACTCATACCGCTTAAAGCAACTTGTGATGTCAATTGAACACTTGCACCACCTAAACCAACCACAAGCATGGTTGCGACGATCACAAGGTTTTTAATATCGCTAAGATCTGTTTTATCTTGAATTAAAACTTTTACACCATTTGATGCAATAAGGCCATAAAGGATGATGGTCATACCACCAATCACAGCCCAAGGAATACTTGATATAAACGCTTGAACCCAACCTAAGAATCCAAGGCCAATGGCTAAGATAGCCGCAAAACCAATCACATACACTGAACCAACACGTGTCATTGCTACAACACCTGTATTTTCACCGTATGTTGTATTTGCAGGTCCACCCAGTGCAGCGGATACAAATGTTGCGATACCATCACCAAGAATGGTTCTGTGTAAACCAGGCTCTTCTAAGAAATCACGTTCGACAATTTCGCCCAATACAATATGATCACCAATATGTTCCGCAATCGTTACTAAGGCCAGTGGCGCAAAAGCTGCGACCGCATTGAAGTTTAGTTTATAAGTTCCTAAGAATTGGAATTTTGGAACTTGAATGAAAGAATATCCTGCGAATACTTCTTTTAAGTCTACAACACCCAAGAATACTGACACAACATAACCAACCACAATCGCAATTAAGAATGGTACGATTTTGAAGAATCCTTTACCTTTCATTGAAATAATCACTACGGTAAAGAATGTGATGGCCGCAATGAGTGGTACTTTCCACTGCGCTCCAAGAACTCCTGCATACTTACCTTGTTCAATCAGTACGTCAATACCCATTAAACCTGTTTCTGTTACTGCAGTAGGTGCCAGTGAAAGACCAATAATCATAATCATCGGCCCCACCACAACAGGTGGGAGTAATTTACGAATCCAATCAGAACCCGTAAAGGAAATGACAGCGGCGACAATCACATAGATTACCCCTACAACCATTAAACCTGTATAAGCACTTTCTGCACCACCTGTAGAGGCAATGGCTGTCGCAATAGATCCAATATATGCAAAGCTACTACCTAAGTAGATTGGCACTTTACCTTTAGTACATAAGATATAGATTAAGGTTCCGATACCACTTGCAACAAGTGCCACCCCAACATCCAATCCCGTTAAAATTGGCACGAGTACTGTTGCACCAAACATCGCAAACACATGTTGAATACTCAAGATAAACCACTCTAAATGAGTTTTTGGTTTTTCATGAATATCAATAATCAAATTATTCTTTTTCATATACCCTCCTTGTAGGATCCTTATAAAAAAAGACGCAATAAGCGCCTTTAAGTTATGGGTATGCTAAAATTCTGCGTACCTTGTTGTGCTCTCTGTCACAACTTAAAGGACCTAACTAGAAACAAGTGTATCACAATCTAAAATATTTGTGAAGTATTTTAAAAACTTTTGATCTCCATGGATGGAATCGTCACATTCTTTTTTTGATTAACCACAAAATGAACCGCATCGACAATGCTCTCTACTTTTAACCCTGTTTCTAAAACTTCATCGGGCATAAAGCTCTTTGCATGTTTATAAAATGAAGTGTTAATTAAGCCTGGATAAATATCAGTAATCTTTATCTTCATATTTTGAAGGTCATCTTCAATCGCAAAACGAAATGCTTTCATCGCTTGTTTTGTGGTGTTGTATATCGGAAATGGCGTTTCAACATGGACCCCAGATTGTGAGTTGATATTAATGATCAAACCATTTTCTAATTTCTGATATAAACCACGAATCATCGCAATGCTACCAAATACATTTGTATTCAGTACATGATGAATGTTCTCTAATGTATTCATATGTGAAAAACCTTCTTGATCCATCTTAGACAGATCACCCGAAATCCATTCACCAGCATTGTTAATTAAGACATCAAGATCTGATATTTCTTCGTTCAACTTTTCAAGCAACATTGAAACTTCATCCACATTTGCTAAATCGCACACATATTTCTTTGCATCTAAATTTACAGCTTGAAGCGCCAATTCATCTTTATCTATTAAAATTAATTCATCATCTTTAAATGAATGCGCCAGTGCCAATCCCAAACCATGAGCTGCACCTGTTATTAATACTTTTTTCATACAATCACCTTCCATACCTATTCTATCAAATATTTGACAGTGGTGAACTCCAGATACTACAATTAAAAGAGAAAAAGGTGATGACATGAAAATTGCAATTATAGGAAATGGGATTGTGGGCGCTACGTGTGCTTTTTATTTAGGACAAGATAAAAACAATCAAATCGATGTTTATGATGACAATACGTACTCAGGCACAAAAGCTGCAGTGGGGATTGTTTGTCCCTGGGTTTCACAACGCCGCAACAAAGCATGGTATGAACTTGTAGAAAAAGGTGCAAACTTTTATGACACGCTTTCGAAAGATTTAAATACAGATACCTTTATGAATCGTAAAGGTGCCATCATCATTCACGACACCTTACATGAAAAACTTTTTAACCTTGCTAAAAAGCGATTAAAACACAACCCAATCATGAAGCATGTTACAAAGAACATCCCAACACATAAAATGCCACCTCATTTTAAATATGACAAAGGATTCTATATAGAAGGTGCATTTTCCATTGATGGTCAAGACTATTTAAATCACATCAATCAAAAAACACAAAATACACACTTCCATCATCAAACAGTCTCTCTTAAAACATTACTTGAAAAAGATTATGATAAAATCATTATCACGGCTGGTGCACGTCTTGAACCCTTGCTCAATGAACTGAATATAAACATGGATCACAAAGCGCAAAAAGGCATGTTATTAGAAATACCCTATGAAGACAATGATTATGCGATCATCATGCCAAAAGGAGAAATAGATTTTCTCTTTAAAAAAGATGCACTGGTGATTGGTGCATCTCATGAAAATGATTATCGTAATTTAGATTTTGATGAAGCCATAAAAGATGACTTACTCAAACAAGCACATGCCTATCTTGATTTTGAAGTCAAAGATTTAAAGCATCGTATCGGACTTCGTAGCCAAAACTCACAAAACCTTCCTTTCTTTGGATACTTAAATCAATATCCAAACATCTATTGTGTCGGAGGCTTAGGATCCAGTGGTTTAACCAGTGGTCCATATATTGGCTATCTTATGAGTGAACACATATTACATGATACAAAGCTTGATGAACGCTTTGATCCCAACCAATTTATAAAAGAGTCCTGAGACTCTTTTATTTTTTTTTTACTTATTTTTTTAATACTCCAATTAAAGCCGCACTAACAATTGAACCTGCAAGAATGGCTCCTAAGTATAGAATTGGACTTGAAACCAGCATGATGACAAAGATACCACCATGAGGTGCCAAGACTTTAATATTTAAAGCCATCACTAAAGCTGAAGCAACAGCACTACCGCCAATGAAACTCACAAGCATTGGAATTGGATCTGCAGATGCAAATGGAATGGCACCTTCAGTAATGAATGAAAGTCCTAAGATGAGGTTTGTGAAACCTGCTTGATTTTGATCTTTTGTGAATTTTTTAGGGAATAAGCGTGTTGCAATAAAGATTGCAAGGGGTGGTACCATCCCTGCAGCCATAACTGCAGCCATCACACTACTACCACCTGTAGAAACTGTTGCGGCAAGTGTTCCGGTTCCAAAGACATAAGCTGCTTTATTAATTGGCCCCCCAAGGTCAACCGCCATCATGGCACCCACAATCAATCCCAATAGAATTGCATTTGAGCCTGATAATGAGTTTAAGAAGTTATTCATCGTTTCATTAATACTAGACATTGGAATGTTGATAATTGAAACAAGTGTACCCGCTATAAAAACGCCAAGTACTGGATAGAGTAAGACCGTTCTAATACCAGCAAGTGTTTCTGGTAAGTTTTTAAGTGCTTTTCTTACAAAGTTCATGGTATATCCTGCCACAAAACCACCCAGAAGTGCACCTAAGAATCCACTACCACCACTGCTCGCAAGGCCTCCTGCCACAAAACCAACCACAAGACCTGGTCTGTCTGCAATACTCATCGCAATATATCCTGCAAGTACCGGTAACATAAAGCTGAATGCTGTACCACCAATATTATTAATAAAGGCTGCAAGACTGTTATATGAACCCAAGCTACCCAGTTCTGCTTGTGGTACTCCCAAGAGTTGGTCTACCATAAAGGCAATCGCAATCAAGATACCACCACCAATTACGAATGGAAGCATGTGTGATACACCACTCATTAAATGTTGGTAAAGACCTGATTTGTCTTCTGATGTTTCTGTGTCTTCTGTAGTTGCGTGATAGACTGACGCTTTGTCTTCTAAGATTTGATCAATCAGTTTATCGGCTGATTTAATGGCTTCCGCAACGGGTGTTTTTACCAATTTTTTACCATTAAAGCGTGCCATCGCAACTTGAATATCTGCAGCAACAATGATGCCTTTTGCGGCTTTAATTTCTTCTTGTGTTAAAGCATTTTCAACACCTGATGAACCATTTGTTTCAACTTTAATCTTGATGCCTTTTGCTTTTGCGACTTCTGATAATTTTTCTGCTGCCATATATGTATGCGCAATCCCTGTTGCACAGCCTGTAACGGCCACAATATCATAAAGGTCACTTGTTTCTGCTACTTTTTCTTCTATAGAAAATGCATCCACAACTGCTTGTTCATTTTTTGCGTTGTTTAATTTTTCAATCACTTCTTGATTCATGAGTTGTCTTGAAAGCTCTGCTAAAATCGTTAAATGTTCTTTACCATCACCTTTAGGTGTTGCGATTAAGAAGAAGTGATGGGCTGGCTTACCATCCATACTTTCAAATTCAAGACCTTCATCACTGTGTCCATAGACAACAACAGGCTCTTTAATGACTTCACTCATACCATGTGGAATCGCAATTCCATCTCCAAGACCTGTTGAGCTGATCTTTTCACGATCAAGGACTGTCTTCACAAAAGATACTTGATCTTTTGCGTCGAGTAAATTATTTTTAATCAGTTGTTTGATGAGAGTTTCAATAATTTCAGTTTTAGAACCTTCTTCTAAATTTAAAATCATCAAATCTTTTCTAAGAATATCTTTGAGTTCCATATTATGCTCCTATTTCTATTTCTTTTTTGAGTTCTTCTATTGTTTCTTTTTCAGCTAAGTTTTCAGAATAAGCGGTAGCACTACCACTTGCAGCCGCAAGTTGGTAGGCTTTCTTGATGTCTTTTGAGTTGAGGTATTCATGAACAAACCCTGCAACCATTGAATCTCCTGCACCCACACTGTTAACAAGTTTTCCCTTTGGCACATTGGCTTTATAGATGTGTGTGCCATTAACTAACATAGAGCCTTTTGAGCCTAAGGATACGATGCAATTTTGTGCCCCTAAATCAATTAATTTTTGCGCGTAGTGAACAATTTCTTTTTCATTACTGATGCTGACTTCAAAAATACTTTCAAGTTCTGCAATGTTGGGTTTAATTAAGACTGGATTGTAGGAACAAAGTGAAATGAGTTCTTGGGTAGCAATATCAACCACAAGCTGCGCTTTTTTATCTTTTACGATTTGTGCTAGTTTTTGATACCAATCTTTTGCCATACCATCCGCAATACGCCCAGTAATGATCACCATGTCATTTTCTTTGATATCATTAAAAAATGATTCTAAAGCCAAAACAGCTGTTTCATTTACAGGTGCTCCTTTACCATTAATCTCAGTTTCAACATGCCCTTTTAATTTTACGTTGATACGGGTTTGTGAATCAACTTCAATCATTTTGTTTTGGACTCGTGGAATGTCATTCAGGTGTCTTCGAATAAACGAACCTGTATCACCTCCCAAAAAACCTACAAGTGTGCTTGGGGTACCCAATTGATCAAGTACATATGATACATTGATTCCTTTACCACCAATTTTCATGGTTTCCTTTTTACTTCGATTGGTTTCTCCCAAAATGATGTCATCAACATCCATGTGATAGTCAATTGAAGGGTTCAGAGATAAAACATAAATCATAGAAAACCTCCTTATGGTTCTATATTAACAGACAGTGTATCCGTTTACAAGTGTTATTATCATTATTTATCAAACTTTATCATTCTTTATCATTACACAAAAAAATGTACGGCTTTTACACACGTACATCAAAGTCTATATAGGCATTGCCCACAATTTTATTTGTGATTACTGGGATTTCTTTATTCGCAAACGTAACATTGGACGCGCGGTTAAATTTAGAACTCTCTGCCAGAATATATACTTCATCAGATTGTTCAATGATTTTCTTTTTAACCATGGCTTCATTCACATCCGGTGTCATAAAGCCAAAATGGGGTTCCACCGCATTGGTTCCAATAAACGCCACATCAAATCTGAATTGCGATAAATACATTAACGTGGTACTGCCTACCGCTGCCAGTGTATCTTCTTTCACCATGCCTCCAATGATATGGGTTTTAATATTTAATTTTGAGAGTGCTTCAATATGATGCACACCATGCGTAAAGACGGTGCAATCTTTATCTTCTAAATAAGGGATGAGACAATGTGTCGTACTTCCTGCATCCAAATAAATGCGCTGACCTTTTTTTAGATACTCACTTGCCTTTTTCGCAAGGAGTTGTTTGATAGGTAAGTTTTCCACAGAACGATTGATGTAGCTGCTGTCTTCTTTCACAATATTAAGCGCTTCAGCACCACCGTATACTTTTTTAAGTTTTCCCTGTTCGTAAAGTTCGTTAATATCGCGTCGAATCGTAATTTCTGAAGTCTCAGTAATTTTTGATAAATCATCGACACGTGCATAACGATGTTCTTCTAAGTAATCTAATATTGCTTCATGTCTTTGTTTCTTCAACATGATATCACCTGCCTTTTAAAACATTATACACTAAAAAAAGGGGGTTGTCCCCCTTTTTATACTCGTTCTAAACGTGGTTTTGCGATCATGATTATAACAAATGTTATAACCGTGGTTGCAAGCATATATGGCATGTTATAAATTAATGAACCCATTATAATCGCCTGCATATTCTCTCCACTTGGAAAGAAAAAGATGCCAGAGAATGAGTGTGCAAGATATCTGATGATATTGGTGAAAATGACCCCAATTGGTAATTTTACATCCGATATTTTAATATCTTTAAATAGTACACTGAAACTATAAACACCATAGGCGAAAAAGTAGTCCATAAACAACTGAAGTGGTGATACAAATGTTGGGACTTTAATCATCATAAAACGACCCAACAAGGATGCAAATACCACAATCAAGCCTTTACCAACACCCAGTTGGTAGCTCGCAAGGATTAATGGAATGGCTGAAATACCCAGCTTTCCTCCCTGTGGCATCGCAAATAACGGATAAACCGCCATCATCCACTCAAGCACAATATACAAGGCGATATACATCGCCATCAAAACGAGATCTTTGGTTCTCTTCATAAAAAAACACCTCCACATACGAAGGCGCAAGGAAAATGAAAACTCCCTACGCTAGCGTTACCTAGATCAGGTGATAAGGGTTCGTACAAGTACATCTCAACCAAAAGGTTCCCCTGTTCACAAATTAAGTAAACCGTATCTCTATATAAAAGTCAACCATAATACAACATAAAAGATGCGCCTTTAATCAAAGCGCATCTCAGTTTTAATATCCAAACAAAATAACCCAGTGTTTTGTGCCATTGGCATCTGTTTTTAATGCAGTACCAATTCTAGTAAAGTCTTTATGTAAGTTATTCGCACGGTGTCCTGGTGAATCCATGAACCCTTGGTGTGCTGATTGTGCACTACCGTATCCAAATGAAATATTTTCTCCATGAACTCCAGACCCTACTGTATGGAATGCTTGTCCGTTAGGGCGTGTATGTGAGAATTTATCAACAATTTCTGTAGCACGAATTGATGCATAATGGTTCAGATTACTATCTGAATTAAGGAGTGACAATCCTGCATCTTGACGTGCTTTATTAACAAGACATGCCAATTGTTTATCTTCTGCAAGACCTGAACAATTTAACGCTTGCTCTTTTGTTCCAACAAGAATCACTTCGTTGACTGGATTTTTAGTTACAGTTTCTTTAACTTGTTTTCTTGAAGTTTCTTTACCATTTGTATAAGTTACTTCAATGGTAATTTCTTTAGTTCCTTTAACACCTTGTGTTTGTACTGATTTTTTACCTTTTTCTAAAGAGCTGTCATTTTTGGTTTCTGATTTGAAATCAATTTCTTCATATACAACTTCAGTTTTTTTTGTGATTTTGTCTTCTTTTACAGGTGCCACTGTTTTAACAGCTTTTGTTGTTACTGGTTGTGTAGTTTCAACTTTTCTTTTTTGTTCGGGTGTTTCTTTCCCAACTGCTTTTGCTTCCACTTTAGTTTCTTTTGCGACTTCAACTTTTTTCTCTTCTTGTACTTCAATTTCTTTTGTTGCATGCTCTGATGCAAGAACTTGTATATCACGTTTTTCAAAAGTTACAGGTTTTTCATCTGCTTGAACTTCTTCTTCAAGTAAATCATATTTTAAGAGTTGGTCTACTTCTTTATTAAGTATAAGTGACTTTTCTTGTGGTTTAACCTGAACATTTTCATAAAAATATGGTGCAGTAATTACAGCCAACGCCATTAATGCAACCATCGCGAAAAGTGAACTGAATTTTTTCATAGGACCTCCTCATGTCTTCAAAAAAACATCTATAATTCATTCAAAACAATCTTTTCTAATAATTAATTTTCGAATCTTTCAAAACTTTAAAAATTATTTCTCTAACTGTTTGACATTCAAATTA
>RRZT010469962.1_pt1 | contig 15898 bp, 10 predicted proteins | sample 2165551 | NCBI WGS metagenome assembly RRZT01 (sample SAMN10456910, study PRJNA506462) | wastewater metagenome | biome: wastewater; feature: sludge; material: wastewater sludge; isolation source: wastewater sludge with Escherichia coli K12::gfp cells carrying plasmid... | place: USA: Moscow, Idaho... | reverse complement strand
GTAACTGAACTTTATGCAATACCAGGAAATCCTGGTATTGCAAGTTTAGGTACATGTGTACCTGGTTCAGTAGAAGATAATGAATTTATTGTTGATTTTATTAAAAAAAATCAAATTGATTTAACTGTCATCGGTCCAGAAGTTCCTTTATGTAAAGGGCTTGCTGATGATATTGAAAAAGCGGGTTATAAAGCTTTTGGTCCTCAAAAAAAGGCGGCAACTTTAGAAGGAAGCAAAGCTTACTCTAAAGATTTTATGGTCAGACATCATATTCCTACAGCAAAATATGTCGAAGTCACAGACTTTGAAAAAGCTTGTAAAGAAGTTGATCATTTTGATTTTCCATTAGTTATCAAAGCAGATGGTTTAGCTGCTGGAAAAGGTGTTGTCATTGTTGAAAATAAAGAAGATGCCATATCTACTTTAAAAGACATGATGGTTGATGGTGCTTTAGATGGTGCCGGAAGTAAAGTTGTATTAGAAGAATTCTTAACAGGATTTGAATGTTCTTTACTTTGTTTTACAGACGGTAAAACAATTGTACCAATGGTTTCAGCAAAAGATCATAAACAAATCTTTGATGGAAATAAAGGACCTAATACAGGTGGTATGGGAACTGTTTCTCCAAATCCATTTTTACCAGAAGGTATGGATGAAGTCTTAAAAAAAGATATTCTTGATCCATTTATGCAAGGACTTAAAGAAGATCAAATGGACTATCGTGGAGTTGTTTTCATTGGTTTAATGATTGAAAATAATCAAGCAAAAGTTCTTGAATTTAATGTCCGTTTTGGTGATCCTGAAACACAATCAATCCTTCTTCGTTTAGAAAGTGATCTTTATGAAATCATGGATGCTTGTGCGACTTATACTTTAGATCAAGTAGATGTCAAATGGTCAGATGACCACGTGGCTTGTCTTGTACTTGCAAGTGGAGGTTATCCAGGTAAATATGAAAAAGGAATTGAAATTAAAAATATTGACAAAGTAAGTGATGATATTGTTGTTTTCCATGCGGGAACAGCTTTAAAAGATGGTAAACTTGTCACAAATGGTGGACGTGTTTTAAATGTGTGTGCAAGAGGAGCAAATTTACAAGAAGCACTTGCGAAAGTCTATGAAACTGCTACAATTATTACATTCGATGGTATGTACTATCGTCATGATATTGGACTTAGATAGGAGAGAACTCTATGACAAATGTAAGAAGAATTTATGTAGAAAAAAGAAAAGAATACGCAACAGAAGCGCATGAAATTCAAACCAACCTCGTTGAACAATTAGGTTTAACGATTCATTCACTTCGTATTGTTCATCGTTATGATGTACAAGGAATTAGTGAAGAAATCTTACAACAAGGAATTAATACAATTCTTGCTGAACCAATGGTGGATCATGTTTATGATGAAACATTTCCAATGAGTGAAAAAGAATCTGTTTTCGCAATTGAATTTTTACCAGGTCAATATGATCAACGTGCTGATTCATGCGAACAATGTTTCCAAATTCTAACAGGAACATCTTCAACAAAAGTAAGATGTGCCAAACTTATTGTAGTAGACATTGATAAAAATGAAGATGTTTTAAATCAAATCAAACATTATTTAATTAACCCAGTTGATCAAAGAATTGCTTCTTTAGAAAAACCAGAACATTTAAATGATGAAACACCTGATATTAAATCTGTACCAACTTTAACTGGATTTAATGATTTAGATGAAGCAGGATTAAATCAATTCTTAAAAGATAATGGAATGGCTATGAATCTTGATGATTTAAAAGTAACACAAGATTACTTTAAAAATGAAGAACATAGAGATCCTACTGAAACAGAAATCAAAGTGTTAGATACATATTGGTCTGATCATTGTCGTCATACAACATTTGCGACAGTTATTACAGATATTGATATTCAAAATGGTGCTTTTAAAGAAATCTTAGAAAAAGATATTGAAAGCTATAAAACAAGTAGACATGCAGTTTATGGGGTAAATACAACAAGACCTCTTACTTTAATGGATCTTGCAACTATTTCAATGAAAGAACTTCGTAAAAAAGGATATCTTGATGATATGGAAGTTTCTGAAGAAATTAATGCATGTTCTATTGAAATCACTGTTCATACAAATCAAGGAGATGAACAATGGTTATTAATGTTTAAAAATGAAACACATAACCATCCTACAGAAATCGAACCATTTGGGGGAGCTGCTACATGTTTAGGTGGAGCTATTCGTGACCCACTTTCAGGACGTGCTTATGTTTACCAATCAATGCGTATTACTGGAGCAGGTGATCCAAGAAAAACATTGGCAGAAACAACGCCAGGTAAATTACCACAAAGAAAAATTTGTCAAGAAGCTGCTCATGGTTTTTCAAGTTATGGTAATCAAATCGGGTTAACAACAGGTTATGTTCATGAAATTTACGATGAAGGTTATATCGCTAAACGTATGGAAGTAGGAGCTGTTGTGGCTGCTGCACCAAAAGAACAAGTAAAACGTTTAGAACCACAAAATGGACAAATCGTCTTATTAATTGGGGGACGCACAGGACGTGATGGTATCGGTGGTGCTACCGGTTCTTCAAAATCACATGACGTAAAATCTATTGAAACAGCAGGTGCTGAAGTTCAAAAAGGAAATCCTGTTGAAGAAAGAAAAATTCAAAGATTATTTAGAAATAAAGCGGTCTCAGAAAAAGTTGTTAGATGTAATGACTTTGGAGCTGGTGGAGTTTGTGTTGCCGTTGGTGAACTTGCTCCAGGGCTTGATATTGATTTAGATGCTGTTTTGAAAAAATATGATGGTTTAACAGGTACAGAACTTGCTATTAGTGAATCACAAGAACGTATGGCTATTGTTGTCAATGACTATGATGTTGATTTCATTAAAGAAGAATGTGCAAAAGAAAACTTAGAAGTTGTTCAAGTGGCAACTGTTACAGATACAAATCGTTTAGTAATGAAGCACATGGGTAAAGATATTGTTAATATTTCTCGTGATTTCTTAGATGCTGCAGGGGCAAAACGTTATCAAAATATTGAAGTTGAATTACCAAACTTTGAAAGTACACCTTTTGATGAAGAAGAAAGAAATGATTTTGTTGGTACAACAAAAGAAGTATTATCAAGATTATCTGTTGCTTCACAAAAAGGTCTTGTTGAAAGATTTGACTCATCTATTGGAAATGGTACAGTTTTATCTCCTTATGGTGGACGTACATATCACACAGAAACAGAAGGTATGGCTGCTTTAATTCCTGTTTTAGGAAAAGAAACAACAACTGCTTCTTTAATGGCTTATGGGTATAATCCTAAGATTTCTAAATGGTCACCATATCATGGAGCTATGTATGCTGTTGTTGAAAGTGTTGCTAAGATCGTTGCCATGGGTGGAAACTATCATACAATTCGTTTTTCATTCCAAGAATATTTTGAAAAATTATTAGATGATCCAAAACGTTGGGGTAAACCATTAGCTGCTTTACTTGGAGCTAATCGTGTTCAACAAGAATTAAAACTTCCATCAATTGGTGGTAAAGATTCAATGTCAGGAACATTTGAAAATATTTCAGTTCCACCAACACTTGTTTCTTTTGCTATTACAGCAAGTGATGTTCATGATGTTATGACACCAGAAGCAAAAGAAGCAGGACATATTTTAGCGGAAGTTCAAATTAAAAAAGATCAATTTAGAGTCTTTGATTTTGATCATTTACAAAAACAATATGATGCTATTCAAGATTTAATGAAACAAAAGAAAATTTATTCTGCATATACAGTTAAAGATGGTGGTGTGATTGAAGCTGTTTGTAAAATGTCCTTTGGTAATGGTTTAGGAGCTGCTTTCAATACAGATTATTCACTTGCTTCTTATGTTGAAAAGAATTATGGAAATATTATTGTTGAAGTGAAATCTGAAAAAGATCTAGTAGGTTTAGATTATAGAGTAGTGGCTACTTTAAATGATAGTGAAAAATTCTCTTATGGAATGGATACAATTTCTATTCAAGAAGCTTATGCAATCAATAAAGCACCATTAGAAAGTGTTTATCCAACAAGAGAAAAAGCACCTACACAAGAAATTAAAGTTGCTGAATGTAAAACAAGATCAACTTTAAAAGCAAAACAATATATTGAAACACCTTTAGTTGTTATTCCAGTATTCCCAGGAACAAACTGTGAATATGATTCAAAACGTGCTTTTGAAAAAGCAGGGGCAAAGGTTGAACTTGTCTTAATTAGAAATAAAACAGAAGAAATGTTAAAAACATCGATTGATGAATTGGAAAATGCCATCAAACGTGCTAATATTGTGATGCTACCAGGAGGATTCTCTGCTGGTGATGAACCTGAAGGTTCAGGTAAATTTATTGCAACAGTTTTAAGAAATCCAAGATTAAAAGCAGCAATTAGTGATTTATTAGATAATAGAGATGGTTTAATGATTGGTATTTGTAATGGATTCCAAGCACTTATTAAATTAGGATTACTTCCATATGGTGAAATTAGAGATATGTCTGAAAATGACGCTACTCTTACATTCAATACGATTGGTCGTCACTTATCTCAATTTGTAGATACACGTATTGGTTCTGTTAAATCACCATGGCTTGCTAATGTTAATGTGGGAGATGTTCATGTTATTCCTATTTCTCATGGAGAAGGACGTTTTGTTGCTCCTAAAGAAGTTATTGATGAATTATTTGCTAATGGACAAGTATTCTCTCAATATGTTGATCCTAATCGTAAAGTTACAATGCAAACACCATACAATCCAAATGGTTCAATGTATGCAATCGAAGGTATTGTTTCTCGTGATGGTCGTGTTCTTGGTAAGATGGGACATAGTGAACGTCAAGGAGAAAACCGTTTTAAAAATGTTTATGGTGAAATGGATCAAAAATTATTTGAAGCTGGTGTAAATTATTTTAGAGGTGGTAAATAGAATGGATAAACAACAATTTGAATGTTTTACATTAAGTCCTTTAGATGGACGTTATGCAGGTATTAAAGATGCTTTAGGTGAATATTTTTCTGAATATGCTTTAGTGAAATATCGTGTTTTTGTTGAAATTCAATGGTTAAAATTCTTAATTGAAAATGTAGAAAGTGATGTTCTTTCTAAATTTGACAAAGATAACTTAGGACAAATCGAAGCTATTTCAAAAGATTTCAATTATGATTCTTTTAAAGCAATCAAAGATATTGAAGCTGTTACAAGACATGATGTTAAAGCAGTAGAATATTTCATTGGAAATCAATTAAAAGATATGGGTTATGATTATTTAATCAGTTTTGTTCATATTGGATGTACTTCAGAAGATATTAATAATACATCTTATGCTTGTATGATCAAACATGGTTTAAATGATGTTTGGTTAAAGAAAGCAAAAGAATTTACTGCTGTTATTAATAAATGGGCTGTTGAACATAAAAATGATGCGATGTTAGCTCATACTCATGGTCAACCTGCCACACCAACAACAATTGGTAAGGAATTTAAAGTTTATGCTTATCGTTTTACTTCAAGCATTGAAAATATTGAAAATATTAAAATTAAAGCTAAATTTAATGGAGCAACAGGTAACTATAGTGCTATTTTAACAGCATTCCCTCAATTAGATTGGCAAATTCTTAATAAAAAATTTGTAGAAGAATATTTAGGGTTAACTTACAATCCTTTAACAACACAAATTGAAAGCCATGATTATACATGTCATATTTTAGATGGTATTCGTCATTTCAATAATGTGTTAGTGGATTTTGATGTTGATATGTGGTTATACATTTCAATGGAATACTTCAAACAAATTCCTGTAAAAGGAGAAGTAGGAAGTAGTACAATGCCTCATAAAGTCAATCCAATTCGTTTTGAAAACTCAGAAGCAAATGTTGATATGTCTAATAATATTTGTGTTGGTTTATCAAACAAATTACCTAGATCACGTATGCAAAGAGATTTATCAGATAGTTCAAGTCAAAGAAATATTGGTTTAGCTTTTGGTTATTCTTTACAAGCAATTAGTGAAACAACAAATGGTTTAGCTAAATGTGTTGTTAATAAAGATAAACTTGCGGCTGACTTAAATGAAAAATGGGAAGTTCTTGCTGAACCAATTCAAACAATGCTTAGAAAATATGGTATTTCTGATGCCTATGATCAATTAAAAGAACTTACAAGAGGTAAAAATATTTCACAAGAAGCAATTATGGAATTTGCGAAAGGATTAGATGTTTTATCAGATGAAGATCGTCAAACTTTACTAGATATGACACCTGCAAGCTATATTGGATATGCTTCTAACTTATGTGATATTGATTTATAATGATTGATCGTCAAGCAATTTATATTTTATATAATGATCAAGTTGGTAAAAAGCTGGTAGAACATTTCTATCAGCTTCTTGTTGTTTATAGTCAAAATGAAAAAATAAAACCTGTTGAAAGTTATCTTTTAAAATTGAATGATATTGCTAGAAAGAAGAAAACACGTCTTGTTTATTATGATAACCATAGTTTAAAAGAAGATCTGTCACAATTTATTGTAGAAGAGTATCGTCTTTCAAAAATGGAACAAAAATGAGACAAATTTGAGACATAAATGATTAAAAAACGTGGTATACTATAGATGCTAGAAATAGGAATTGATTTTTTAGTCATTATTTTATATAATCTTTGTAATCCATTGAGCAAGATTAAATAGTGGAAATAGTTAGAGAGAAGATGGTTGGTGAAAATCTTTGTATGGAAGCTATGGGACACTTGTGAGGAATTACTTGAAAAGAGTAATCGTTAATCGCGTTAAGATGAAAGTGCGTATGAAAATACGAATTAAGGTGGTACCGCGTTGAAACGTCCTTAGAGGGGCGTTTTTATATTTTTAAGGAGGAAAAATAATGGGATATAGTGCACCAAGAGGTACGGTAGATATTTTACCTGGACAAAGTGAAAAATGGATTAAATTAGAACAATTGTTAAGAACAATTGCTGCTAATTATAATGTTAAAGAAATGAGAACACCAATTTTTGAACATGCTGAATTATTTAACAGAGCTGTTGGGGATACAAGTGATGTTGTTTCTAAAGAAATGTATACTTTTCAAGATAAAAAAGGAAGATATATTTCACTTAGACCAGAAGGAACTGCTGGTATTGCAAGAGCTTATGTAGAAAATAAAATGTATGGTTTACCAGAAAAACTACAAAAAGTTTATTATATGGGACCAATGTTTAGATATGAAAGACCTCAAAATGGTCGACAAAGACAATTCCACCAATTTGGGGTAGAAATGTTAGGTGTTGAATCACCTTATGTAGATGTTGAATGTATGCTTATGGCAGTGACTGTTGTTGAAGCATTAGGACTTCAAAATGTCACACTTCATATCAACTCTTTAGGTGATAATGAATCAAGAGATGCTTATCGTGAAGCTTTAAAAGATCATTTTAGAGGCCATTTAGATGACTTATGCGAAGATTGTAAAGCACGTTTTGAAAAGAATCCTTTACGTATTTTAGATTGCAAAGTGGATGCGAAACATCCAGCTATGAAAACAGCACCGAAAACAATTGATTATTTAAGCGAAAGTGCTAAAAATCATTTTGATAAAGTATGTTCTTTATTAGATGATTTAGAAATTGATTATGTTATTGATACAAATTTAGTAAGAGGATTAGATTATTATTCTCATACTGTTTTTGAAATCATTTCTGATGATCCAAAATTAGGTGCTGGAGCTACTGTTGGTGGTGGTGGACGCTACAATGGTTTAATTGAAGAAATTGGTGGACCGGCTACACCTGGTGTTGGCTTTGCTTTTGGTATGGAAAGACTCCTTCTTGCTTTAGATGATGAAGAAGATGAAGACGAAGATGGTTTAGATTGTTATATTATGCCTTTAGGCGAAGAAGCAAAAGATCTTGCTATGCAAATTATTGCGATGTTAAGAGCAAATGGCTTTACATGTGAAATGGATCATGTATCTCGTGGCTTAAAAGGACAATTTAAATCAGCAGATCGTTTTAATGCACATTTCTCTATTATTTTAGGGGAAGAAGAAGTAAAAAATGAAGTGGTTAATATTAAATGTAATCATGATAAAGAACAAGAAGTTGTGCCATTAGAAAATATTTTGGCACATATTGAAAATCATTTAAGTGGAGGACATGAACATGAATAGAACACATAATAACGGTGAACTTCGTTTAGAAAATGTTGGACAAACAGTTGAACTAAAAGGATGGGTTGCTAAAAAGAGAAATTTAGGAGCTCTTGTATTTATTGATTTAAGAGACCGTTATGGAATTACACAAATTATTATCAATGAAGAAATGGAAAACATTTCAAAAGATATTAAAAATGAATATATTTTATATGTTAAAGGAACTGTTGTAGAACGTTCTAGCAAAAATCCCAATATGCCTACAGGAGATATTGAAGTTGATGCATCAGAAATCAAAATCATCAATACAGCCAATACGACACCAATTATTGTTGCAGATGATACAGATGCTTTAGAAGAAACAAGAATGCAATATCGTTATCTTGATTTAAGAAGACCTGTTATGCAAAATAAAATTCTAACAAGACATAAAATTACAAGAAGTATTAGAGAATACTTAGATAGTCATGATTTTGTGGATATTGAAACACCTTATTTAAACAGATCAACTCCTGAAGGAGCAAGAGATTTCTTAGTACCTTCACGTGTACACCATGGTGATTTCTATGCTGTACCACAATCACCTCAATTATTTAAACAATTATTAATGGTTGCTGGTTTTGAAAAATATTACCAAATTGCTCGTTGTTTCAGAGATGAAGATTTAAGAGCGGATCGTCAACCAGAATTTACTCAAGTTGATGTTGAAATGTCATTTATGACTACAGATGAAATCATCGAAGTTGGTGAAAATATGGTAGCTAAAGTCATCAAAGATGTAAAAGGTGTTGATGTTAAGTTACCACTTCCACGTATGACTTGGCATGAAGCGATGGAAACATATGGTATTGATAAACCAGATATCCGTTTTGATATGAAACTTGTTAATTTAAATGAAGTTGTTAAAGATGTTGATTTTATGGTATTTAAATCAGCTTTAGAAAATAATGGATATGTTAAAGGTATTAATGTTAAAAATCATGCAAGTGATTATTCAAGAAAGAAAATTGATCAATTAACAGAACTTGCAAAAACATATAAAGCAAAAGGTCTTGCTTGGTTAAAAGTAAATAATGGTGTTGGTGAAGGGCCAATTGCTAAATTCTTTAGCGAAGAACAAATGCAAAGATTAATTGAAGCAATGAATGGTGAAGATAACGACTTATTATTATTTGTATCGGATACAAAATATATGGTTGTTTGTGATGCTTTAGCTGCTTTACGTAATCATTTAGGAAAAGAATTAAATTTATATGATCCAAAAGAATTAGGATTATTATGGGTTGTTGATTTCCCAATGTTTGAATATGATGATGAAACTCAAAGATATTATGCAATGCATCATCCATTTACAAGACCTAAAGAATCAGATTTAGATAAAATAGATACAGATCCAGCAAATTGTCTTGCTGATGCCTATGATATTGTCTTAAATGGTTTTGAGCTTGGTGGAGGTTCTCAACGTATTTACGAACAAGACTTACAACAAAGAGCTTTCAAAGCTTTAAGTTTAACAGATGAACAAGTAAGAAATAAGTTTGGTTGGTTTGTTGATGCATTAAAATATGGGACACCACCACATGGAGGATTTGCTTTAGGATTAGATCGTCTTGCCATGTTACTTACTGAAAGTGATTCTATTAGAGACGTTATTGCTTTCCCTAAAAATGCCAGTGCAACATGTCCAATGTCTAAAGCACCAAACAGTGTAGAAGAAGATCAATTAAAAGAATTAGGTATTGGAGTTTTAAAAGATGAATAACGATCGTATACAAGAAATACTTGATTTAATGGAAGAAGCAAGATTGGATTACTTTTTAATAAGTGATCCTCAATCAATTGCTTATTGTACAGGATACTATAATGATCCGCATGAAAGAATGTTTGTTTTTATGATTTCAAAACATGGGAATCATACCTTGTTCATGAATGATTTATTCTATTTAGAGCATGATTTAGATGTTAACATTGTTTGGCATAAAGATGGACAAGATGCTATTCAAACAATTGTTGATGAAATGCATTTTCCAGGAAGAATTGGAATTGATAAAAATTGGGCCTCACATTTCTTGTTAGATCTTATGAAAAAACTCCCAGATGCAAAGTATATCAATGCTTCACCATGTGTTGATCTCGTACGCATGAAAAAAGATTTACAAGAACAAGTTTTAATGATTGAATCAAGTAAAATCAATGATGCTGTTATGGAAGAAATCATTCCATTCATTCAAGAAGGCGTGACAGAAAAACAACTTGCTAAAAAATTAGATGAATTATTTTTCAATCATCATTCTACTTGTTATGGGGCGATTGTTGCATTTGGTAAAAACGCTGCTGATCCACATCATGAAAATGATGATACACTACTTAGAAAAGGTGATTGTGTACTGATTGACATGGGATGTGTTTATAAAGGGTATTGTTCTGATATGACACGTACATTCTTTTATGAAGGTATTTTGGAAGAAGAAATTAAAGTTTATGAAATTGTAAAAAAAGCAAATGAAGCTGCAGAAGTAATGATCAAACCAGGAGTTAAATTATCAGATATTGATAAGTGTGCAAGAAAAGTCATCAGTGATGAAGGCTATGGAAAATATTTTACACATCGTTTAGGACATTTTATTGGTCGAGATGTTCATGAATATGGAGATGTCTCTTCGGTAAATGAAATGGAAGTTGAAGAAGGAATGATTTTTTCAATTGAACCAGGTATTTATTTAGAAGGAAATTTCGGAGTACGTGTAGAAGATCTAGTTATGGTGACAAAAGATGGATGTCAGGTTTTAAATTCATTTACAAAAGATATTTATATTATTTAAAAACGAGCTTGTGCTCGTTTTTTTTGTATAAAAAAGAAAAAAATGAGTAAACTTTTAAAGTGAAAAAATATTTTTAAAGCCTCTTTAAATAGACAAATTTTGTCAACAAGAAATTATATAATAATATCAAAAGAAAGGATGAATTATATGGAAGTAAAAAGAGGAGATTTGTTTTATGCTGATTTGAGTGTAGGTGTAGGAAGTGAACAATCTGGAATTCGACCTGTTGTTGTTATTCAAAATGATAGTGGGAATCGATTTAGTACAACTATTATTATTTCACCTTTGACATCATCTAAAAAGAAAAATATTCCTACCCATACATTTATTAAATCAAGAGATGATTTAAAAGAAAATTCAATTGCCTTGCTTGAACAAATGAGGACCATTGATAAATCACGGTTGATTAGAAAAATAGGGGAATTAACGCCATTAGAAATGGAACGTATTAATAAATGTATTCGTATTAGTTTAGGGGTTTAAACTTACATAGAATGTTTCAAAACGGGCTTTGCTCGTTTTTTTTAAAAAATATACTCTTAACAAAGAAAAAGAAATCAATTTGTGATAGAATAGTTAACGAGGTGACAAGTATGTATTATTTTATAGGAATTAAAGGGTCAGGAATGGCTCCACTAGCAACAATTTTATATGAATTAGGGAACGAAGTTGCTGGAAGTGATATTGATAAATATATATTTATTGAAGATGAATTGAGAAAAAGAAATATTCCAATTTATTCATTCAATAAAGATAATATAAAGGATGGTTATCACGTAATTATTGGTAATGCTTTTGATGAATCCAATGAAGAAGTCAAAGCAGCTTTAGAAAATCCAAATGTAAAGTGTACAAGATATTATGATTTCTTAGCTGATTTTATGGAACATTATGTTTCTATTGCTGTTGCAGGAACACATGGAAAAACAACAACAACAGGTATGGCTTACCATTTATTTGAAGATTTTGATAAAACATCTGTTTTAATTGGTGATGGAACTGGACATGGACAAGTAGGAAGTAAATATTTTATTTCAGAAACGTGTGAATTCCAAGATCATTTCTTACATTATCATCCAGATTATGCCATTATTAATAACATTGAATTAGACCATGTTGATTATTTTGGAAATCTTGAAAGATATATTCAATCTTTTGAACAATTTGCTAAGCAAGTTAAGAAAACAGTTATTGTTTGGGGAGATGACCCTAACATTAAGAAAATTCATTTTGAAAAACATGTTTTAAGATTTGGTTTAGGTGAAAATAATGATGTTCGCGCTGTTAATGTTTTAGAAACACCACAAGGATTATCATTTGATGTTTATATTCATCAAGAATTATTTGGACATTTTAACATACCATTATTTGGAATGCATATGTTATATAATTCATTAGCTATTATTACTCTTGGTTATTTAGAAGATATGTCTTATGACTATATTTTAAGTAAACTTCAAACATTCAAAGGAACAAAACGTCGTTATACTGTAAAAACTCAAGGAAACAATGTTTTTGTTGACGATTATGCACATCATCCAACTGCAATCAGATATGTTATTGAAGCAACAAGAGTGAGATATCCTGGTAAGAAAATCGTTGCCATTTTCCAACCAGATCGTTTTTCAAGGGGAGCGCGTTTTGCTAAAGAATTTGCTCAAGAAATGGATAAAGCGGATTACCCATATTTCTGTCCATTCCCAGAAAATGCAAAACATGAAGACGGTATTGATATTGATATCTATGATATTTCAAAAAATAGTGCACGTGCTAAAGTCATTACTGAAGATGAAGCAGGTGTTAAAGAATTAATGCAATATGATAACTGTGTATTCTTATTTATGAGTAGTAAAGATATTTATAAATTTGAAGAAATGTTGATTGAAGCCAAAAAATCTATATAAAAAGAGTAAATTATGGTACAATTATTAATGAAAGTAGAGGGATGTTTATGACAACAATGGACATTTGTTACTGTGTTTTAATTTTAGCAGGTGCATTTTGTTTAGTTGCTTTAGGGGTGCTGTTTATTCGCACATCAACAGCAATTAAACAAACAGGGGATACTGTTGAAATGGCACAAGATACATTGAAAAGAGTTGATAAAATCTTAGATGATGTCAATTACAAATTAGACTTATTAAATGCGCCTGTAGAAACAGTTGCAAAGTTCTTTGATCCTCAAAGACCAAAGTTTAATCCATTGAAAATGATGATGAGCTTTATTAAGAAAAAATAGAAAGGTGAGATAATATGAAATTAGGAAGATTTTTAACAACTTTAGGAATTGGTGCTCTTGCTGGGATGTTATTGGCACCAAAAAAAGGAAGCGAGTTAAGAGAAGAATTAAAAGGTAAAGGAAAAGAAACTCTTGATAGTGCTAAAGAAATGACAGTTGAAGACTATCAAAAATTAATTAGTGAAACAATTGATAGTATTAAAAAAACAGTTGATGAATTTGATGTTGATGACTTTAAAGATAGTTCTTTAGCAAAATTAAATGAATTAAAAGATAAATTTGATGATGTTGTAACAAAATTACAAGATAGCGACCAATATTCTAAGTTAAAAGATCAAGTTGATAATGTTATTGTCCAAGTGAATGATAAAATTAATGAAGTTAAAGAAAAAATGAGCGAACAAGAATTTGATGATTTTTCTGATTTAGAAGATGAAATTAATGACATTGAAGATGATTTAAATGTCATTATCGATGATTTAAAAGACTAATGAAAAAAGCAACGATTTATGATGTTGCAAGAGAAGCAGGTGTTTCTCTTGCAACTGTATCTCGTGTTATTAATGGATCATCAGTTGTTCGTGAAAAAACTAAAGAAAAGGTAATGAAGGTTATTGATGAACTAAACTTCAAACCTAATCAAATTGCTCGAGGTCTTGCGACAAACAAAACTACAACTATTGCAATTATCTTCCCACAATCATTATTTGCTCATGTAAAAGATATGATTGGTGGTATTGGTGATGCTGGTAGAACATTGGATTACAATATTACGATTTATACAACAGATGATATTGGAAATGGTCCAATGGACGACGTTATGGAAAAAGTCATTCGCACAAGAGCCGATGGAGTTATATTATTTAATAACGATAATATTGATCAACAAATTGAACTTGTTAAAAAACATAGTATTCCGGCAGTTGTTATTGGAATGCAAGTAAGTGATGAATCGATAGGTTCTGTTTATGTTGATGCACAAAAGATTACATATGATATTGTTAATAATTATTTAGAAAAAGGTAAAAATAATATTATTTTTGTAAGTCCTCAACAAAATCTTATTCGTACAGTTGATTTGATTGAAGGAATGAAAAAAGCTTATCAAGATCATCAATTACCATTTGATGAGTCAACACAGGTTATTAATACTTCTACTCACTATGAAGAAAGCTATACACAATTTGTTGAACATTTTAGAAATCATAAACATGATTTAGTTTTTGCAAGTTATGATAAAGAAGGGGTTGCAGTTGTTAATGCAGCAATCGATAATAACATAAACATTCCAGATGATATGGAAGTTATGGCTATGATGGATACAAGCTACTCACTTATTTGTAGACCATCACTATCAACGATTCATCTTCCAATTTATGATATGGGTGCGTTGGCTGTACGTTTACTTACTAAAATTTTAAATCAAGAAGAATTAGAAACAAAAGAAGTATGTGTAGGGTATACAAATATTTATCGTAAATCAACTATTCAATAAACCACAAAAGTGGTTTATTTTTATATTCACTTGACCTTGAATATGAAATTTAATATGATGTATTTACAGCAATGAAGGAGATAAGTAATATTATTTAATTGTTATAGAGAGCTTGTGGTTGGTGGAAACAAGCCAAGAGGTAATATGAATACACTCTGGAGCTTCTAAGTGCAAAGCTTAGACGGTGCAAGCCGTTATCTACTTGAGTGTATGTCTTTGACATGAATTTAGGATGGTACCGCGATCAACTCGTTCCTATGGGAATGAGTTTTTTATTTCAAGGAGGAAATTATGAAGATTTATGATGAATTAGTTTGGAGAGGATTAATTAAAGATGTCAGTTCTCCAGAAATTGAAGAAAAATTAAATAATGGAGGATTAACTTTCTATATTGGAACTGATCCAACAGGAGATAGTTTGCACATTGGGCACTTTTCATCATTTTTAATTAGTAAAAGATTAAAAGATGCCGGGCATAATCCAATTTTATTAGTTGGAGGAGCAACAGGATTAATTGGTGATCCTAAACCTGATACAGAAAGACCAATGATTACAAAGGAACAAGTTCAACATAACTTTGACTGTTTAAAAGCACAAGCTCAAAAGATTTTTGGTTTTGAAGTGGTTAATAACTATGATTGGTCAAAAGATTTAAACTTTATTGACTTTTTAAGAGATTATGGTAAATATTTCAATGTCAATTATATGTTGAATAAAGACATTGTAAAAAGAAGATTAGATTTAGGTATTACTTATACTGAATTTTCTTATATGATCATGCAAGCAATGGATTTCTACTGGTTACATGAAAATAAAAATTGTCAATTACAAGTTGCTGGGCAAGACCAATGGGGAAATATTACTGCTGGTATTGAATTAATTAGAAAGAAAACTGGGAAAGAAGCCTATGGATTTACAATGCCACTTTTAACTAAAAGTGATGGAACAAAATTTGGTAAGACAAACGGAAAAGCAATTTGGTTAGATCGAGAAAAAACTTCACCATATGAAATGTATCAATTTTTTATTAATTCCGAAGATGATAAAGTTATTGATTACTTAAAATTCTTAACTTTCTTAACACCAGAAGAAATTATGGAATTAGAAGAAAAAAATAAAACACAACCTCATTTAAGAGAAGCACATAAAGCTTTAGCTAGAGAAGTTATTACATTC
>RRZT010958988.1_pt1 | contig 15899 bp, 13 predicted proteins | sample 2165551 | NCBI WGS metagenome assembly RRZT01 (sample SAMN10456910, study PRJNA506462) | wastewater metagenome | biome: wastewater; feature: sludge; material: wastewater sludge; isolation source: wastewater sludge with Escherichia coli K12::gfp cells carrying plasmid... | place: USA: Moscow, Idaho... | reverse complement strand
AGCCGCATTGGCGGATACGGAAAGCTTCATCCAGCAGGTCCTGGAATTGAACAAGACGACCAAACAAGGTGTCTATCCGGTCGTGACGCCCCGATTCATTCCGAGCTGCACGGACGAAGCGTTGGCGGGACTCGGCGAGTTAGCTAAAAAGTATGATACACATATTCAATCGCATTGCAGCGAAAGCGATTGGGAGCATCACTTTGTCCATGAGCGGATGCATAAGAGTGATGCATATGCGCTCCATGAGATGGGTCTTCTGCAGGACAAAGCGGTCATGGCGCATGCCGTCTTCCTATCGGATGAGGATGCCGGATTGTTCGCCGAAACCGGCACCGCAATCGCGCATTGCCCGATCTCCAATGTCTTTTTCTCGAACGGCGTCCTGCCGGCTGCACGTTTCACTCAAAAAGGGATAGACATCGGCTTGGGCACTGACATATCCGGCGGCTTCTCGCCGAGTCTATACGACAACATCAGACAAGCGGTCATCGCTGCGCGGATGCTGGAAGAAGGTGTCGATTCCGCACTTCCGGCTGCGGAACGCGGCTTACCGAAATCACGCATTTCCGCCAACGAAGCATTTTTCTATGCGACTGCCGGCGGTGGACAGAGTTTGAGCTTGCCGATCGGACGCTTGGAAGAAAACTACATCTGGGATGTCCAAGTGATCGACGTCAACGCGCCTAACGCCAAATTGCCTATATTCGATGCGGAGATTTCCATAGAAGATCTGCTGCACAAGATTCTCTTTTTGAGCCGTCCGGGAAATATCCGCGAGGTCTGGGTCCAGGGCGAATGCGTACATAAACGGACATAACCCGTGCATTCGATATTTTGACACTAGCAGAGCGGAATGTCCGATTCTTTCGGGTTATCGGACAACCAGCTTATCATTTGTCGTTGCTTTTTTCATATCGATAGTTAATTCCTTTAGTAAGCTCGGCTTCAGGCGAATAAAATGCCTATATAACCTATTCATGTTAGAATGAAAATATGAAACTATTGGAGGATGATATATATATGAACCAAAAACTCGTTGAGATTTGCCTGCGTGTCAGAGATATTGACGCTACTTTAGACTTCTATACGAATCTATTTGATTTTGAGGTTGCCAGCCACAGAAAATTCCCTGAAAATAAGTTTGATTTAATTTATCTGAATTCTCCCGGTTCTTCTGTGCAAATTGAGCTCACTTACAATTACGATGCCGAGCCTTATAATGTAGGGAATGGCTTCAGTCATTTAGGTGTGACTGTCAGTGATCTAGAAAAAATGCATGAAGTTTGTAAAGCTTCTGCTTATGAAACAGGTGAGTTAAAAGGACTTTCAGGCGGCACACCGACTTATTTCTTTGTGACGGACCCTGATGGCTATCGAATTGAAGTAAAGCGCGAAAAATAATTTTTCGAATACTCTAAAAATAAATAGTATGAAAAGAAACACGCAAGCAGCCAAGCGGATGCTTACGTGTTTCTTTTCATTCAAGCTGCTTAAGCAGCGTATGTTTAAGCTTTTTCTTTCAAAATAATGTTCAATACCAATGCAACGATTGTTCCTGCGGAGATACCGGATGAGAACAATCCGCTCAAGATGCCTGGCAATTGCGCTACGGTATCCGGCACAAAGGAAACACCAAGGCCGATACCCAATGCAGAAGCAACGATGATCATGTTGCGGTTGTTGAATTCGACGCGTGAAAGTGATTGCACACCAGCAGCAGCAACCGTACCAAACATCAAGATACCGGCACCACCTAATACAGGTAGTGGCATGATTGAAATCAGCGTAGCAAATTTAGGGAACAGACTCATCACAATCATGATGATACCACCCATGATAGCTACTTTACGGGAAGCATTGCGGGTCAACGGAATCAATCCGGCATTTTGACTGAAAGTCGCGGCAGGACCGGAACCGATGAAAGGTGCGATGAACGAGCCGAAACCATCCGCACGGACTCCAGCAGCGATTCTTTCATCCGACAATTTCGTTTCCGTAACGGCACCCAATGTCTGCATAACACCGACTGTTTCGATAACAGTCACGAGATACCCGGATACAAAAGGAATCGCGTATTCAAGCTTGAAAGTAGGTACGCCAAATTTGAAGAATTGCGGAAGTGCGAACCATTCAGCGGCAACGACTTGCCCAAAATCTACCAGCCCTAGCGGAATACATACTACATAACCGATTGCGGCACCGATCAGAACAGCGGCCGGCGCGATTCTGCTTGGACCGTAATGATTGATCAAAGCGATGGCAAGGAACACAAGCACTGCGATACCGATATTCATTGGACTACCGAAATCTTCAGACCCGAAACCGCCACCTGCCCAACCCATCGCAACGGACATCAGCGTCATCCCCATCAAGGAGATAACCGATCCAGTTACAACCGGCGGGAAAAATTTCAATAACGGTTTTACGAAATAACTCAAACCAACTTCCAATAAAGCACCCAACATCGTACCACCGAAATAGGCAGTGATACCGCCCGCTCCGATGACGGAAGCAGCCGGTGCCACAAAGGCAAAGTCAGTTCCCATGATTGTCGGTAAGCCCGCTCCGACGCGGAACCATTTCGGACCAAAACCTTTTGATTGGATGATGGAAACGATACCCGAAGCCAAAAGCGCTGCGCTGACCATATAAGCCGTATCCTCAACCCCGAAGCCGGCGATTCCGGCAATGATAAGCGGTACTGCCACTAAACCACCAAAAGCGGTGATGACGTTCTGAAATCCTAAAACGATTGTCGTGCCTAAATCGGGTTTGTCCTCAACCCCGTAAGTCAGGCCTGTATGTACTTTCTCTTCCATGTTTATCCTCCTGATAACGAACATTAATGATTTCAAAACAAATTATAATTCGTTTATTAAATGACAAATAAAATTATATCGAGTTAACATACAATTGTAAAGTGTAAAAACCGAATTTTAAGGGCTTTCATTATGAGAATGTTCACATTTTCATGCTTTTTAGAGGATAAAGACGAACATTGAAGAGAATTATTATGTATTTATACTGAATTTCCGAATTACGAAAAAAGATTCCTTATCTGATTTGTCTGCGATTTGAATCATTTTTTTGTTATACTATATTCATAAGCAACCTATAGAATAAATGAAACAATTGAATGGAGCATAAACTATGAAATCAGAAAAATCGTGCGGAGCCATCGTGTTCTCCCCAGATAACACGAATCGAAAAGTATTATTGATCAAACATGAAAACGGCGGCCATTGGGCATTCCCGAAAGGTCACGTTGAGGAAGGCGAAACGGAAGTCGAAACAGCATTGAGGGAAATCAAGGAAGAAACCGGCTTGAGCACCGATCTAAGCACCACCTTCCGGAAATCCGTCAGCTACTCCCCGGCTCCCGACGTGATCAAAGAAGTCGTCTACTTCATTGCCTTTGCCCACACAGAAACGATTGAAAAACAAGATGCCGAAGTCACCGACTTCGCTTGGATGCCGTTCAACGAAGCTTTGCAGGCCATCACCTACGACAACGACAAAAATATTCTGCAGTCCGCCATCGATTTTATTGAAGGCATGAAAAACTAAGAGAAAACACAAAAGGTCCGCCTCATTTTTCAAGGTGGACCTTCTATGCTTAAAATTTTAGTAGTTAATGTACCCTGCTCCGGCGAACGACGACTTAGTCGGAGGTCTTTACGCTCTTCGAGTATCCTTCTCCGGCGAGCTCTGCGCCACCGTAGGACCGGATCGATTCAAATCCCCTTCTCCGTCCAACACAAATCTCGCCGGAGTTCAAGCCACCAAGCCACAAATCCGTCAAATCGCAACAACTCCTACAAACCTATCGTCTCCCGAAAGTGTGCAACAGCACCGATCAGGTTCGCATCATTCCGGAAAGCGCAGACTTGGATGTCCGGCTCGATACCTTCTGCGCCATGTGCATTCAGATGGTAGGCTGTCCGTTCCCGGATGCGCGCGATCAGATCCTCGCGGACGGAAATGCCGCCACCGATTATGACACGATCCGGATTGAAGCTGACTGAGAGGTTATAGATGCCGCGCGCCAAAGCATCGATCATGCCATCCACGTACTCAACAGCCGCCGATTCTCCTTCTTCCGCTTTTTCAAACAGATACTTCCCGTCAGCCACTCCATCTGGCAAACCCATCGCCTTTCCATAGCGCTCTGCGACTTGAACAGGACTTCCCAATCCGCTCAGCGTATTCTCCCCATCAAGCAGCATGTAGCCGAACTCGCCTCCAAAGAGATTTTTACCTTTGAACAATTGGCGATTCAAGATCACCGCACCGCCGATGCCGGATCCGATGACGATGAACAACGCATGTTGTATATCCTTCGCCGCACCCAGCCATACTTCCGCCAAAGCCGCACAGTTCGCGTCATTCTCGACGGAAACCAGGTTGCCAAACATTGTTTCCCACTCCGCTTTGATCGGGAAATGATGGATATACGGCACCGCACTGATGCCGCCAATGATTCCCGCATCGCTGTCGACAGCTCCCGGCGAACTGATTGCGACACCTTCAATCGAACCGGCAGCCGCAAAGCCATCAAATACTGATTTCATCTCGGCTTTCATCGCATTCCAGGTTTTCGGCGTCCCAAAAGAACCTTTTCCTGTCAATGCATCCTCTTGCCATAATCCAAACTTCACGGCGGAACCGCCGATATCAAATACAACTATACTCATACACACACGCTCCGTTTACATGATGATCATATTCTGAATGTGTGCCCAGCTTGCTTTTGCAAGACAACCAATCAATTCCGGGTCAAAACGATTTCGACGGAAAACTTATCATAACGATGGATGGAAGTGGAAAATTCAAATGCACTGCCGGTATCCAGGTAACCCACCTGTTCGGCAACCGCAACAGGATCGCCTTTCTCCAAACCGAGCTCCTCCGCTTCAAAATCCGTGGCTTTGCGGACGGATACCGTCCGATGCGCACTTTGAATATTCAGATGGAGATCTTTTTCGATATACTCATAAATCGAACCCTTAATATTTTTTTCCTTGATATTCGGGATAACATCGATTGGCATATACATTTTTTCCATCACGAATGGTTCATCATCCACATAGCGGACACGATGAATATCGTATACGAAGCTATCGGCGGCAATATTCATTTTCTTTGCGGCGACATCCGGCACCTTCACAACTGAAAAGTTCAGGATTTTACTGAAGACTTTTTTGTTTTCTTAAAGAGCTGATGTCCCACGGAATTGGTTCGCCATTGCAACACGCTCGATTTCATCCGGGTTCAAATCCTTCACGAATGTACCGGATCCTCTTCGTTTGATGATCAGCCCTTCCGACACCAAAATGTCCAATGCTTTTTTGACCGTCATTTTGCTGGCACCATAATGGACACACAAATCTTTTTCAAAAGGGATCTGTTGATTTGCAACGTACTCTCCTTTCAAAATTTTATTCCGGATATCATTGGAAATGATGACATATTTTTGCATATTTTCGCACTGCTCCTCTCGATAACAGCTTTCGTGAGAAACATCAAAAAAAGTAGATTTTCGCACAAAAAGTCTATATTTTTAGTATAACGAAAACATGACTTTCTGACAATCTTTCATTCTCTAGAATACTGCTTGCGCAGCGTCAAAATCCAAGGCCGGTTCTCCCCACTTTTCAACAATGGCATCCGGAACTTCCAGTTTTCCCACTTCGGATACTCCTTTGAACCAATAGCCGGACTTTTTGATTGTCTTCACTTGGGTGTGGATATTATTGGAGATAAAACCATAGCGATTGCGGTAGGCATTTCCCCACGACCAACAATCGATTGGTGTCCACAGATGATAACCGAAGCAGTTCGAGCCTTCTTCGATTCCTTTGGCCACCCAGTAAAGATGCTCCTGGATGAATTGGATGCGATAGTCGTCCTCAATCATGCCTTCCGTATTTAAATAGCGTTCTTCCCGGGAAACTCCCATCCCATTTTCCGAAACGAACCAAGGGATATTGCCGTAATTGTCGCGGATATTCAAAGCGATGTCGTACAAGGACTGCGGATAGATTTCCCACCCCTTGTCCACGTTCATCCGGCGGCCGGGCATCGCATACTCCTCAAAATAGCGCGAAGGCATCCAGTCCACAGCTAAGCTATCCGCAGATACGGAAGGCCGTTGGACGCGGTTCGGATGGTAAAAATTGACGCCGAGCACATCAATCGTGTTTTCACCGATCAACTGCAGCTCCTCCGTTGTCGCATTCCATAGGACTCCATCCTCTTCGAACGTAGCCACCAGTTCTTGCGGGAAAGCGCCTTTTACGGCCGCATCCAGGAACATATCGTTCATCCAGAGATTGGCGAAACTTGCCGCAGCAAGATCTTCCGGCTCTTCCGTGGCGGGATAGGATGGCGTCAGATTCAGGATGATACCGATTTTCCCAGCTGGATTCGTGTTTATTTCCCGGAAAGCTGCGATCGTTTTGGCCGAAGCTAAAGCGATATTGTAGGCTACCTGCACCGCTTTTTTGCCGTCGACGATTTTCGGATAATGGAACTGGTACAGATAGGCACCATCCACAATCACCAATGGCTCGTTAAATGTGAACCAGTCTGTCACTCTGTCGCCGAACAATCGGAAACACTGGCCGGCAAACTTCGCGAACAGATCAACCACGTGCTTCGATTCCCAACCGCCGTATTTGTTTTGCAGTTCAATCGGCATGTCGAAATGGAATAAATTCATGACCGGTTTGATGCCTTGAACCAGACATTCGTCGATGACGGCATTGTAGAAACGGACCGCATCCTCATTGACGGTTCCTTCCTCCAAGTCATCGATCAGACGCGACCATTGGATCGATGTGCGGAAAGAATTTAGGCCGATTTCTTTCAGCATAGCGATATCCTCTTTGTAGCTGTTGTAGAAATTTGAAGCCGTGTCCGGTCCTACCTGATCATAAAAAGCATCCGGCTCCACTTCGAACCAATGATCGAACACATTAGCATGTTTTTTGTTGAAACGCCCCTCACTTTGGGGACCGGATGTGGCCGCTCCCCACCAAAAATCTTTTGGAAAATCAATTTTCATTATCCGTCATCCTCGCTCTTGTCTATTTTTTGTAAATGATAAAGCTGGCTAGAGAAATCTCCCGGCATACTGCGACCCCAATAATCCTGTGCACGCCCGATGTAGTTCCCGCCAAGCACAAGGCCGATCTGCATCAGATCATCTCCATACCGGGCACGCTCTGCTCCATCGATTTGGTACAAGGCATCAGTATCCAGTCCTTCCAGCAAGATCCGTTCATAGGCTGGGTTCGGCTTCGCCAACACATGGTAGACGCCGACCAACGCTTCCGACTTGTCGGAAGCAACGACCATCCAGGCAGTCGTGTTGCTTTCGAACGGACTTTCCAGTCTGTAGAAATCGCCCTGATGGATCAGCGGCTGCCAACGCTTGACTTGCGCAACCTGTTCACGGACGATTACCTTTTCTTTCTCAGACAACTTTGTGCTGTCCAGTTCATAACCGAACGTGCCGAAAGCTGCCACCTCACCACGCATCTTCAAGGAAGTCATGCGGGCGACCTGATGATTCGGCACCGCCGAAACATGGCTGCCGTTCGCAGACAAAGGATAGACCATCGACGTGCCGTACTGTATTTTCAAACGCTCAACCGCATCGGTGTCATCACTGGCCCAAGTCTGTGGTGCGTAATACAGCAAGCCCGGATCGAAGCGCCCACCTCCGCCGGCGCAGGATTCGATCAGCAGCTCCGGATACTTGTCGAGGATTTTTTCGTAAAGCGCATAGACGCCCAGAATATAGCGGTGCATCACTTCCCCTTGCTTTGTCGCAGTCAGGGATTGCGAGTAGGCTTCGGAAATGTAGCGGTTCATGTCCCATTTGACATAGTCGATCGACTTGCTGCCGAGTATTGCATCCATCTGATTGAAGATGTTCTGCACCACTTCCGGACGCGAAAAATCGAGCACATATTGGTTGCGGCCATGCGAGATGTTCTTGCCAGGATGCCCGATTTTCCAATCAGGATGGTCCTCATGGATCGGCGTACCGACCGATACCATCTCCGGTTCGAACCAGAGTCCGAACTGCAAACCTAGCGAATGGATTTTTTCGTCTAAGCCTTCCACTCCGTTAGGCGGTTTTTTGGGATCGGCCGTCCAATCCCCTAGGGAGCTGGCATCGTTGTCGCGCTTGCCGAACCAGCCGTCATCCAAAACGAACAGTTCGATGCCTAACGCTTTCGCATCGGCTGCCAGTTCCATTATTTTTTCTTCATTGAAATCAAAATACGTCGCTTCCCAGTTGTTGATCAGGATCGGCCTCTTCTTGCCGGACCATTTCGGACTGATCAGATGCTTCCGGTAAACGTCGTGGAAAGTTCGGCTCATCCCGTTCAGACCGGCATCGCTGTATACCATGACCGCTTCAGGAGCCGTAAAGGCAGCACCCGGCTCCAATTCCCAACCGAACTGATGCGGGTTGATTCCCAGCATCGCCCGGGTGACATGATACGGATCGACTTCCACCTGCGCCAGGAAATTGCCGCTGTAGACGAAGCTGAACCCGAATACTTCCCCTTGCTGTTCGTTCGTATTCTTCTTCGCCAAGGCAAAGAAAGGATTGTGCACATGGCTGCTGGCGCCGCGCGTGCTCGACACGCTCTGCACACCCGTCATGAGCGGTTTGCGTTCCAGGTGCGCTTCCCGCGCCCAAGCGCCGTGCAGATGGATGAAATCATAATCATCCGTCGGCAGATCCACACTCAGGCTCATCAACCGTTCCAGTTGGAAGGTCTTCTCGCCGGTATTCTTGATTTCGGCATGGCGTGTCAGCGCGCTTAGCTCATGGAAAATCGTGTAGGACAAAGTCAGGATAAGATCGGAATAGCGATCCTTCAGAAGGATTCTCAGGGTCGTCGCCTCCTCTGCACCCGCGAAAGTTGCCGGCAAATCTGGCAGTTTCTTTTTCCCTTTTTCGACTTGATAGGATTGATACTCGAATTGGCTGATCCGGTCGCCTTCCGGATAGCGGATTTCCAGACCCGGATAGCGGAAATCAGTCGTTCCGTATACAGGCATTTCCTGTTTGACGTGTTCCAAGGAAGTCGTATGATCGCCCGTCACTTGATTGTTCGACGGACGCACCTCCCTTTCGATCAGGTGCCCGAACGACTCGCGGTGCTTTATCGTCTTCCCCGCATACAGTTGCTCCAGGGTGTTTGTCTGTTCCATCACGCGGAAGATGTAGCTGATTTTGCCGTTCGTCAGATGGAATTCTTTGTTGGTTTCATTGATGTGAATGTAGTTTGTCACGTTGAACCTCCTGTTTAAATTGATGACGAGCGGTCAGAACTCCGAATTAGGTTGAACCAGCCACAATTTTTGGCTGCTTTTTCTGTTGCCCCATTCCTTTGGTCAACAACCACCAGTAGAGACTCGGAACTAGGAAAACAAACAGAATGAGATTGAAGAAGCCAATCAAGAGCGCACTGACTGAAAGAACTAGGATGTACAAGCTCTTCGTTGGATTGCGGAACATGTGATCCAAGGCGTGAGCATAGAGCAATCCGTTTGACAGAATCCGCTCGTTCTCTTTATCCAACACGACGAGCGTCACCAGGAAAATATGATACAACACGAATGCCATGGTGATCATTATCCAGAGAAAGAGAGTCATCTCAGACCCTTTACCTTTGCCGATAAGCAGGTAGCCAGCCAAAACGACGCTGAACAACACACACCAGATGAAAGAAAGCAGTTTTCTGTACGGCAAACTTTCTATTTTTTCTGCACCGGTTGGCTCACCCGATGAAAGAAACGCCATCAACCTATCCGCAGCGTCCACGAAACCATATAAGCCCCCTGATGAGAGGATTGTCTTCCAATATAGGAGTGACCCGATAGCCAAACGATATACCTGCTCGACAAAGCGTACGATTCTTGATTGTTTTTCCATCATCCTGCTCCTTTCGGCTTTATTTCACAGATCCTGCTACGCCGTTATAGATATATTTCTGCAAGCTGACGAACAAAATAAGAATCGGGACGATCACGATCATGACACCAGCCAGAATGACTGGCCAATTGGTTCCGTAAGGTCCTTTGAAGGCAAACAATGCAGTGGAAATGACCTTCAGTTCGCGAGCCGGCATATACAGGAATGGGTTGTAGAAGTCGTTGTAGACACCCACACCACTGATGATCAGCATCGTCACAATCGGCGCCTTCAAATTGGGCAAAATGATTTTCCAGAAAATTTGGAAATGCGACGCCCCATCAAGATAGGCTGATTCGTCGAGCGATACTGGAATTTCGTCCAGATACTGCATAAAGATGTAGATGGAGATGACATCCGTACCCAAATTGAGGACGATGACGGACCAGATCGTGTTGAACAAGCCCATGCTTTCGATAATCTGGAAAGTAGCTACTTGACTTGTGATGCCAGGAATCAGCATCGCTGTCATGAATAAGGTAAGAATCAGCTTCTTGTAACGAAAGTCGAAGCGATTCATCGCGTAGGCGAACATCGATCCGAGCGTCAACTTTCCGACCATGCTGACAATGAAGATGAAAAATGTGTTTTTGAAGCCCGTCAGCATCTGACCATTCACAAACGCTGTGACATAATTCGAGAAATCCAGTTGCTGCGGCAAGGCCAAAACGCCAGACGTCAGGAATTCTTCATTGGATTTGAATGATCCGATCAGTACGACCAACAAAGGCAGCACCGCCGCGATCGCCCCGATCAAGAGGATTGTATATTTGAAAAAATTCCCGATTGTCCATCCGGATTTCCGGCCTTTTTTCATGATTTTTTGCGTTATCTCTGTCATTTCCATCGTCTACCTTTCCTCCTTTACAGCCAGCTTCTGGACAACCGTAACCACAATCACGATTACAAGCAGGATGATACCCATCGCGGATGCCAAACCGGTTTTGTTGTACTTGAACGCCGTGGCGATTGTTTGGATGACGAAAGTCGTTGTTCCGTTCGAGCCACCCGTCATGATGTATGGGATATCGAATACGCTGAGCGACCCGCTGATTCCGAGAATGATGTTCAAAAAGATGATTTTCTTGATGCTAGGGACAATGATGTAACGGAATTTATCCCATTGGTTGGCCCCATCGATTTCAGCCGCCTCATAAATTTCCGGATTGACCGATTGGATCGCACCAAGGAAAACCAGGAAGTTGAAGCCGGTATAGCGCCAAACGGAGGTGAACGCCAGCGAAATATTGTTGATGGAACGGTTTCCCAACCATAATTGGATCTGATCCTCCAATCCAAAGAACGTCAGGACCGTATCCAAGGTTCCCCCACCTTTGTAGAAATAGAGGAAGATGAAGCCAATCGCCACTCCGTTCAACAGATAAGGGAAGAATAATATCCCTTTCCAAAAATTCGCAAATTTCACTTTAAAAGATAGGATCGTAGCGAACAATAGCGCAATGCCCAATTGGAAAAAAGTAGCGGTGAAATAATAGAAACTGGTTTTAAATACGGAAAAATACTTTGGATTCGTCAAAACGGTCCGGTAATTATCCAATCCTACAAAATTTGGATCGGGCGTAATCCCGTTCCAATCGGTCAGACTGTACTGGAACATCTTCACCAACGGATAATAAGAAAACAGCAGCAGTAAAGAAACCGGAACGATCGTAAATAAAAAGATGAGTAATTTTTTCTCAGCTTTTTGACTTAAATTAATTCTATGCACAGTTTTTCCCCTCCATTTATAAAACAAGCGCCCCTATCCAGGGCGCCTGCTTCCATCAATCAGTTGCCGCTGACTTCTTTAATGGCGTCAGCCCAACGTGCATTAAAGTCTGCCATGATTTCTTCAAACGTTTCATCCGTATTTCCGATGGCTGCATCGATGATCCGTTGTTTCTCCAAATCTGTCGCACCAACACCCAATTCGGACATATTATTTACGTCGGAGAACAAGGATTCTTTGCCTTCTGGAGCAGCGTTTTCCTCCAATAGGACAACCCCTGCTTCTTGGCTGGCTTTCAGAGAAGCTGGGTAGTCGCCGCCTTTGACGGCTTGCAACCCACCGTTATCCACTGCGTAATCCGATTCATTGATCAACCAATCCAATAGCGTACGTGCTGCTTCCTTATGCTCACTATTGACATTGATGGCTAAGTTATAGTCACCGCCGACACCCATATATTGCTTGCCGTCAGTTGCTGTAACAGGGAATGTTTGGAAAGTAATGTCTTCTTCATGCCCTTCGGCTAATTCCTGAATCTGCGGCACAGCCCAGCTTCCCAGAACCATGACCGCGACGTTACCACTAGCCAAATCCAGTTTCGATTGTTCCCAATCTGATGTTGTAGGATCTGCTTCGATTAATCCTTTTTCAGCGACTTGGAAAAGCACATCATAAATCGTGTTCATGGTGTCTCCCGCTTCGAAAGGAGCTGAATCTTCCGCCATCTTCGTCGTCACATCCGGATCGCCTGATACCCCAGTCCGTGTGAAGTCCCAGTTGGAAAGCGTCCAGCCTGCCGCGTAATTCGTATACAAAGGTGTCACTTCAGGATTGGATTCTTTGATCGTTTCCAAAGCCGCGACGAATGCTTCCGGTGTTTTCGGGAATTCGGTGATGCCTGCATCTTCAAACACTTTCATGTTGACTACCATCCCAGTGGCATTCAACTGCGTAGGAATACCGTATTGCACGCCTTCAAAGGAGCGATCGTTCAAGCCCATATAGGTCTCGCTCAACTCCGCTTTGTCCCCCAAAGGTTCAAAAAACAGCTCGAAATCGGTCGGTGAAATGTCAGCCGGAAGCATCAACAGATCGCCGTATTCTTCTGTGTTCATACGCGTTTTCATCTGTCCTGCGTAATCGGTCATCGTTTCGATTTCTACTTTGATATCCGGATATTTTTCATTGAAGGCTGCCATGTATTCATCCCATTTGCCGTTTTCTTCCCAGTCCGTTTTATGGTTGATGAACGTGATTGTTTCGCCGCCTTCTTCATTACTGCCCGATTCTGAAGCTGCACTGCCACAAGCAGCTAATACCAACAATGATGCGATCGTCAAACTTGCTTTGCCAAAAATTGTATTTCTTCCCATCTTTAAATCCTCCTCAAATTTTAGTAAGCGTTTACGGATACATATTATCACTTTTATTTTTAAATGTATATACTTTTATGCGTAAAGTTATTTATTTTTAAAATAATTCCTTACCGTTTCCTCTGCCGGCTTCCCAAAAAGCGCATAATCGCTGTCTTTGTTATACTCTTCCAATGGATAGAGGTGCGCTTTCCAGTCCCATAATCCAAAACCTCCGACCCATTTATGCCGCGCAGTCTGTTTGAACATTTCTTCATACCATTCTTTCTGCTCGCTCAAATCAACGCTGCCTTCCAGTTCCCAATTGTTTGGCAACCACTTGGCCCCCTTCCTACTGGCACATCCCGCCTCACAGAAGAAAAATGGCTTGTTGTATTTTTCGACCACCTGCACGATCCGCTGCAACTCCTGTTCCCACCTATCGATTGGATAATAGCCGGAAGATGAGATGACATCGACCGCGTCCCACCATGCGACATGATCCTCCTGATACTTGTCACAGTTATAGGTGATTCCACCCCGATATTCTTTCCGTACTGCAGCAATAAGTTCGCGCCACTGTTGCTCCCGTCGATCGCTGTTGACCAGCTCACAACCGATGACGAGCATTTCACACTTTGTCTCTTCCGCGAGAGCCGCGTAATGGCTGATGAAATCGGTATAGGAAGCGAACCAGTCCGACCATTTCGGCTCGCAAGGTACATCGTGATCAAAAAAATTGATGTGCGCGCGCCACATGCCATCACTTACGTTGAGCATCGGCTTCAAAATAACCTTCAACCCCAGCTCATGGGCATAAGCGATCATCCCGATCACTTCCCGATCCGACAATACGGAATCGGCCTGCCACTCTATTTCCGTGGCATGGATGGTTGGCTGTTCCACAACCACAGCCAAAATGACATGGTCGATTGCACAACGCTCCTTCAACAACCGCAAGGATTCGAACGACTCATCCTCCTCCCACTCCCCGCGCCGACTCATAAATCCAAACGTGACCCCTTTAATGAAATCCATAATATTCTCCTTTATATATTGACATATTAAATTAAAAGTATATATTTATAAATGTATGCGGTACCATCATTATTCATCATAATGACGGGTTTGTAAAGAACTGATGTGTCTAACTTTTGGGTACATGATGCGTGTGAAATTTTTCAGCTAATGTTGGTAAAAAAATAATTGGAGGATACAGGATGGATTATAAGGATTATCAAGGAAGCGGCATACGCCCGCGGGATTTTGATACGTTTTGGGACGCGGGTTTGCGCGAGATGGAGAGTCTGCCGCTCGAATACAAGTTGGAAATAGAAGTAATCCCATCAGAAGTGGCTACTTTTTATCACTTGACGTTCATCGGTGTCGGCGGCGCTGAAGTGCATTGCCAGCTAGTGACCCCTAAGTCTACGGTAGGCAAAAAATTAAAAGGGATGCTGCAATTCCATGGCTATCACGGCGATTCAGGGGATTTCCAGGATAAAGTCGGCTGGGTTGCGGAAGGCTTCGTTGTGTTGGCGATGGATGCCCGCGGTCAAGGCGGTTTGTCGGAGGACTGCACGAAGACAAAAGGTGGCGTCATGAAGGGGCTGATTATCCGCGGCATGGAGGAAGGCAAAGAAAACCTCTATTATCGGCAGGTTTTTCTGGATACCGCCCATGCAGCACGCATCCTCAAATCATTGGATTTTGTCGATGAAACCAGAATCTACGCGCAAGGCGCTTCACAAGGAGGCGGTCTGACGGTCGCTTGCGCCGGATTGGTGCCGGATCTGTATCGGATCTACGTCACCTACCCGTTCCTGTCCGACTACCGCAAAGCCTACGCGCTCGGCGCTCAGACTTCGGCATTCGAAGAGATTCCATACTGGTTCCAATTCCGCGACCCGCTGCATAAACGCGAAAAGGAGGTCTTCGATACCCTGGAATATATCGACATCCAGCATTTCGCCCCGCGCATCCAAGCCGAAGTCTGTTGGGTCGTAGGCCTGCAGGATGCAGTCGTCCCTCCGATTACGCAGATGGCTACCTACAACAAGATCAATGCAAAAAAGCAGCTCATTGAGCTGCCGGAGTATGGGCATGAATACTTGCCGAAGGTCAGTGATGAGTTGCGCGGGTATTTTGTGGAGTAAAGATAAATATTAAACAAAAAACGAGGCAACCTCAAACTAGAATAGTATTTTCTAGTTTGAGGTTGCCTCTTCATCACTGTATTCAATGCTTCGAATCTGACCAAGATTATTCCCGAAGTTTTTACGTTGCCAGTTTTCGTCCTCTGTCAATTCAAACCGAAAAAAAGTTGTTCAGAATCCATTTGATTTTCAAGCCTGTGGGAACCAATTGCATGAATTTTTGATGGGCCGTCAGCTCTTCGATGGCCTTTTCGTTTTTCTCCAGATACGCTACGACATTATCCAGAGAAACATCCCCTCCAGCAAGTCGTTCCACCATCCTTTTTATGTCGGGACCCGTAATCAAGGAGTGCTTGTCGTGCAGTTGATATTTTTCTCCCTCAGCCGCAATGCTCTTGATGAGCAACAGCAAAGCGATATTAAACTTGGTCCCCCTGAAAGTCACAACACCTATATTCTTCTGGTTGTCCTCATACCAATAGTTCCCGTCATCGTAGTATAGTTCACTCTTCAAAAAATCAAAATCGCGGGTGATCTTGTCATTGTTCAGGGTCAGATAATCTCCCGTCCGCAAGAGCTTTTCCATATTCTCACGCACTTCGTTGGAGACGAAGCCTTCGTCGCTGATGAATTTCGGGGGTCTTCCTTCTTTCGTCATT
>RRZT010077823.1_pt1 | contig 15908 bp, 16 predicted proteins | sample 2165551 | NCBI WGS metagenome assembly RRZT01 (sample SAMN10456910, study PRJNA506462) | wastewater metagenome | biome: wastewater; feature: sludge; material: wastewater sludge; isolation source: wastewater sludge with Escherichia coli K12::gfp cells carrying plasmid... | place: USA: Moscow, Idaho... | reverse complement strand
AGTTCTGTTTTCCCAACTATTCCACTTAAAAATCCTTGAATAATTTGAGATAAAATTGTTCCTGAATTTCCTCTTGCTCCAAGTAAAACAGACTCTGACACAGTTTCAATTAATCCATCCATTGTCATTTCTTGATTTAATTTTATTAAATCATTTTCAACTGCTTGAAGTGTCATTGACATATTTGTACCTGTGTCTCCATCAGGAACTGGGTACACATTAAGGTCATTTAGAACATCTGCATATTTTGATACCCATCTGCTCCCAGCTATAAATAATTTCGCTAGCCTTACTGCAGTTAGTACCTTTATTTCCAGTTTATCCATTAAAATTCCTCCATACTATTTGGTATTATACTTTCTGATTATATTTCCCCATTTGTCTTGTTCCCTTAAAATTAATTCAATAACTTCCCTTATTGCCCCTTTACCACCTTTACTTTTTGCAACATAATCAACTATACTTAAAACTTCTTCTACCCCATCCTTTGGTGTAGCTGTAAAACCTGCAATATTAATTGCTGGTAAATCATTTATATCGTCTCCAATATAACAAACTTCTTCAAGTGTAATTCCTATACTTTCTGTAAGCTCTTTTAATTTACTTGCTTTATCATGAATTCCTTGATAACAATATTTAATTTTTAATTCTTCAGCTCTTTTTTCTACAACTTTTGATTGTCTTCCTGTTATTATTGCCACTTCAATTCCTTCTGAAGGGCAATTTGCGATGGCAAAACCATCTTTAACATCAAAAGCTTTCATTTCTATACCTTCGTTATTTATATAAATTTTACCATCAGTCATAGTTCCATCTACATCAAGAACTATAAGTTTTATTTTTTTTAATTTTTTATTCATAAATCCCTTTCTAAAATGTTGGTGGAGTTACAACCCATAAAACTTTTGTCATATTTTCAGTGGGGTTAACAAATTTATGTTTTTGAGTAGATTTAAAATATAAACTGTCTCCCTCTTCTAATATATATTTTTTTTCTAATATATCAATTTCCAATACTCCATCTAAAACAAATACAAATTCTTCTCCCGGATGAGAAAAAAAGTCTCTGCCACTTTCTCCTTTAGGTCCAATTTCATAAACAATTGGTTCCATTTGTTTATCTATATCTGTTGTTGTTAATAAAGATATTTTTGTGTTAGAGTCTATACTCTCAATACTTGATCTTTCAGTTTTTCTAATAAGAACTGTGTCTTTTTTTACCTCATCATCCTCTATTAAATAACTTACTCTTACATCTAAACATGTTGCTATTTTTTTTAGATTTTCTATTGATGGTGAAGCTTTGCTTTGTTCAATTTGTGATAAGAAACTCGCTGATAAGTCTACTTGACTTGCCAAATCTCTCAGAGAAAATCCTTTTTCATTTCTTATTTTTTTTAACTTTTCACCTAAATTCATTACTCACACCCTCTTTTTTCTAATATTTGTAGGAGATTATTAATAGCTGTATAACAAGCTCTTATTCTAATTCTCTCCCTATCCCCTTTTAATAAATATTTATTTATAAAAAATTCATTGTCTAATTTAATCCCTATGTATACTGTTCCTACTGGTTTTTCTTCAGTTCCTCCCAGAGGACCAGCTACTCCCGAAACAGCTATTGCCACTGAAGTTTTTAATCCTTCCAGCATTTCTTTAACAGTTTCTTCGCTTACAGCTCCATAGTTATTTAATGTTTCCTCTTTTACTCTTAATCTTTCTACTTTAGACTCATTAGAATAAGTTACTATTCCTTCTACCAAAGTTCCAGAAGCTCCACTTACAGATACTATTTTCTCTGTAATCATTCCTCCTGTACAAGACTCTCCTAAGGAAATTTTTAAACCTTTTTCCAAAAGTTTTTTCACTAAAACTTCTTCTGATGGTTTATACCCTTCATATAAAATAGAGTCCCCTAATACTTCTTGAAGTTTTAAAGATAAGTCATTTAAAATAGTACTATTTTTCTCCTCTGTAACCATTCTAACAACTATTCCATAATCTTTTACTAAAAATTCTAAGAATATTCTATCATCTGTGAAATAATCTTTTATTTTTTCTTCCAATAAAGACTCTGGTATTCCCCAAACTATATAATCTTTCACAATTAGTTTTTCATTTAGTTTAAACTTTTCTTTAATATATGTCAAATATTTAGGAAACATATTTTTTAATTCCATTGGAACTCCCGGAAAAGCAGAAATATTCTCTATAAAAAAAGCTGGTGCAATTCCCGGTTCGTTATAAAAAACTTCACTTCCTTCTATGACAGATACTTCCTTTAGGTTTTTAGTTAATACCTTTATTCCTCTCTCAGCAAACTTTCTTTCCATTTCCTTTTTATGTAATTCGTCTACTACTAAAGCTTTATCAAGATATTCTCCAATAGCCTCTTTTGTCAAATCATCAATTGTTGGCCCTAAACCACCTGATAATATTACTAAATCAGCATTTTCTTTAGCATAAGAAATAGATTTTTTTATATCCTCAATTTTATCATGAGCAAATATTTTTCCTACAACTTCTACCCCTATTTCATTTAACTTTTCTGCCATATATATACTATTTGTATCAATCATAGCTCCATTTAGAAGTTCTGAACCAACCAAAATCAAGTATGCTCTCATTTTTTTCTCCTATTCTCCCAAAATTTCTTTTGTTGTCCCTAACAAAGCTCTGGGACTAAAAGGTTTTGTTAAAATATGTAATATTCCTTTTTCTTGTCCCTCTTCAAAGTATGAATCTTGACCTTTTGCAGTCAAAATTATAAACGGAATATCTTTTAAGCTTTCATCAGCTTTTAAAGCTTCAAAAAGCTCAAATCCTGTCATTTTAGGCATCATTATATCTGATATTATTAAATCTGGCTTATTTTCTTTTATAAGATTAAGTGCCATTTCCCCATCACTAGCAACTATAACTTCATAATTTCCTTTTTTTTCTAAATTAAATTGAACTATTTGAACTATATGCTTTTCATCATCTGCAACTAATATTTTTTTTGCCATCTTCTACCTTCCTATTTATCTTTTGGTAATTTTATTTTGAATATTGTCTCTATATTCTTCTTTGACTCAACCCAAATTTTACCATAATGTTCTTCTACAATTTTTCTGCAAATAGGAAGCCCCAAACCTGTTCCTCCTATACTTCTTGTCATTACATTTTGTACTTGGCTAAATTTTTCAAATATTAATTCTAATTTATCTTCATCAATTCCATTACCGTGATCTTCTACCTCAATCAAAATACTATCTTCCAAATCCACTGTTCTTACTATAACTCTATCTCCTTCAAAAGTAAATTTTATAGAATTATTTATAATATTTAATAAAACTTGTAAAATCCTATCTTTATCAATAAGTGTCTCTTTTATTGCATTATTTAATTGACCTTCTATAATAATATTTTTACTACTCCCAAAAGATTTCATATTTAAAATTGCTTTTTCTACAACACTGTTGACATTTTGTTTTTCATAAAAGAAATCCATTTTTCCTGCTTCAATTTTACTCAAATCCAAAATATCATTTATTAGTCTATTTAACCTGTCACTTTCTTCATTAATTATAGATAAAAATTCCTTCTCTATACTTTCATCTTCTGACATATCCATAAGTGTTTCTGTATAGGCTTTTATAGAAGTAAGTGGAGTCCTAAGTTCATGACTAACCATGCTTACAAATTCATCTTTCAACTTATCTATTCTTTTTAACTCCATTAGTTCTTTAGTCTCTTTTAAATTTCTTAAAACAATTAAAACTCCAGTAAATCCATAATCTTCTTCTATACATTTAATATGATATCCAAAGGGAATTACTTCCAATTCTTTTATATAATCTATTTCTCCTAAGAGGAATTTTGATACTTTTGCCCTAGCAATTAAAACTGACATTTTTTCTTTAAAGTCATCGCTAAAAGGTGTATTTTCAAATACTTTTCCAACAAAATCTCTTTTTCTACAACTTAAAATTTGTTCCAACTCTCTATTAAAAACTACTACTTTTCCTTTTTCATCAATAACAAAGATACCATCTGTCATATTTACAATAACAGTATCTAAATAGTTTTTTAAAGCACGTAACTTATGATTTCTTTTTTCCAAATTTTTATATAACTCTCTGTTTTCAAAGGCTATTGATATTCTATTCCCAATTATTTGAAGAATTCTTGTCTTATTTTGATCAAAATAGTTTTCATCAAAATCTGTTTCCATTAAAAAAGCTCCAACCAAAACACCTTGAGATAAAACTGGCAAAATAATATGAGTTCTAACATAGTCATCTCCAGTTAAAACAAAAGGTTTTCCTAATCTTGCAGCCCATTTTACTATACCATCAGCTATAAGTTTTTTTCTTCTTTTTTTTAAAAATTTAGCGTATCCTTCTTCTTTTATTATAACATACCTATCTTCATCTTCATTATATTTTATATAAACTATTGCTTTATAGGAAACTATCTTTTTGAGTTCCGTAAAATATAAATCTAATAACAATTCATCATTAAAATTTGTAGTTAAATCATTTTCTAGTTCAATAAAACTAGTTATAAGTTCTTCGTATGCTTTCTTAAAACTATTTTCTAATTCCATATAACACCTACTATTATAGCTAAAATTACATTTCCAAAAACTCCAGCTATAAAGTCATCTAAAACTACCCCCAAACCATTTTTATAATTTTGTGCTTTATCTATTATTCCCGGTTTAGTTATGTCTAAAAGTCTAAAAATTCCAAAACCTAATAAAACTGTAATTAATGTTTGCCAAAATCCATGAGGATTTACCAAAAACATTGTAGTCATAAATCCTAAAACCTCATCTATTACTACTTCTTGAGGGTCTTTTCTATTATAAATCTTTTTTTCTGCAATATCACTAATTTTTACTGAAAAAGCGAAAAATCCTATCAAAAATAAGAAATATAAAGAATTATAAATTCTATCACTCATAACATCTCTTAAACTATTAATCAAAAGATATAAAGGTATTGCTCCTAATGTTCCTATTGTTCCCGGAGCTTTTTTTGCATTTCCGCAAGTGAACCAAGTTGCCCATAATTTAACCATGTAATTTGACATATAAATCTCCTCCCTAATATAATCCACTTTCATAGTTATACGTTCTTTCTTTTCCTTTTCTACCCTCTAAAGCTTCCAATACATTTTCTATTTCTTCTAAGCTCTCGAAAGTAAACTCTATTTTTATAACGTGGAATCCCATTTTTTCTATTTCATTTATTCTTGGAATCAAGTTTAATTCTTTATCCAAATACACTTCTGTATTACCAAGCTCATTTTTATATAATAAAAGTTTATCGCCTTGTTCATTATAAATTTCTGTAACGTCATCTATATTTTTCTCTATGTACATTACTCTTAATTTTCCATAAACTACAATTCCCTTTTTCAAAGAAAATGTGTCTATTTTTTCCAAATCTTCTTTTTTTATTTCTGGAGACAAAATAATTCCTTCTAATTTATCTATATTTTTAAGGATATTACAAGCATAAGAATTAATTATATTGCTATTCCAATCAAGCCAGACTTTTTTCTCTTTACTTAATAAAACTTGTGATATATTCCCACATAGTTTATTATCAAGAATTGCTTTGTCTAAATTAGATTCCCTAAGAACATCAGGATTTTTATAAAAAACATTCTCATATCCCAAATTTATTAAATAATCATACTGTTCTTTTTTTAATACAGAAACGAAAAGTTCTGATTTTTTTTCTGAATTCTCATAATTTTTTTCAAGAATTACCTTTTCTCTTACTTTCCTTCTAAAGCTTTCTATTATTCTTTCTTCTAATTTTTGAGCACATTTTCTTTTTAATTCTTTAAGTTCTGAAAAAGAAATAAATGCTTCTCCGTCATAATCAAATTTAAAGTTTTCTAAGTAAAAATTTGTTTCACCTAACTCAGAAATTTTTTCTCTTACTTTATCTTCTTTTAATGGATTTTTAGCTTTTTCTAAAATTTCTCCTTCTAATTGAACATTAATATTTCCCATAGACATTTCTATTATAGATTTATTTTCTGTTTTAAGAGTTAAAGAAATATTTATTGAAACTCTTCTCTTTCCATCTTTTAAATTCTTACTTATATTGTCATAGACTTCTTTATCATAGGTTTTATGAATATAAAAAGCTTCTTTAGGTATTTTATTTAAAGATATTTTTTGTCCCTTTTCTGCTTCTCTTAATAAATTTCTAGAAGAATCATAAATTTTACTTACATATTCTCCACCAACTTTATTATAATTTTTATCAAGATAAACAATTCCATCGCCTAAAGTAAGTTTATCTTCAAGAATAAAAGTTCCATTATTAATTATACCCAATAAATATCCTAAATCAAAGGAAAAATTAGAATTCATTAATTCTTCTCTATTTTCATAAAAATACCCTTTTGAGTAGCCCCTATTAAATATCTTAAAACTATTACTTTTTCTATATATTCCTTGCAAAATATCTCTATAATAACTAACTGTTTCATAGACATATTCTTCACTTTTCATTCTACCTTCTACCTTTATACTTTCAACACCAATCTCATTTAACATTTCTATTTCTTTATCATTAAAAAATTGGTCTTTAGGACTTAATATATAAGCACTTCCTTTATCTGTATCATATTTTTTCCTACAAGGTTGGGCACATAATCCTCTGTTCCCACTTCTGCTTCCTATAAGGCTACTAAAATAGCAATTTCCAGAGTAAGAAATACATAAAGCTCCCGATACAAATATTTCTAAATCTATATCACATTTTTCTTTTATACTTTTTATTTCCTCAAAAGATAATTCTCTTGCCAAAACAATCCTTTTTAATCCGAGGTTTTTATAATACTGAGCCTCTACATAATTAGCAACTGTCATTTGAGTGCTTCCATGTATTTCTACTTCTGGAAAATTTTCTTTAATAAACTTTACCATTCCAATATCTTGAACAATAAAAGCATCTATTCCCCATTCATAAATGGTTTTTAAATTTTCATAAAGATTTTCTATTTCTATATCCTTATAAATTGTATTTAAAGTCAGATATACCCTAACTCCCTTTAAATGTGCAAAATCTATAGCTTCCTTCAATTCCTCTAAAGTAAAGTTAGGAGCTTTTCTTCTAGCTCCTACTCCTTTTAATCCTAAATATATAGAATTTGCTCCACCTTTTATACAAGCTAAAAACCTACTATAATCTCCAGCAGGTGCTACTATCTCCATTTTATTCTCCCTTTAACAAACTATTTGCCTCTAATATTGCTTCCTTTACTCTATTAAAATCTACTTTATAAGGTAAATTCCACATTGTTTCTTCTCTATACATTGATTTATTTATAACTTTTTCTAAACTGTCTTCTGAAATTTCCCCATATCCCATTTCTTCTAGGGTAATTGGCGATCCTATTTTTTTACAGAATTTAGCAATTTTTATAGCTTCATCTTTTGTCCCATCCAAAATAAGTTGAACTAAATTTCCAAATCCAACAACTTCTCCATGAAGATTATTATTATAAATTCTAGGAAGTGCTGTAAATCCATTGTTTATTGCATGGGCAGCTACTGCTCTGCAAGCTTCTCCTCCAATTCCACCAACTAACCCTGCTGTTAAGATATTATGTTCTAACATCATATCAACTTCTTTAGAATAAACACCATTTTTTACATCTTCTACAGCCTTTTCTCCATATTCTAATATTTCATTATAAGACTTTTTAGCAAGCATTATTGCTATTTCAAGTTCTGTATTTTTATTTTCAATTGGCCCTGTATAAGCTTTTGTTTCTATCCATTTTGCTAAAGTATCAACCATTCCAGAAACTATATATCTTACAGGAGCTTCAGAACATATTTTCTTATCCATAAATACTAGATCAGCATTTTTATATATTGAATAATAACTGTGTGCTATTCCTTCTTTTGTATAAACTGCAGAATGGCTTGCCCAACATGCACATGTTGCAGCTATTGTTGGTACTGTAACTATTTTTACATTAGCATCATATCCTGCTGCCTTTGCTGTATCCATAGTTTTTCCTCCACCAAGACCTACTATTACATCACATTTTTTATCTATAATTAAGTCTGTTATTCTTTTTATTTCTTCAAAACAACATTCCCCTTCAAAGTAAGTAAATTCCATATCAAATTTATTTTTTAATGAATTTAGTCCTTTTTCAATTATTTTTTCTATATTTTTATCAAAAAGAACCATAGGCTTTTTACCAAGTTTTTCCACTTCTTGTCCCAATTTGTCAATATTATCGTATCCAGAAACATATTTCCCCGGAGATATAAATAACTCTAACATATTACCACCCCTATTTTTATTTTTTATTATATCACAAATAATTCTGAAATTAAATGAATTATTGTGTCATTTAAAGTTCAATTATTTACAAAAGTATGATATAATCATTCTTGATAAAAGTATTAATTGGGGTGTAAATTATGAAAAAAACTATTTTGGTTTTATCTATATTATTATTAACTGCATGTAAGAATAACGAATATAAAGGTTCTACTGGCACAGATCAAGGGCTTAAAACTTCTGCTAAAGTTCACTTTGATGGAACTGATTATTATAAAATTTTTGGTAAAGAGTTACCTGAAAAAGATAGTGGATATACTACTACCACTTATAAAATTGATACAAACACTAAAAAAAATACTGGAAAAGATGATACTACTGGAAACAAAGGAACTACAGTAGCTTCTACCACTACTTCCAATGTAAAAACAGATACTGGCACTACTAAAACATCTAGTGAAACCACGTACAAAGTTCCTGATTTAAAGGATACAAAAGGATTTTTATTTCCTGTAGAAAATTTCTCAGTTAAAAGAGATTATAAAGAAGGAACTTATAGTGGCATAGATTTTTCTGTTACAAGTAACTCTAAAATATATGCTGTAGCTCCCGGAATGGTTATTTTTGCTGGAAATAAAGCTTCTCTAGGAAATGCTCTATTTATTTACCATAATAATGGATATGTTTCTATTTATACAAATTTAGAAAAATTGATGTATAATAAAGGTGACTACATCAATAGTACTGATGATGTTATTGCAAGAGCTTCTGGTTCTTTTGGATTTGAATTTAGAAAAAGAACTGATGATGGAACAGTTCCTCTTGACCCAAACCAATATTTGAAAAAAAGATAATTAATATTAAAATGACCTATTTATTTAGGTCATTTATTTTATCTAAGAAACTATTCAGTTTTTTATAAAACTCTTCTTTTGTTCCATTATTTTCTATAATATAATCTGCTCTTTGTTTTTTTTCTAAAAGAGATAATTGATTTTTAATTATATTAATAGCATTTTGAGTATCTACTTTATCTCTCTCTTTTATCCTTTCTATTTGAATATTTTCATCACAAAAAATCAATAATGACTTATCTACTAAAAATTCATAATTACCTTCAAAAAGTAATGGAATATCCAAAACTACTAAGCTTTCTTCAGCATTTTTATTTATCTCTAATTTAATCTCTTCAATTATTGCTGGATGTGTTATCTCATTTAAAAGCTTAACTTTATTTTTGTCTATGAACACTTTTTCTCTTAAAATTTTTCTGTTTAATTTTCCCTCACTAATTACGTCATTTCCAAACTCTTTTGATATTTCTTCTAGTATTTCAGTTTTTTCTGTAATTTCCCTAGCTATTTTGTCAGCACATATTACGCTATATCCTTTTTCCTTAAAAAAATTCGTTGCTGTGCTTTTCCCAGTGGCAATTCCACCTGTAAGTCCTAAAATCATTTTACTCCTTTCATAAATAACTCGAACTGTAAGTGCTCTAAAATATTCATTTTATAATGTTTTCTATATTTGAGTAGTTACAATTTTTTTTAAAATCAGTTTATTTTTAAACGAACCTCTTTTTAACATTTTTTCTTGTTTTACCTTTAAAACATCTTCATATTTTAGTTCAAATTCTTCCATTAAATTCTCTAAAACTTCTAGTAAATCGGCCATCTCTTCTTCACATGGAGTTTTTTTAAATTCTTCTAATTCTTCTTTAACTTTTTCTAAAAGCTTGTCTCTATATTCTTCTTTAGAAGCTATAAATATTTCAAATTCTTGTTTGTTTTTTTTCATTATTTCTGGAATTTTATCTCTAATTAATTTATCATATACAATTTCTTTTTTCATTTTATTCTCCCTTTATCGCCTCATAATATCTATCTAACTTTTCTTCAATTTCCTTAAAATTAAAAAATCTAGCAACTCTTAATATTTCTTTTCCTTCTGAATAAACCAATAAAGCTGGAACTGTAAATATCATAAAATATCCTTTAGCTTCTTCATGCATATTTAAATTAATATAGTTAAAAGAAGATTCTTTATATTTTTTTGATAATTCCTCCACCTTAGGTTTTGTTGCTGTACATACACTACAACCATCTAAAGAAAAATATATAAAAGAAAATTTATCATTTTTAATTTTTTCATAATCCATATTATTACTCCTTCCAAAATTCTATAATTTATTTTACCATATTTTAAGAAAAGAAAAAAAGGTTCAAATTGAACCTTTTTATTGAAATAACATTGTTTCAGATATAGCATTTTTATCTTTATCATGAAAGACTTTTAAAAGCTTATCTATTGTTAATGATTTTTTTTCTTCTCCTGTAATATCTAATATTACCTCTTTATTGTGAAGCATGATAAGTCTATTTCCATAATCAATCGCATCTTGTAAATTATGAGTTATCATAAGAGTTGTTAATTTGTCTCTTTCAACTATTTCTTTAGTTTTCTCCATAATCATAATTTGAGTTTTAGGGTCAAGAGCTGCTGTATGTTCATCTAAAAGTAACATTTTAGGTCTTTGCATTGTAGCCATTATAAGACTTAAACATTGCCTTTGTCCCCCTGACAATAAACCTACTGGTGTGTCCAATTGATTTTCTAAACCTAAGCCTAAAGTTGATAAAATCTCTTTATATCTTGGTTCAGAACCTTTTTTCAAACCAAATCTTAAACCAAAAGTTTTACCTTTTCTTTCTGCCATAGCCAAATTCTCTTTTATTGTCATTGATGGTGCTGTTCCAAATGTTGGATTTTGATATACTTTTGAAATAAATCTTGCTCTTTTATGAGCGTCCATTCTAGTTATTTCTGTATCGTCTACAATAATACTTCCTGCTTCTGGCTCTAAATTTCCTATTATAAGATTCATTAATGTTGATTTACCTGCTCCATTACTTCCTATAATAGTTACAAAATCTCCTTCTCCAATATTCAAATCAAGACCGTCAAAAATTATTTTTTCTCCACTTATTGTTATAAACTTTTTAGATATACCTTTAATTTTTAGCATTTACTTCACCTGCTCTTCTTTTTACCAACTTAGTAAGTCCCATTTTAGGTATAAGAATTATTACAACTATTACAGACGTTACTAACTTTAAATCTGTAGCTTCTAATCCCAAAGTCAAAGCAACTGAAATTGTTAATCTATACAAAATACTTCCTATTAAAACTATTGTTGTCATTTTAATAGCTTTCATTCTTTTAAATATTCCTTCTCCTAATATAATAGAAGCTAATCCAGCTACAATTGTTCCTGTTCCCATCCCAACGTCTGCAAATCCTTGTTGTTGTGCCAATACTCCTCCAGCAAGTGCAACCATGGTATTTGCTATAATTAGACCAATAATTTTAAGACGTTTTTCATTTATTCCTAAAGCAACTACTAATTTATCATTATCTCCTAAAGCTCTTAAGGCAAACCCAAATTCTGTTTTCAAAAGAAAATCCAATGAAATTTTAACTATTAAAAGTATTACTAAAATAATAAAAATATTTATTAAAGCATCTCCATTTTCTTCAGCAAAAGATAAAATTGAATTAGACGCATTTATCCCTTGTAGTTTAGCCATTAAAGCTTCTTTTCTTGAAGTGAAAAGGTGATTAACTCCAAATAAATGGATATTTGATTTCCCCATAATCCTAAGATTTATACTATATAGGGCTGTCATCACTAAAATTCCTGCTAATAAGTCTCTAATTTTAAACTTTACATGCAGTATTCCAGTTACACATCCTGCCAATGCTCCTCCAATTGCTGCTACTACAAGACATAAAATCGGAGGCCATCCTGCTAATAATAATCTTCCTACAATTCCTGCTCCCATTGGAAATGCTCCATCAACAGTCATGTCTGGAAAATCTAAAATCTTATAAGATATATATAAACCTAAAACCATTATCCCAAATATTAATCCTTGCTCTAAAGTTCCTAACCAAAACTTTAGAGAAGAAAAACTTTCAATCAATTTCATCAAAGTTTCTTGTATCATCAAATTTGCCTTCTTCCTTAATTTTTTAAATTTTTGTTGCCTTATCCAGTAAGTCAGCTGGAATTGTTAACCCTAATTTTTCAGCAATCTTAGTATTTATTACTAATTCTGTTTTTTCTAGAGTTTTTATTGGTAAAGTATTTGGTTTTGCACCCTTTAATACTTCCAATGCCATTTGACCAGTTTGTTTTCCTAGTTCATAATAGTCAATTCCCTCTGTTGCTAATGCTCCAGATTCAACTTGGCCTTTTTCTGCTCCAATTACAGCTTTTTTTGCTGCTAGACTTTTTTCTGAAATTAAAGGCATTGCAGAAGCTACTAAATTATCTGTAGGAGTATATAAAACATCTACTTTTGCAAGTAAAGCGTCTATTGCTTGAGCAACTTCGTTTACAGTACTTATCCCTACTTTTTCTATAGATAATCCATATTTTTTTGCAATTTCTTCTGCTTGTGCTACTTGTACTTCTGAATTTTGTTCTCCTATATTATAAATAATTCCCACTTTTTTTGCATTTGGATATATTTTCTTTAACAAATCAAATTGTTTATCAATTGGTGTTGCATCACTTGTTCCTGTAATATTTGAACCTGTAAGTCCTGCTTTTACTGGATCAGTTACAGCTGTTATTAAAATTGGTATATCCTTAGTTACATTATAAGCAGCTTGTGCAGTAGGTGTTGCAACTGCCAAAATCATATCTTTTTTCCCACTTACAAATTCATTTGCTATATTTTGTGCAACGGTCATATCCCCTTGAGCCGATTTTTCATCAAACTCTATTCTACTTCCAAATTCACTTGCTTGCAAAACTTCCATAAATCCTTTTCTTGCTGCATCAAGTGCTGGATGTTCTACTATTTGTGTGATTCCTATTTTTATCTTTGTTTCCTTAGGAGTTTCTTTTGTCGCTTCTCCCTTTGTTTCTTCCTTTTTACCACATGCTATTATTGATAATGCCAATAAAGCAAAAAATACCACCTTTTTTAAAATTCTTGCTTCCATACTTCGTTCCTCCTACTTTTGCTCTTCCTTAGAGCTCTACATAATTTACTTTTGCTTAAACTAATAAGCTTTCTTCATTAAATCCTACTAAAAACTACGTAATTTCCATAACAATTATTTATAAATTGTATACTTTAATTGGTTTAATTATATATTTTATTTATATCTTTGTCAATGATTTTAATACCTTAAGAACTTTTATTATCAATATTTTCATTGTTTTTTTACTCATTCAAATATCAACAAAATCTTTTATTATTAGTAGTTATATATTTTCAACAAGTCCTAAAGAATTGTAAATTTCAATAAAAAAGAACTTGCAATACGCAAGCCCTTTTTATGATTATTATTTATTTTACTACATTAACTCTTCCATCTAATCCATCTTTAGCTTTAAATCCAGCTTTTATATAATCACTTAATATTTCATCTAAACCTTCATAATTTGCTACAGTTTTCTTTCCTTTAAACATAACATACAAATCTCCACCTGCTGCTATAAAATCATTTGTTGCTACTTTGTAAGTCTTTTTCAAATCTAATTTTTCTCCAGTAGCCATAGTAACATCTACTATTCTACTTCCAATTGGTTTACTTGGATCAAAAGTATATTTTAATCCTGCTACTTGAGCAAACCCACCAAGTTGTGCTGGATATCCTGAAACTCCATTTTCTAGAGCTTTTAAAACATCTTCTCCTGTTAACTCTTTAACAATTACATAGTTTCCAAAAGGTAATACTTGAATAACGTCACCTTTTTTTATTTCTCCTGCATTAATTGAACTTCTTATTCCACCACCATTAGTAAGAGCTATATCTGCTTTTGTTCTCCATAAAATTGCGTCTGTTAAATAATCTGCTAGATTACTTTCTCCAGTTCTTACAACTTCTCTATCTCCAACTAATTTTATATCAGTTTTCCCTACAGGTTCACTTGTTATTTTTCCTTGTTCTGCTTGAATTTCTTTTACTAATTTTACCATATCTTCATCATCTTTATAGTTTGCTTTAGCATATTCTTTACTAATTAAACTAATATCTTCTTTTTCAGTTCCATCTGGATTTAAAGTTACTATTACTTTACCAAAATTTTTATCGTATTCTCCTGTTTGAACAACATAATTATTATTTACTGATAATCCATTTTTTAATTCAGTATGGCTATGACCATCTATTACTAAATCTATCCCTGGTACAAGTTTTGCCAAATTATCTGACCTATTTTCTGGAAGTGTTGATTCATCTAATCCTAAATGAACTAAGGCAATAATATAGTCAACTTTTTTGGATTTTAATTTTTTAACCATTTTTTCAGAAGTTTTTACTGGATCTAAAAATTTAACTCCCTCAATATTTTTAGGACTTGTTTTAAATAAAGTCTCTGGAGTAGATATCCCAAATATCCCTACTTTATAGCCATCTATATCTTTAATAACATAATCATCAAATATCAATTTATCTCCAAAAGTTCCTTTTTTTACAACATTTGCTGCTAATACAGGAAACTTCATTTCTTTTGTTAACACTTTTAATCTTTCAATTCCATAGTTAAAATCATGATTCCCAGGAACCATTGCATCTACTCCAGCCTCATTTAACACTTTAACCATAGATTCTCCTTTATCTAAAGAAGCCATAACTGTTCCATGAAGAGTATCCCCTGCATCTAAATATAAGACATTTTTGTACTTTGATTCATAATCTTCTACTATAGAATCAATTTTTCCATAACCCATTCCATCACTTGAACCTTCTAAAATTCTTCCATGAGTATCATTTGCATGTAAAATTACCAGTTCAGTTGCTTCCTTATGGTGATGGGTTTTTTCTAATGACGAACAAGAAACTAAAGAAATTGCTGCTAAAATAATCGCTACTTTTGTTATTTTTTTCATATATTACTCCTTCCATTTTTTATTCCTACTATAAATAATACATCATTTTTTTTCTAATTTCAAAACATTTTATATATTCTACACAAAATTTGTAAATTTTTAATAAATTAGCTGTAAAAAGTAATTAATTCCTCTTATCATATGCTATATCTAGTAATTTAAAATTCTATAGTTTATTAATATTTCCCACTACTTTCCATAATATCTTCATTGTCTTCATATATTTTTTTTAAAACAAATCCATAATAATTAAGATAGAACTCTGCAGAGATGTTTTTTTCAATTTTTAAAATATATGAAAAGGCATTATCCTTATTATTCAATCTTTTACCACTCATATCATAGTAAACAACTGCTTTTTTTGTGAATATATCCATTTTTTTTCCCTTAAAATCAAAATATTTTTCTCTTAAATTTGCTATTTCACCTTCTTCTAATGGTAAACTGCTTTCTAACTCTTTTTCTAAACTATTTTTATCGTAATTTTCTATTTTTCTATTTAATATTCCCTCCAATTCCTTATACCTAAAAAAATACATGTCATCACTAAAAAAACTAGAAGATTTTATATCCTCTACTCCATATATAAATATACTATTTTTCAATTTGGTTCTGGTTACTATAATAATTTCTTCTATTCCATCTCCTGATACATCATATAAAAAACTTTCTATTATTTCTGTTGATT
>RRZT010441344.1_pt1 | contig 15912 bp, 14 predicted proteins | sample 2165551 | NCBI WGS metagenome assembly RRZT01 (sample SAMN10456910, study PRJNA506462) | wastewater metagenome | biome: wastewater; feature: sludge; material: wastewater sludge; isolation source: wastewater sludge with Escherichia coli K12::gfp cells carrying plasmid... | place: USA: Moscow, Idaho... | reverse complement strand
TACGACAGCAAGCCCGAGCTGTTCTCCAAGCGCCGCATCTATGCGCTGCAGGAGTTCAACATCGAGGCCAATGCCGAGCAGAAGGCCGCGCTGCAGTCGAAGATCCCGGGCCTGCGCAATGGCGAGGAACTGGCCTCGGCGCTGAAGAACGCCGGCATCCGCTTCGGTGCACGCGCAGTGACGCAGGCGCCCGAGAACATCCCGATGGGCGCGCTGGCCGAGCTGGCCAAGATCGGCGAAGGCCAGTGGCTGGTCAAGGCCGGCCCGGCCGGGCTGAGCGCCGTCTTCGTCGCTGGCGCCAAGCCGGCCCCGGTGACCGAAGAAGCCGCCAAGAAGGCCATCGAGCAGTTCCTGCTGACCGACCGCAAGCGCAAGCTGGTCAGCGACAGCATCAAGAAGCTGCGCGAATCTGCCAAGATCGAGTATGTCGGTACCTTCGCCAATGCGGCGCCGGTACCGGCCGAGGCCGCCAGTGCCGCGGCGGAAGTCACCCCGACGGTGGCTCCGACCGCGCCGGCCTCGGATGCGCTCGATGCCGCCACGCTCCAGAAGGGCCTCGGGCTGAAGTAAACCCTTCGATGCACGCCACATGCCGATGACACACCGACTCCCGACCGACCTCCTGGCGCAGCTGCTGCAGCGGCTGTTCCTGTCCGTGCTGATGCTGCTGGCACCGGTGCTGGCCCATGCCCAGCTCTCCGAGGCCCAGCGCGACTATGTGCTCGGCCCCGGCGACGTGGTGCGGGTGAGCGTCTACCAGAACCAGGATCTGACCCTGGAGACGCGCATCACCGAGAGCGGCGCGATCAGCTACCCGCTGCTCGGCCAGGTCCGTCTGGGCGGCCTGTCGGTACCTCAGGCCGAGAAGGTCATCGCCGACGGGCTGAAGAACGGCAACTTCGTCCGCCAGCCGCAGGTCAGCATCCTGGTGACGCAGGTGCGCGGCAACCAGGCTTCGGTGCTGGGCATGGTCAACCGTCCGGGCCGCTACCCGATCGAGCAGACCGGCATGCGCCTGAGCGAGCTGCTGGCCACCGCCGGCGGCATCGCCCAGGGCGGCAGCGACCAGGTGGTGCTGAGCGGCATGCGCGACCGCAAGCCGCTGCGCGTCGTCATCGACGTGCCGCTGCTGTTCGCACAGTCCGGCGGCGTCAACGACCCGGTCATCGCCAACGGCGACACGGTGTATGTCGAGCGCATGCCGATGGTCTACATCTACGGCGAAGTGCAGCGCCCCGGCGCGATGCGCCTGGAGCGCGACATGACGGTGCTGCAGGGTCTGGCCTCCGGCGGCGGCCTGACCCAGCGCGGCACCGAGAAGGGCCTGCGCCTGCACCGCCGCGGCGCCGACGGCAAGGTCCAGATCCTGCAGCCGGGCATGAACGACCTGCTGCAGAACGGCGACGTGATCTATCTGCGCGAGAGCCTGTTCTGAGCTGAGCTGAACAGAGACCGATCGGCCCGCGCCAGGGCGCGGGCTCCGAGGGGGCGGGCAACAGGACGTTGCCCGCCCCCTCGGCCATTTCAGGGTTCAGGTCGAGCGCCGGCCAAGACGCCCATGCCGCTCGAGGCAGTCGAGCACGCCGCGGGCGAAGTTCGACACCATGTTGTCGAGCGTGTAGCGGCCGGCCGCCTCGAGACAGGCCGCACGCATCGCCTGCAGGCGGGATGCGTCACGCAGCAGCAGGCTCACTGCCTCGGCATAGGCCTCGGGACGATCGTCGTCGATCACCAGACCGGTCGTGCCGCCTTGCAGATAGGCGATCTCCGGGCTGTGCAGCGCGCGTGCGGTGGTGATCATCGGCAGCCCGGCCGAGAAGGCATCGAGCACATGCAGCCCGACCAGCCCCGGATTGAGCTGCACGCAGGCCAGCCGGAACAGCGCCGCCTTGTCGGCGCCCTTGCGCACGCCCAGCACATGCAGCCACGGCCGCGACGTGGCGGCCGCACGCACCTCGGCCGCGCCGGGGCCGTCGCCGATCATCAGCAGATGGAAGTCCGGCTGCGCCGCACGGATGCGGTCGGCCGCGGCCAGCAGCAGATCCAGCTTCTTTTCCGGGTACATCGAGCCGCAGAAGACCGCGATGCACTGGCTGTCGCCCAGGCCGAGATCGGTGCGCCAGCGCGCCAGCTCGGCCTCGGGCACCGCCTCGATCTGGCGCCGGAAGGCCGAGACATCGATGGCGTTGTTCAGGTTGGAGATGCGGTCGGACGCAAAGCCGCTGGCGCGCAGATGATCGACCGTCATCGAGGTGTAGGCGAACCACCAGTCGACCTGGCGCAGCATCAGCGACTTCCAGCGCTCGCGCCAGCCGCTGGGCGCGGTCGTCTGGAAATTGCGCCCATGGCCCCAGAAGGCCAGTGGCGGCGCGCCGGCACCGGCCAGCCGTCGGCGCAGGATCAGCGGGTAGTTCGACAGCACCCGGTTTTCCTGGATCATCACGCACAGGTCGGCATCGCGGGCGGACCGCGGCAGCGGCTGCCAGATCAGGTCCTTGCCGGCCACGCCCAGGAAGCGGTTGCGCACCCGGGTGGCCCAGGGCAGATGGCCCTCGTCCTTGCGCACCGCCTCGGCGGCCGAGGCCTGGCCATGGACCAGCATCAGCTCGACGCCGTGGCGGGCCAGTTCGTCGTGCAGGCGCTGGAAGAAATCGACGCGGTAGTGCAGCAGCCGGTGCTGCAGGATGGCGACCTTGGTGTTCATCGGTGCGGTGGAGCCGGATCGGCATCATCCCGGCCCGGACAGATCGTGAAGTGGTCGAATCCCCGCTCGGACGAGCGGAACTCGCCCTGGGCGACCGCGCGTTCGTGGCGGACGATGTCGGCCGGATCGCGGAAGCGCATGCCCACGACCCGCGCCGGATTGCCGGCGGCGATGCTGTAGGGCGGCACGTCGCGGGTCACCACCGCCCCGGCGGCGATCACGCTGCCCCGGCCGATGGTCACGCCGGTCAGCACGACCGCACCGTAGCCGATCCAGCAGTCCGGCCCGATGACCGCGCGCTCGTCCAGAAAGGGCGAAGGCTGGCGTCGCGAGGCGATCCAGGGCGTGAAGCGCATCGGCGTGCCGACGGCGGAGAAATCATGGTCATGGCGACCGACGATGCCGACACGGTTGGCGATCAGGCAGTGGTCGCCGATCTCGCAGTTGGCCTCGATGCAGACATCCTTGCCGATGTAGACGCTGCGACCGATGACGATCGAGGCCGGCGCCCAGAGCCGAATCCCCTTTCCGACATGCAGGTCCGGCCCGTGGCGCAGATACCCCGACTCGCCGGCCACCCGCCAGGCAGTGGCGAGGCGACGCAGCGCGGCGACGAGCAGGGCCTTCATCGCGCCACTGTGTCAGGGCGACGCATGCAGAGCATCGGTGTCGGATGGAGCATGCGATCGGCCAGAGCCGTTGCAGGGACCGCGGATTCGCCAGGCAGCTGACAGTGCTGCCAGCCCGCCCGCGTCGCCGCCGGCAGCCGGGACAGCGGTGCCGAGATGCCGGTCGTCCACAGCAGGTCGGCGACGACGCGGCGCCGGGCGTCGGCCAGCTCGCAGGTCCAGACATCCGGCGGCAGCGCCCGGCAGGACAGCACCTCGCGCTCCCGCAGCCAGGCCTGGATCTGTCCGAAGGCGGCCAGCGCCGGCTTGGGCTCCCGGCTGGTGATCTGCAGCATGCCCAGGCCGTGGCGGTTGTCGAGCGAATACCAGTAGAAGCGCCCGAGCTGCTCGGCGCGACCGAGCACGAGCGCGCGCATCAGCCAGGCCGCGCCGGTCGGCCCGTCCAGGCGGACCCAGCCGGTGCGCACCATCTCGGGCACCGGCGTGCCGTCCGTGTCCTCGAGCCACCAGCCGGACTCGGTGTTCCAGAGCGGCAGATGGCCCACGCCGTTGTGTCGCATGACGGCGCGGACCTGCCGGATCAGCGGCACGATCGCCTCGGGCGGCTGCTGGAAGACATAGAGATGGTGGGCGACGACATCGATGCACTTGCGCCCGCCAGCCGCCAGGAACTGGCCCAGGTAGTCGACATGCCGGCCGCCACCAGCGGTGGCCGGCGACACGATCAGCGCCTTCGGATCGATGGCACGGATGATGCGCTGCGCCTCGCAGGTCAGCTCGACCATCTGCTCGAGCGTGCCGCTGTAGTGCACCTTGTCGCTGGGTTCGTTCCAGATGTCATAGGCCTCGATGCGGCCCTGGTAACGCCGGACCACCGCCTCGACATAGTTCCGCCAGTCCTGGATGCGGGCCGGCGGCGCCACCCGGCCCGGTCCGTAGGGCGAGGGCTCGTCGGGCCGGGAAGAGGCCCAGCGCGGCGAGTGCGCCAGCGGCAGCAGCACGGGCACGCCCTTCTGGCGGGCCGTCTGCACATACAGATCCAGGCGGGAAAAATCGAACTGGTCACGGCTGGGCTGCACATCGGCCCAGGTCACCCGCGCATCCCAGGCGCGCAGACTGCCCGGCCCAGGCTCGGGCCAGTTCGTGCCCTTGCCCAGATGGTGGATGTGCAGGCCGAAATACTCCGGCGGCACCGCCCGTGCCGGCAGCGCAGCCAGCATGACGGCCCCCAGGACAGCCAGACCTGCGGCACGCACCCCCCGCCGCCAGCCCGGTGACACGCTCATCGGCGCCCCCCGCCCAGCTCGCTTGCCGCAGCGGCCGCATCCGGCCAGCGCAGCAGCCCCTCGATGCGCCCGCGCACGCAGCTCAGACCCGCACGCAGGGCCCCGGCACGCCCGCGCAGCAGGGGCACCAGCCAGGGTGCGACCAGACCACGACCGATGACCCAGCCCGAGAGCCGGTGCTTGGCATACAGCGCACCGGTGCCGCGCTCGCGCACCCTCAGGCGCTCCAGATCAGCCGGATCAAGGCGCGGACGCTCGACGACCGGCGGCAGGTGATGGTGCACCCGGATCTGCGGCGCATAGAACATCGCCTCGCCGCGCCCGGCCAGCCGCATCACCAGATCCGTCTCCTCGGCCGAGCCGAACCACTGGCCGACACCCAGGCGTTCATCGAAGCCGCCGAGCGCACGCAGCCGCACGGTCTCGCAAAAGAGCGTGATCGAGCTGGCACGGCGGCCGCGGAAGGACAGCACCTCCTGAGGACGCAGCGGCTGCGCAGGTGCGCCGATGTCGCCACCACGCTCGGCCTGCTCGACCCAGCAGCCGACCATCAGCGCCGGCGCAGGCTGCACACGGTCCCACTGCTCGACCAGCGCCCGGATCGTGTCGGGCTCGTACCAGCAGTCGTCATCCGGGAAGCCGACGATGCCGGCGCAGGCCAGAGCGATGCCGTGATTGCGCGCGCCCGACAGGCTGCGCCGGGCGAAGCGCTCATGGCGGATCACCAGGCCGGCGCGCACCGCCTCCGCCACGACCGGCACCAGCCGGTCGTCGTCGTTCTGGTCGATCACCAGGACCTCGAAATCGCGGCAGGACTGGGCCGCCAGGGCCTGCAGACCACGGGCCAGCTCGGTCGTGCGACCGACCGTGGCCAGGACGAGGGAGACGCGCGGCGGTCTCATTGCTCAGGCCGACCGCATCCGTGCGCGACGCACCATGAAGCGCGCGCGGTGCTCCAGCCGATCGAGCAGGCCCGGGCCGACATGGCGCATGCGCACCTCGTGGTCCTCCAGGAAGGCCGCGAGCCGGTTGCTCGAGGACAGGCTGCCGGGGTGCTGGCGGAACGCGGCCAGCGCCTCGGGCAGGCAGACCGGATCGCCCCGCGCGGACAGCCTCAGCCAGAGATCGTAGTCCATCGCGTACCGGAGCCCGACATCGAAGCCGCCGGCCGCCGCCATCCAGTCCCGACGCACGAAGGTGGCCGGATGCGGAATGAAATTGCGCCGCAGCAGCGCCGCGCGCGAATACGGTGGCGCGGTGAAGGACTCGGGCACCTGCCGGCCGTCGATCACGTTGACGATGCGGCCGAAGGCCCAGCCCGCCGCACGGCCCTCGAGGGCGGCCACCACATCGGCCACGACCGTGTCATGCAGATAGAAGTCGTCCGAATGCAGATGCGCGACCACATCGCCGGTCGCGGCATGCAGGCCCTCGTTCATGGCCCGGGAAATGCCGCCGCGCACGCCATGCAGCACCTTGAACGGCCGCTCCATGGTCTCGATCAGTTCCAGCGTCCCGTCGTCGGACCCGCCGTCGACGAAGATGCATTCGATGTCGGCATGGGTCTGACGCCGCACGGAATCCATCGCAGCCGGCAGGAACTGGCGGCTGTTCCAGGTGCAGGTGACGATGCTGACCTTCATCGCGCGACGCCCAGGGCAGTGAAGTTCTCGGACGGCCCCTGCTCCGTCGGACGGGAGGCGCCTTTCGCTTTCAGCGGCTGCTCGGAAAATCCCCGGGCGGCCAGCACGACCAGCACCAGATGCGCGTACACATCCCCGTTGAAGAGCGTGGTGATGTTGAGCGGTGTCTCGGTGATGCAGCGCAGCCAGACCAGGATCAGCAGGGCCAGCGAGCCGCCACGGGTGATCCGCGCCACCCGCACCGCCCCCCAGGACAGCACCAGCAGATAGGCGATCAGCGCGATCAGACCCACCGTTCCGGCGAGTCCCATGCTGTTGAGAAACTGATTGTGTGCGTGCATCGCGAAGGGCATCTGGATGCTGGCCCGGAAGGCGTTGTCCCAGAGCGTGGGCCCGAAACCGAAAATCGGATTGTCCATCCAGACATCCAGCGCGACATCCCATATCCGGGTGCGGCCCGTGAGCGTCAGCACGTCATTGCCAGCTTTCGACTCCGACAGCATGTCGAGCAGGACCGTGGGTGGCGCCACCATCATCGCGACGCTGAAGGCTGCACCGACCAGCAGCAGCAAGATGGCGGTTCCCACGCGCAGCCGCCCCTGCCGGTCCAGGCCGAATCGATACAGCAGGATGCACTGGGCCGCGATGGTGGCCGCGATCCAGGCCGTCTTCGACTGGGCCAGCACCACCACCACCAGGGCGGACAGCACCACCGCCAGGCGCAGCGAGCGAATCCGGGTGGGCTGGACATACTCGAGCAGCAGCGCGAGCACCGCCAGAGGGCCGATGCTGTTCGGATTCGAGCCCAGCCCCCACAGCCGCACGTCGAGCCCGGGAATCCAGCCGCTGTAGCCGGGCTGCAGTGCCAGGTTGGGCGCCACGGCCAGCGCGATCAGGCTGGCCACCATGATCATGTGCAGGGCCATCTTGGCCCACTCGATGACCAGCTCCAGATCCTTCGTGGCGCTGATGATGGCCACCAGGAACAGGGGGAAGGCGTAGTACTGGTTGTGAATGAAGGCAGGCTTCTCGCCCATGAAGGCGGGAATCACGTTGGTCGCGACGAAGTAGGCGATGAAGACCACCGCCAGCGGCTTCTCGGGTCCGAAGATCCGTCGCGATCCCGACATCTTCAGACTGTCGAAGATGCGCCCGACCATGATCGAGAGCGACAGGCCGAGGATCAGGAAGGTGACGGCCCGGTTCGGCCAAGTCGCACCGCCGGGCTCGGCGTTCATGCTGTCGACGGCGAAGGCCGCGAAGCGCACATCACGTCCCGAAAGCACCACGCCCAGCGTCATGCCCAGCGCGCACAGCGCCAGCATGAGCGGCACGAAATAGCGGCCGATGCGGGTCTGGGTGTGCATGATCAGCGCGAAGACCAGCACCATCGCCACCGCCAGGATGGACAGCACCGATCCGCCCATCGCGAGAAAGATCAGTTCACCCTTGCTCATCGCTCACTCCTCCAGAAGTCGGCGCAGCGCCCGCAGCCGGCGCAGCGCAGCGGGCAGTCTCGCCAGGACCGGCCTGAGGGCCGGACGCACGTCAGGCGCGACCGTCAGCGACAGCGTGGCGGCCATCAGCAGCAGCGTGCCGCCCAGTCCGAGCGCCAGGACCGGCAGCAGCAGCCCGACCGCGCCGACACCCGCCAGCTGCCCCAGCTGCAGCAGGGCCTCGCAGCTCAGGCCGACCAGGACACAGGCCAGCGTACCAGGGCGCAGCGTGCGCCAGAGATCACGCGCCGGAATCGACAGCACCCGGCACACCTGGCCCACCATCGTCGCCGCTCGCACGAAGAACAGGCCCGCCACGCCCCAAGCGACCCAGAGCACCGGCCCCTGCGAGGCGGCGGCACACACCAGCAGCCACAGCAGCAGCACCGGCAGCTGCGAGCGGAATTCCTTGCGGGCATATCCGGCGGCCCAGAGCATCGGGGTCGACATGCCCCAGATCAAGAAGGCGGGCATCGCCAGCGCGAAGGGCGTCAGCAACGCGCCGGCATCGCGCCAGGCAGATCCGTAGAGCAGCGCGATGATCGGATCGGCCAGCACGGCCACGGCCACATAGGCCGGCGCCAGCAGCAGCAGGATCACCAGCAGCACCGCCTGGTAGACACCGGCCTGACGCCCGCGGTCCGCACTGTCCATGCGGGCGGAAGCCGAGTAGAAGACCGGCTGGATCACGCCCAGCAGCGTGGTCGTCGGGGTGTAGACCAGGTTGTAGGCCGCGGAATAGCTGCCGATGCTGCTGGCCGTGTAGCTGCGGGCCACGACCGCGCGGTCGACGTTCTGCAGCAGCCAGTTCAGCAGATTCGTCACCATGACCGTCAGCCCGACCGACAGCATCGCGGGCCGGTCGGCGGTGTTCCAGAGCGGTCGCAGCGGATGGCGCACGGCCGCATAGGCCCACACCAGGGCCACGGTCGACTGGACCAGCCAGGCGACGATCAGCGCTCGCACATCGCCCAACCACAGCGCCAGCGGCAAGCCGCACAGCACATGCCCGACCACATAGGAGCCGACCTGGGACAGCTGGATGCTGCGGAAGTCCATCCGGCGCTTGAGCATGTTCAGCGACGGCGCCGACAGCGCGTTGAGCAGGCAGACCGGTGCCAGCGCCGCCACCACGGCCGCGGCGCGCGCCTCGCCGAAGCCGCGCGCGATCAGGTCGGATCCGGCCCAGACGCCGGTCGCCACGACCAGCCCGACCAGGATCTGCCAGGTGAAGACGCAGCGCAGATCGTCATCGCTGACCTGCGGCTTCTGGATCAGCCCGTAGGCCATGCCGAAATCCGCCAGGAAGGTCGCCAGGCTGACGACCAGCACCCCCATCGCGAACAGACCGTACTGCTCGGGCCCGAGAATGCGGGCCAGCATGATCTGCGTGCCGAACTGCAGCACCAGCTTGGCCACCGAGCCAGCGGCGCCCCAGCCGACCGCACGAGCCGCCTGGCCGGCCAGACCGGCGCCGGCGCTCATCGGGCGGCTCACTGCAGACCGGCGATGCGCAGGCGGGTCTCGGGCGCCATCGCCGCCAGCATCTCCTGCGCGAACCGGTCCTGCAGCAAGAAGGCTCGCGGGCTGTCGCGGTCGATGCTCGACATGCGGAACAGCAGGCCGTCGGCGATGTAGCCCTTCAGCGCGTAGCGCATCTCCATCAGCTTCTTGTCGGTGCCGTTCTTGACGGCGTGGTCACCCAGCGTGGTCCAGTAGGTGACCGGCTCGAACCGGTTCGAGCCGTAGGTGGTCTCGACCCGGCGCACCGGCACCGTTCCCTGGGGCGTGACCAGATCGGCCGCGCTGGTGCGCTGCACCTGGAAACCCTGGGCCGGATAGCAGATCTCCGGCTTGTGGACCTGGAAGGAATCGCTCTGGTTCTTGCCGTAGGCCACCGAGAGCATGATGGTCTCGCCCTGCGAGTTGCGATAGACGCGGTTGACCAGCTCGGCATAGAGCTTGTCCTGCATCGTCTGCGCCTGCGGGTTGACGACGCCCTGGGCCATCGGCACATGCTGCCAGTCGCCGAAGCGCTCCGGAATCAGGACCTCCAGCTTCACCGGCGGGCGGGTGTCGGCCAGATGGAGATCCGGCTTCAGGGACGAGCCCAGCACGGAGGCGCCGATCATGACGGCCGCCAGCACGGCCGAGGTGCGCAGCGCCCGGGCGGATGCAGGCACGGCCACGGGAAGGGGCGGATTCGGCTGCGTCTTGGAGATCATCATCGGGAAAGATCCAGGATGGGGTGAACAGGCATGCGCATGCGGTTCAGGCCGCGACCGGCCGCGGCAGATCGGTCTGCCGGTTCGGAAGCATCCAGCGCACCACCGAGTCGGCCATCATGATCAGCATCAGCGCGGCCAGGAACAGCACCATGCCGGCGAAGCCGTGCAGGAAGCCCTGGCCGGCCTCGTCGCCGAGGTAGTAGGTGATGAGCGTCAGCGTGATCACCCGGATCACGTTGGCGGTGAAGCTGATCGGCACCACGAGCACGGCCAGGGTTACGTTGCGGATCACCGACTCGTGACGGACCAGGTTCATGTACAGCAGGCCCATCGCCTCGAGCGTGAACAGCGTGTTCAGGCCGGCACAGGCATCGGCCACCAGCAGCTGGTACTGGCCGATCTGCAGGATCACGCCGGTGCGACTGATCGGGTAGCCGGCGTGGTAGAGGATCCACTCGACCACGTAGGAGACGGCGATCTTCATCGGCTGGGTCAGCGCATCGACCACCTGGCCGGGCAGCGGGATCATGAAGATCAGGAACAGCAGCCCGAACCACAGCGGACGCAGGCCGGCGCCCCCCTTGAGCAGCAGCACGCAGCCGGCGATCACCCCGATGCACGAACCGAGCTCGAAGATGATGATGTCCTGCGAGCGGCCCAGCACGAACAGCAGCACCGAGGGCACCAGCACCGCCAGGCCGGCACCGAGAGCCGGCCGGTCCGGCAGCGCGAGGATCTCGGGACCGCGGCGCCACATCAGCCACAGGCCGATGGCCAGCACGATCGGGCCGTGGCCATGCTGGTCGCCTGACCACGGGCCCTTGAAGAGATCGTTCACCGTCGGACCGTAGAGCGCCAGCAGGCCCAGCGCCACCACCAGCCAGGGCGTCCATGCCGGCACCCCTCGATGATCATCAGCCTTGATATGAACAGCAGACATGTTTCCAGCCCCCGCAGCCCGGCACCGGACATCCGGTCGGCCGCCATTTCCTTGTATCGATGACACGCCCCGGACGCCCGGGACTCAGTGCTCGCTCAGTGCTCGTTGAGAACCACGCCGGCCAGCTTGGCCGATGCAGCCACCATGCTGTCGACCAGCGTGTTGAGGCTGGCCATGCGGGTCTTGTTCTTGCGCGACACCACCAGGGCGGCACCGCAGCGCGAGGCGATCACCGCCGCATCGCTGCCGCTCGAGGCCGGCGGCGTGTCGACGATGACATGGTCGAACTTGCGCAGCAGTTCGCCCACCAGCAGACGGAAGGCCGGCCGCTCCAGCAGCTCCAGCGGGTTGGGCGGCAGGATGCCGACCGGCATCACGAACAGGCTCGGGATGTCCGCCGCCTGGTAGATGACGTTCTCCTCCTGGCGACCGCTGAGAATGCCGCTCAGGCCCGCGGCGTTCGGCACGCCGAACAGCTCATGCTGGCGGGGACTGCGGAAATTGGCGTCCATGATCAGCGTGCGCCCGCCCAGCTGGGCCAGCACGATGCCGAGATTGGCCACGAAGTAGGAGCGGCCGTCGCCGCTGTCCGGGCTGACCACCGCCATCGCCCGGCGGGGCTCGATCGGGCTGAAGACCCGCATCATCAGCTGGCTGCGGATCGCCCGGAAGGCCTCGGCACGCGGACCGAAGGGCTGCGTCGCGGTGACCAGCTCCGGATGGATGTGCCGCCGGTCCTCCGGCGTGTAGGGATAGTGGAACTGCTGGCTGAGGGCAAAGACGACGTCGGCGTCGGTCGCCAGTCCGAGCGCGACGGCAGCCTCTCCGAAGCGCACGCCATGATCGCGCTGGTAGGCCAGGATGGCCTCGATCTGCTGTTCACTCAGGCTCTTCTTTTCGCGGATCAGATCGCCGATGCAGCGATCCTCGCCAGCGGACAGGGCCGTCTCGTCAGCGCGGGTCATGGAGGATTCCATCCGGAGGTTCTTTTCCTTGGGTCGGGCGAAGCTCATCGCGGAACGCCTTTCAGATCAGGAGTCGGGTCAGGAGCCCGAGCCGGGCAGGCGGGCGATCACGTGCTGGGAGACCAGACCTGACACGGGTGCCGGGCTGCCGCGGCCGATCCGGCCGGTCGCCCCCGGCAGCACGCCGAGCACAGGCAGCCCGATCGAGTCGGAGAAGTCGCTGAGCATGCGCACCCGGCGGTCGAAGACCTCGCGGATCAGCACGAAGGCCACCGCCAGCAGGATGCCCAGGAAGATGCTCAGCAGCGAGTTGAGCAGCAGCTTCGGCGACGAGGGCTGGGTCGGCTCGGTGGCGGCCGACAGCAGCGAGATGTTCGTCTGCGTGGCCTGGCTCTCCATGCTGGCCTGCAGCACGCGCTGGTTGACCTGGTCATAGGAGCGCTGCAGCGACTCGACCTCGCGCTGCACGGCCGTCAGCTCGTTGCGCTGCTCCTTCATGCGCAGCACCTTGGCACGCTGAGCTTCCAAAGCGGCACGGGACTCGGCCTCACGCTGCCGGTTGATGTTGTTGGTCACGCCGACGCTGCTGCCCACGCGGCGGGACTCGCTGTCGATGCGACGGCGCAGCTCCTCGATGTTGGCCTTGAGCTCGACCACCTGCGGATGCGCGTCGCCCAGCCGGGCGCCCAGCTCGCCGAGCCGGGCCTCCTGGCGCGACAGATCGGCACGCAGGCCGGCCACCACCGGGTTGGCGATCACGTCCTGGAGCTGGTCCCCCGAGGCGCGCACCTGCGAGGAACGGCTGTTCGAGTCGGCCGCCTGGGCCTGGATCATCACCAGCTGCGAACTCAGCTCGTTCAGGCGCTGGGTCTCGATGTCGAAGCGCTCGTCCGCCACGGTGATGCCGTACTGCTTCTGCATGTCGGCCAGACGGGTCTGGGCCTTCTCGAGGGAATCGCGTAGATCGGCCGCCTGCTTGGTGAAGAAGTCAGCATATTGCTGCGCCGGCAGCGTGCGCAGCCCCAGGCTGATGTCGATGTAGGCCCGGGCGAAGGCATTGGCCAGAGCGGCGGAGAACTTGGGATCCGGGTTCGAGTAGGACACGTAGATCACGTTGCCGTCACGCGAGGGCTTCACGTCCAGCTTCTGGCTGATCATCTGCGCCAGCCAGGCCTCGAAGCTGCCCTGCCCCTTCGCCTCGGTCTGCCACTGCTCGCGGATCTGCGCGTTCTCGTTCAGGCGCAGGCCCTGGACCACCCGCAGCGCGACACGATCGCTCTGGAGCACCTCGACCTGGGTGGCCATGTAGGACGGCATCGCCATCGCGCCCATCGTCATGCCCAGGATCGGGTCGGGCGAGCGGACATCCAGCACCAGGGAGGACGTCGCGGTGTAGGTCTTGGGCAGCATCAGCGTGACCGCGACCGTGGCACTGACGGTCAGCAGCAGCACCAGCAGAGCCGACAGCCAGCGCGCCCGAAGAATGGCGAAGAACAGAGGAAAGGTCATGTCGTTCGAGAGTGGTGACTGGACAGGGTCGACAAGAGATATCGAGCCCGGGGCTTGATCACTCGATAACGGGCCTTGCGCCGCATCTTATCGGCCTGTAACGACTCGTCAGAGACTCGCTCCGTACCGGCTGGAACCACCGCGCAATAGCGCCGTTAAGTCTGCACGGATACCCTGTTTTCCCTGACCGGCACGGGGCTCAACCCGAGATCCACGGACGCGAACGATCCTAGCACGCACCCCAGCCGGCTCAGCCGGCACAATCACGGCGCCATGCCCGAGACCCCCTCCGAATCGATGCCCCACTCTATCCAGCCCACCGTCGCCGTCATCGGCGTCGGCTATGTCGGCCTGCCGCTCGTCGTCGAGTTCGGCCGCCGCCTGCCGACGATCGGCTTCGACATCGCCCACGACAAGATCGCCCGCTGCCAGGCCGGGCAGGACCCCTCGCGCGAGATCCCGGACGCGGACATGGCCGCGGCGGTGCACGCGCGCTACAGCAGCGACCCGGCGGTGCTGCGCGAGGCCGACTTCATCATCGTCGCGGTGCCCACGCCGGTCGACCAGGCGCGCATTCCCGATTTCGGGCCGCTGATCGGCGCCAGCCGCACCATCGGGCCGAACCTGAAGAGAGGCGCCACCGTCATCTTCGAGTCGACCGTCTACCCCGGCGCCACCGAGGAGGTCTGCATTCCCGAGCTGGAGCGCGCCTCGGGCAAGACCTGGAAGCGCGACTTCTTCGTCGGCTACAGCCCCGAGCGCATCAACCCCGGCGACCGCGAGCACCGGCTGACCAATGTCGTCAAGGTGGTGGCCGGCGACAGCGAGGCCACGCTCGAGCAGGTCGCCGCGCTCTACGAGCTGATCGTCGAGCCGGGCGTGCACCGCTGCTCCAGCATCAAGGTCGCCGAGGCCTGCAAGGTGATCGAGAACACCCAGCGCGACCTCAACATCGCGCTGATGAACGAGCTGGCCATCATCTTCGACAAGATCGGCATCGACACCACCGAGGTGCTCGAAGCCGCCGGCACCAAGTGGAACTTCCTGCCCTTCCGCCCCGGCCTGGTCGGCGGGCACTGCATCGGCGTCGATCCCTACTACCTGACGCACAAGGCCGAGATGCTGGGCTACCACCCGCAGGTGATCCTGGCCGGGCGGCGCATCAACGACGGCATGGGCAAGTTCATCGCCGAGCAGACCGTCAAGCAGATGATCGCCGCCGGCAGCTACATCAAGGGCTCGCGGGTCAACATCCTGGGCCTGACCTTCAAGGAGAACTGCCCGGACCTGCGCAACAGCAAGGTGGTGGACATCATCACCGAACTGCGCAGCTACGGCGTGGAGGTCTTCGTGCACGACCCGATGGCCGACCCGGACGAGGCGATGCACGAATACGGCGTGCGCCTGCTCGACTGGGCCGATCTGCCCCGGGCGGATGCCATCGTCGCGGCGGTCGCGCACCGGGGTTTCCGTGCACTCGGCCTCGAGGACTTCACCCGCAAGCTGATCAAGGGCGGCTGTGTCATCGATGTCAAATCGGGTCTGGATGAAAAGGCGTTAAGGGATGCCGGATTGCACGTCTGGCGCCTTTGAGCGGTTCGGACGCCCCCCGAGTACCGGGGGGACGTGGGCAATATTGACTGGGACTCTTGCAGATGCCTGCCTACCATGCGGCATCTTCTCGACCCCCAACCATGCTCCACCGGCCCGAATTTTCACTGCCGTCGACCTTCTCGGAACCGATGCCCGCTTCTGAAGGCCGCACCGTGGAGCGTGTGGTCGGCGTGCCCATCGATGTGCTCGACTGGGACGACGCCTGCCGCACCATCAGCCGCTGGGCTTCGCGCCGGGAAAGCCGCTATGTCTGCATCTGCAACGTGCATTCGGTGGTGACCGCCCGCAACGATCCCGAGTTCATGAAGGTGATCGAGGACGCCGACATGGCCACCGCCGACGGCGCGCCGGTCGCCTGGATGCTGCGTCGCCTCGGTCATGCCGACCAGCGCCGCATCAACGGCCCGGACCTGATGCTGCGCTACTTCGCCCAGGCCGAGCAGCGCGGCGAGGCCGTCTTTCTCTACGGCAGCACGCCAGCCACGCTCGAGCGGCTGCAGCAGCGTCTGCATGAGCGCTTTCCGGCGCTGCGCATCGCCGGGGTCTGCTCGCCGCCCTTCCGGCCGCTGACACCCGAGGAAGACGAGCAGATCATCCAGCGCATCAACGCCTCGGGCGCGCGCACCGTCTGGGTCAGCCTGGGCTGCCCGAAGCAGGAACGCTGGATGGCCGCGCACCGCCATCGCATCCAGGCGGTCACCATCGGCGTCGGCGCGGCCTTCGACTATCACGCCGGCGTGATCCGCCGCGCGCCGCAGTGGATGCAGGACATCGGCCTCGAATGGCTGCACCGCTTCTGGTCCGAGCCGCGCCGCCTGGGGCCGCGCTACCTGACGACCAACACCGAATTTCTCTACCGCGCCGCCCGGCAGCTGCTCGCGCGCCGCTGAAAGGCCGC
>RRZT012005438.1_pt1 | contig 15923 bp, 11 predicted proteins | sample 2165551 | NCBI WGS metagenome assembly RRZT01 (sample SAMN10456910, study PRJNA506462) | wastewater metagenome | biome: wastewater; feature: sludge; material: wastewater sludge; isolation source: wastewater sludge with Escherichia coli K12::gfp cells carrying plasmid... | place: USA: Moscow, Idaho... | reverse complement strand
CTTCATTATTCTATCCGTTTCTGTTAAAGCAACGATGATTTTTTGATAATGCAAAATATCTTCAAAGCCTAGTTCTCGTTCTTTACGGTCTTTAAGCCATTTTTGAGCGGGTTGGTAACCGCCAATGTAAAAGTTCCAAGCCACTTCGGGAACGTTGGCGAAATATTGCGTTTCATTAATATACACTCGTCCTAAATTCCCCTCTTTTGGAGAAGTGCCCAAAGCGCTAAGTGGTTTTTCCTCCAAAGAAGAAGCTCCTACGAAGTAAGCTTATGCTTTACAAAGTACAAGCCTGTCATTCCGCCAAATAGGAATCTCCTACAAAGTAGGCTGTTGCTTTACGAAGTAAAGCCCTCCCTTTTCACTTTTCACTTTTCACTCCTCCCCCCCATAAAACACCCCAAAATTCTGAACCGTTTCATACCAACTATCCGACTCTTCAATATACATCGATTCCAGTGGCAAGTCTAAAGCAAACCCTTTCATACCATCGCTAACACAATCCATAACCGCCAATCGAGCATTTTCAGAATAATTTTCCAATACAAAGGCTAATTTATAAATCGACTCCTGATTACGAAGCATCACAAAATGATACACCTCTTTAATGTTGCTGTTTTTACTAAAAGCGGCTAGCAATTGACTCTTATTAGCACCATCAATGGGATTTTGCGGAAACCCAACTTGCACTTGTGTTTCTTCCTGTATCGTAGTAGTAGAAATATTTTCTCTGTTGCGTTCCAACACAAACATGGTATCTTGATCACTATCAATTACAACACGACCAAAGCTGTGCGTTTCAGCCAAATCCAACACAGCACGAGCAGGCATAGCCATAAAAGCCGTTTCCCTATCTGTCCATTTACTCAAAGTAGTTTCCGAAGTAAACACACCAAAAACCAACATGCCTTCTACATCAAAAACAGTTGTGAAAGCAACCGAAGTCCCCTTTTCAAGCGTCTTCCACTCATCCGACTTTGATTGTTCGCCATCAGTAGGAACCACTAAAAAAGCACGAGGTCCATACAATTCCTCTATCACTTTTTTATAGTTTTCGGGTGTTTCATTTTGATGATACGATTGTATCAATTGTAATAAAACCGAATTATCAGGTGTAAACTCGGGTTCTTTTTTTCCGAATAGTTTGTTGAATAGGTTCATCTATAATATTTTACAAGACTTTATTTTCTTAATTTTTGATACAGAAAGTCTTTTATAATTCCTTTCTATATTGTTAACCAATTCATTAACTTCTATCTTCAAAAACTGAATTGGTTCATAAAACTCGTTTAGTTCTACATATACACAATAATCAAATTCAAAGCTTCTAAAAATAACTTTTGATTTCCCTTCTGGAGTTCTTCTTGTTTTGATTTCAACTTTTTTTCCTTCTTTATCAATTGCATCAAAGCCTTTATTTACAGCATTTTCTTCTAAAGTTAATCCAAAATATTCTTTACAATAATATTCTCCTAAATCGCCAACAAGATTTTTTGTTCTAATTATTTTTTTTTCTTTTAAACTTTTTAATGCTTCTGCAATAATTTTAAGTTCAGGTAAAGAGTTGTTATTCATATTATTCATTTCTAAGCCCTCCACTCTTTAAATTGTCCTTCTGCCTGTTCCATGATTTCTTGAAGAATAGCATTTAATTCTAAAATACTTACTTTACCTCGCAACTCTTTTTTGACTGCTAAACGAATGGCGGCTTTCGCATCTTCTTTGTTTGTCCAGTCGATTTGAAGGTTGCTTTTTACGGCTTTTACTACGTTATGAACTACGTCTTGAATGGGACCCGCTTCGTTGATGATGTCTTTTTTAGCTGCTAGAATATCATAGAACGCTAACTCTTCATCCGACAAACCTAATTCCGATTTACGTTTGTCTTCGTCTTGCATTTCTTTGGCACGTTCTACTAATTCTGCAATTGTAGTGTAGGAATCAATAGCATTGGCGTGGTAACGATCAATGACTTTTTCTAATTCTTCTTTTAGTGAAGTATATTTCTTAATATTCTGAGGCAAACGCATTCTGATTTCGTCTTTTAAAATATTCTTTAAAAGCTCAATCTTAATGGCAATGCTGTCTTTATCTTTTTTAACGCCCAATAAGAATTGCTCATCTAAAATGGAAATATCGGCTTTTTCAATACCTGCCATCGCAAATACATCAATAATATCATCCGATTCAATACTTCTACTAATCAATTCCTTGATTTCGTTTTGAGTGGCTCTACCATTTCCTTTTACTGTTTTAGCATTTCGTATGGCTTTGGATACATGTTGCGAAAACAAAATATCAATGGCAAATTCCTGAATTTCGGGTTGCGATTTTACAATGGATAACAAACCAGTCAATTTCTTTTCTTCCATCATGAATTGGTCGGCAACCTCATCGTATTTCAACAAAGCGTTTAAGGCTTGCTTTACTAATAACATTTTATCACTTTCACGTAAAGCTTTCCACTGACTGTAATCTATAGTTTCGGGTAGCATATTTTTACAAGCTTCCACTTGATTGAAGAACATATTCAAAGCCTGTTCCATATCAATGGTAGGTTCTCCTTTTCCACCACCACCCGTATATTTATCGGTTGCTTTTCTTAGTTGGTCGCCAATACCGATGTAATCTACAATAACTCCCGAAGGTTTATCTTTAAATACACGGTTGGTTCTGGTAATCGCTTGCATTAAATTATGCCCTTTCATAATCTTATCTACATACATCGTATGCACACAAGGCGCATCAAATCCTGTTAACCACATATCACGAACAATAACAATTTGCAACGGGTCTTTCGGATTTCTAAAACGTTTTTTTAATGCTTCGGTTGCTTCTTGTGTTCTAATGTGCGGATTCCAAGTAATTGGGTCTTTTGAAATATTTCCTGTCATCACCACCGCAATCTCAGGGCAACCTTCTAATTGCGATAAAGCTTCATACATTTTAACGCTATTTCTTCGGCTCATACACACAATCATGGCTTTTCCTGGTAAGGTTTCGGTACGATTGGTAAAATGCTTTAAAATATCTTTGGCAATCTTTTCTACACGTTCTTGCGAACCTGCGGCATCTTCTAAAGCTGCCCATTTTAAATTGCCACTATCTTCTTGTTCCCAAGTTAGCGAATCCACATCCGAATCTAAATTTTCATTCGCTAAATGCAACTTGGCTAAACGGGGTTCGTAATAAATTGGAACTGTTGCTTTATCATCTACTGCTTGTTTGATGTCGTACACGTGAATGGTTTCTCCAAACACTTCTTGCGTATCGGCATCTTTGCTATCTACTGGCGTTCCTGTGAATCCTATAAACGAAGCATTAGGCAAGGCTTTACGCAAATTAGAAGCAAAACCATCTAACAAACCATATTGCGTTCGGTGGGCTTCATCAGCCATCACAATAATATTTTCTCTTTCTGATAAAATAGGATGTTCTAATTCTCCTAAGGTTTCATCATTTCCTGATTTCAAACGGAACTTTTCTATCGTAGTAAAAACCACACCGCCACTTCCTGTAGAAAGCAAACGTCTTAAATCATCCGTAGAATCGGCATGTTGTACATCACCTACTAAATCTTTGGCTAACACAAAGTTTTCATACAATTGAAAATCCAAATCACTTCTATCTACTTGTACAACGATGGTTGGATTTTTCAATTCAGGTAGGCTTCGTAAGATGCCTGCGTAAATTGCCATGGAGATACTTTTCCCACTTCCTTGCGTGTGCCAAATGACACCTATACGTCCATCCCCATAAGGACGAATGGCTTTTTTAGCGGCTTCTACCGCAAAGTTTACTCCAAAGAATTGGTGGTATTTTGCGCCTTTTTTAATAAGAGTACCGTTATGGTCTTCAAAAAAGACAAAGTTTTTAATGTAATTCAATAAACGATCTTTTGGAAACAAACCGAATAACAAGGTATGCATCTGAAAATCGTCTTCTACTATGGTAGTGCCGTTTATACTTTTCCAAGCCGCATACCATTCGTTGGAAGCATTGAACATACCGTGTTGGGCTTCGTTACCGTCGCTTACTATGGTGGTTACGTTGTATTCAAACAAAAGTGGAATATCTTTGGTGTAATGTTGGATTTGATTGAATGCTTCTTGCAAATTGGTATTTTCATCAAACCAGTTTTTCAATTCAAAAACAATTAAAGGCAAACCATTTACATATACAATCACATCGGGACGGCGTTTGTTTTTGCCTTTAATGCTCAATTGATTCACTACCCAAAACGTATTGTTTTCAGGATTTTGAAAATCTATAGGATATACGTGAACGGCTTTTTCATTTCCGTTAGCGTCTTGGTATTCGTAGTCTAAACCTTTAGTGAGTTTTAAATGAAAATCGCGGTTGCGATACAACAAATCAGCGCCTTTATTGTTTACAAACTCCGCCACAATTAACGGATACAACTCCGCAGGCAAATGCGGATGCTGTTGTTGTATAAACGCTAGCAACGTAGCTTTATCCACCACTTCGTTTTCTGGAAACGTAAACGTAGTGCCGTGTATGTGGCTATACCCTAAATCGGTTAACCAATCGATGGTAGCTTGTTCTATTTTGGCTTCTGTTGTCATGACTTAAAAATAATGCCCTAAAATAGTGTTTTTTTGATATAAATACTATATTTACTACAAAATAGGTCTAAATAAAATGATGATTATCCCTAAAGTTCAAACGCAATATCTCATTAAAGAAGAAGAAACTGACGGACATTCGCCATTGCGTTTCGTGTGTTCCAATGATGCCATATATTTTTGTAAGTATTTAACAAGCATTAATCAGGTTGAGATAAATTGTTTGGCTTACGAAATTGTAGCACACTATTTGCTTAAAGAATTGAATATACCAACGCCTGACATTGCCTTGGTTGAAGTTGCAGAAGGTACACTCATAAAAGAAAAGATTAAGCGTAACAAAAGATTAAAAGTTAAGGATACTTGCTTCGGTTCTAAAAATTTAGCTACTGCTTCTGAAGTAAATGATTTACAAAAATGCAACACAAAAAAAGAATTTAATGCTCTTTTAAACCCTGAAGATATTATAAGAATTGCCATGTTCGATTTGTGGATTAATAACGTTGACCGAGGTAAGTTTTTTAATCCTGGATTTAACTACAATTTACTCTTAAATAAAGTTGGAACCAAACAACAAATTGTGGCATTTGACCATGCTTTTATTTTTGGAGGTATAAATCAAATAGGAATTTTTAATCCTAAAATGCCCTTTGAAACTACCAATAAATTACACGAAACCGATTACTACAAAAGTGTCATTCGATATTTTGATTATACAAAATTTGTAGAAATTGTTGATAATTTTGTACTTTTGTTGAAAACTAATCATCAAAATTGCATTAACGAAGTAATTTTGCAGTTAGAAAATGTTTGGAAAATAACCCCAAATTTAGCTCAAAAAATACAGGAATACCTGAGTGATGAAGCGCTAATTGAAAAGGTTAGATCCACAATAATAAGTAGTAAAACACCCCAATAATGAAAACTTTTTTTAGTCTTATAAGCATTCAAACCAACTCCTTTTCATTGGAAAAAGTAGTCGTGGGTGTATTGGCTATCACTGAAAAAAAGGTGTTTTTCGAATATTCAAAATCTAAAATTCAACTTTTAGATAAATTAGCCCCTCATCATAACGGGATTAGCCAGTTTGCATTAAAAACATTGCAACAAATAAAAAGCAAAGTTGTTGAAACAAACCACTTAAAAGAACAGCAAAAACTCTTGGCTTCTTATGATGTTTTTACAGCTGATTACATCAACTATTTGAGTAAATATAGCAACAATATTTTGTCATTTGCTAAACCCGATGCCCTGCCAATAAACTTTACTCAAAAAGAGTTTGGACAATATTATTTCAATTTTGTGGGAGAGCCTTTGACTCTAAATACAAAAAAACAAAGCATCTCGTTTGCAAAAAAAATCAAACCTTATTTTGAAAAAGAAGGATTAGATGAAAAAGCAAACTTAAAATATCATTTTAATCCACACACTTTTCAGGGAATCTTAAAAGCTGCTGATGTAAGCTTAATTACAAAAAACGGTGCAATTAATGCTATACAAGTCATCGATTTTAGTTTAGGTGAACAAACCATAGTAAATCATTTATATGAAACTAAAATCATACACGAAGCTTTACATAAATTTGTTAAAAATGTAAATGGTGAAGTAAATAAAATTAAAATTGCTTTTGAAGAACCTGAAAAAAAGACCAAACAACATGAATTGTTTGATTTGAGTTACAAAAATTACAAAGACACTTTTGAGTTTATAACACCCGATGTGTTAGAAAAAGAAACCGAAAAAATTGCCAATTCTAACAACATCAAATTTTCAGATTACTTACAAACATTAGAAATATAAAAAGGGCTAAAAGCCCTTTTCTTTTTTTAAACTATTATAGCTGATTCAAGGAAGCATTACACACTTTTCACTTATCACTAATTACTTATCACTAGAAACAAACTCCTTCAACCGCACCTCGCCACTAATTAACTTAGGCAATAAAGTATCGCGCAATTGGGTTAAGGTTTGGTTTTCTGAAATATTAGAATTTATAGCATCATAATATGGATTTATAATATCCGTGAATTTATTTACAAATTCTAATTTAGGTACCATTACTTTTGTTACTCTAAAATCTGGTACAGTTAATTGCTGTTGAGTTGTTCCATTACCATTAATATTTTGTGTTTTTAACCAATAAAACAAATACTTTGAAGAAACAAATTTTTTATTTGGAACTACTGCAATGAGTCTAACAATTGGCAAATAAGGCTCTAGTCTTAAACAAACAAATCCAATAGTTCCTCTTGCAGAAACTGTTATACTTTCTTCATTAATTCTTGCTGTATCAGTAAATCCATAAAGTCCATCATTTGTTATACCATTAGAGTAAATTGGAATTTTACATTCTTCTGTAATTACATTAGAAAAGTTTTTTGGTTTATCACCTCCAGCAATCAAATTTGAAACATCTTTTAAAGTTAGAACATCCCAACCCTTAGGAATCCTTCCTAACTCGCTTTCTACAAACTCCCCATCTTGAAACGGACCAAAATCTACAAACCAGTGTTTGTATAACGCCATAGCCATTTCTTCTAAGGTTTTGTTAATGGCTAGGTTGTTTTCGATTTTGTCGTCGATGGCGGAAAGGATGGAGGCAATGGATTTTTGTTCTTGTAAATCAGGAATTGTTACATCTAATTTGTGAACATCATTTCTGTTTAAAGTTGGTACACTAGTACCTGAATTATATTCTTCAAAATTTAATGTCTTCAGAAAATAATAAATAAATCTTTCATCATTACCATGAAAATCTTTTACCCATAAAGAAGTATTTAAAGGCCAAAAATCATCTTTCACAAAATGAACCTGTCCTAATGTTCCTGAACGACCAGTTGTTACTCCAGGTCCTTTAACTTTAAATTCATTATGCCAAGTACTAAATCCAGATGCTGCAATTACAGGGTAATTGCCCTCAGCTCTTTTTGTATTTGGCAAATCAAATCCTCTTTGTAAAGTAGCTACCTTTTCTAGTTTATATGTTTTCCAGTTGTTTGGCATTTATTATTTTGTAATATTATTAAAAAAGCAAATTTTCAGCGGTATAATCAAAATTAAAAGAATAATCATTTTTACTACCTTTTGTAAGTATACCTTGCTTTTCAAATTTATTACATATGTTTCTAACTTTTCTACCAAGAGTTTCGTAGGTTTTACCTACAATTTCTTTACCGTATATTCTTCTATATACTTCTGGAGTTATTTCGGCTGCTTTTAATGATTTGTTATTGTATTTGCTAAAAAGATAAATTAAGTTAAGAACTTGTTTTACGGCATCATCATAATGGATGTATTCTGTTCCAAGCTTGGTAATCAATTCATCAGTAAAATCAATTTTCAGCAATACTCTGTCTAAAACATATATTGGGTTTTCATCTGTGCTTGCTACATGTTCAACAATTAAATTCGCTTTTTTTAATGCTTCTATAACAATAAAATGATTATTACTTTCAGTTAATAAAATGGAAAATAAGCGTTGTCTGTTTACTAATTCTGATTTATAGAAATAGGCTAAAACAGCTTTGTGTTCAAAAGTTATTTCAGTTTTAAGTTTCGAAATGAGATATGCTTTAAAACCATCTAACCAGGTTTCAATGCTTTCATCAACTAATTTACCTGTCGATATTTTTAACGCAATTAGACCATCTTTAATTTCATAAGTTGGTAAATCTATTTGGTTGTCTAATGCAGCGTTAACCAATGAAGCCATTCCTCGACCTTGACTTTCAATTTTATCAAAAACCTTAAGAACAGAAGCTAACTTTGGATTTTTACTTTCAGGAATACCAGGAATTAACCTGCGTACAGCTATTTCTGTTTCAGTATGAATAAGTTTAATTTTTTCTTTAAATGAACCTGGATTTTTTATTTCAATATATTGATTAGGTTCAATTGTAACTGTGACAAAATTATCAATTGTATAATCTCTATGTGCAAGCGCATTATTGATAGTTTCGCGAATTAATTTTTCAGGATATTCAGGTTCGCTTTTTCCTCCTTCACGAATAGTTCTATTTATTTTAATATGTCCCCAAATATACCGGAACGTATCTTCCATTAGATTTATAACATCATTTCTAAATATTTTTTTATCTTTTCCGATGTCAATACTAGTATCATAATAGCAATTTACTTCAACACGTGAACCCAGGAAATGGAAAGGGTCATCGCCACAAACTAACATTCCAAGGGTAGAAACATTTTTATTTTTAATAAAATGTTGTTTGTTTAAAAATGATATAGCTTGCTCATGACTAGCTTTGAGTGTTTCATTTCTTATTTCTTTATTTAATAAATTAATGTAATAGTTAATTTTGTCTAAACTCAAATCTTCAATTTGTGCTTCATTAACTATTGAAAGCTCTTTGGCATATTCAATTTCTGTTTTATATTCCTTTTGTTGTTGAATTTTAGCAGGAGAAATCTTTCTATCTTGCGTTAGCTTACGTTCATAATATTCATTATTGAACTTTACAAATTTTTTATCATCAGATAATGGATATACAGCAATTACCGCCACTTCACCATTATCAAAATCAAAATAATCAAATAAAATACTGTCAGAAACATCAACTAAAACATCATTATCATCTTTAAAATAAATTGTTTGTAAATCAATTAATTTACTTTCGTTATTTCTATTAAATCCTTTGTAGTAATATTTTTTATCTTTTTCTCGTACTCCACAAACTACAATACCTCCATCTGTATTTAAAAATGCACAAATAGTTTCGTTAAGAGATTTCCAATCACCAGTGGTTGATAAATCTTTTAATTCAACTTTAGATTTTTCTACATCAATGAATAATCCTGAATTAATTGATTGTTCAATTTTAGATAAAGTTTCTGTTATAAATTCTGATTTCATTTTAGCTTTTTTAAATCCGGAAATAAAGTATAAAATTAGTATAATTTATTGATATTACAATTTTTCAAAATTCTCCAATATTTTTTTCTGCAACTCATTTCCTTTCGCAAACTGCTCTTGTAAAGTAGCTTGTAAACTCGCCATTTTATCTTCAAACAAAATACCATCATCTTCTACTTCTTCGGTACCTACATAAATACCTGGAGTTAGTTTGTAGTCTTGTTTTTGTACTTCTTCTATTGAAGCTGCATAGCAGTAGCCGTCCACGTTACTATAGGCTTCGACAAGCTCAGCATGACTATCTGGTTTATTGCGCCATGCGTGGTAGGTTTGGGCTACTTTATCAATATCGGCATCGGTAAACACACGTAGTTTTCGGCTTTCCATAGTTCCCATTTTGCTGGTATCTATAAACAAAATTTCGTCAGTACGTTTGCGGTGTTGGCCATCTTTACCATCACGGTTTTTACTTAATATAAATATACACGCAGGTATACCTGTAGTTAAAAACAATTTATCGGGTAAACGTACAATACAATCAATCATACTGTTGTTTACCATAAACTCACGTACGTTTTTCTCGCCTTTGTTATTGGAAGTCATCGCTCCATTTGCCATTACTACACTCGCGGTTCCTTTGTTACTCAAATGGCTCCAAAAGGTTTGCATCCACATAAAGTTGGCATTACCATCGGTAGTAAATTCTTCTTTTGGTCCAAATAGTCTTGGGTCGTTTTCAGGTAAGTCTTCTGGGTGCCATTGGCTCACGTTAAAAGGCGGGTTCACAATAATGTAATCGGCTTTTAAATCAGGAAATTGATCGTTTAATAATGAGTCGCCCAAGCGTACATCAAAAGATAAATCACGCAAGGCTAAGTTCATTTTACACAAACGCAGCGTTCCATCATAGCGTTCTTGTCCGTAAATAGCAATGTTGCGTTTGTCGCCTCCATGGCTTTCTAAAAACTTCAACGATTGTACAAACATACCGCCACTACCACAAGCGGCATCAAAGATTTTACCTTCATACGGCTCAATCATTTCTACCATCAAACGTACAATACTGCCAGGCGTAAAGAATTGCCCTGCACCAGAACCTTCTGCCAAAGCAAACTTACCAATATAGTATTCATACACGCGCCCTAAAACATCACTTTCAGGGTTTTCCTTTTGCGATAACTTAGGATTAGAAAGCAAATTAATCAGTCCGCCCACTTGACGTGCCGTCAATTGGCTTTTTACAAAAATACGTGGTAAAATCCCTTTTAAATCGGGTCTAAACTTCGCCAAAGTAGCATCTAACACATCAAAAGCATCATCTACAATTACCTTGATGTTGTCTTGTTCGGCATTGGCTTTTAAGTATTCCCAAGTAGCTTCTTTGGGAATGATATATACATTTTTAGATAAATATTCATCCGCATCTTCCAACACATAGTTGATTTCTGCTTCATCTGTCGTAAAATAATTGGAGTTTTTATCGTGAACTAATGCCGTCAATTCTTCTCTACGCATCTCATATCGCTCGGACATGTGCTTCAAGAAAATCATCGGCAACACATAGTCTTTGTATTGATTTTCAGCTACTGCGCCACGCAATTCGTTGGCAGCTTTCCAAAGTTCTTGTTCAAAATTAATATCGGCTTTTACGGTAGTTTTACTCATATTTGTTTTAAAAATCTTATAGTTCCAAACATAGCGAAAAAAAAGGGTATTTACAACCCGTAAAAATACCTGATTTTCAGACCAGGTATTTATACATAGGAAAATACAACAATCAAGATAAGTAAAGTAAAAAATAGCAATGAATAAAACCGTACGAGGATAAAATAGGCAAGTTCAAGAACAACAACAAGAGCAAAAATCAAATGAGATGCTTACCAGCATGACAAACTATGCGGTTAGAAAACACAAATAAGTAAAACGCTCTGTGTAGCTCTCTCAACGTAATACGAATAAAAAGAAACTCGATACAGCTCGGTGTAAAACATTTTCATTAGCCTTCGACTTCGCTCAGGATGACAATCGAGACAATGAATTTCTGAAGATTTCTAAGCATTTTAAATTTTAAAATTTATTTCAATTTCTCCCATCTGTGTTCCAAAAACCTGAAACAAAAAAAACACCCCACTATCACTAGCAGGGCGTTTGTAAATCGCATGTACGAACACTAATCAAAACTAAGATTAACCCACGGTTACAGCACCTAAGTATAAACTGGTGGCATATAAAGCATCGTTAGAAGAAACAAATGTTGCCCATACTTGTACTTCCAATCCGCTTAAGAAGTTGGGCAATTCAAGAGTAGCGCTTCCACTACTTCTACTCCCTGCATTCAAACTGTACACCGTAGCTTTAGAAGTAGGTTCGTAAACCACTACTACAAGCTTATCGGTTGCCATTGCCTCACCTTGTCCGCTGTTGTCGGTCCAACTAAAATCTAAGTTTTGCCCGGTTCCAGCGATAACAGCTCCATTGTTAATCCCTAGCAAGTCGCCTTTACTAATTAAGACTTTAGTGTAATCCCACTCATAATTAGGATCCGTAAACACAATAGCCTCTTTCATTAAATACGACATTGCTTGATTGCGTCGTGTTTTCAAACCAGCATTACTACCAAAATAGCGTTTAATTACAAGTTGAACCCCGCCAAGAAATTCGGTAGTCATGGCAAACTTACTGCGCTGCTGTTGCTGATACGTTGTTGCCAAACGATTACTCTTTTTAGGTAAACTACGCATTACCTCTTTACCTCGCCATGTAGCGCCCACCACCGGACCTACTTTTCCTGAAAATGCACCTAAGATGCCCTTATTGTATGTACCCATACTCTTTTAAATATTAAATTATTAAAACTATTTTTTTGTTTTTGATGCGCGCTATCAAAGAACGAGTACAAAGATAAAGTAAGACTTTTTATAAACATAGCTAACTTATTAACTTGCAATTAATTAACGTTATTTAAAAATATTTGATACGTTTTGCTAGGGTATGCCATCTTATGCCCTTCTTTGCCACCTTTTGACGGGTTTTGACGTCTTTTGACGTCTTTTGATAGGAATTGCTAGTTAATGATAGCTCGGGTGTGATTTTAAGGGGGTTTTGTTCGTAGTTTGTTCGAACGTTGTTCGAACGCGCTTCGTAAAAACAGCTGTTTCTTCGAACAAATTAGAAATAAGATAAGAAGGAAAATAAAAAAAAGGAACGATATTCCAATATAAAACGATACATTTTCATTAAGTTCTCGATACATTTTGTGTTAGTAAATCTATGGCTTTACCAACACAAAACACTCGAATTGACGCTGGTGGAATTATGAATTTTAAGATGCTAACCTGAAACAACCAGTACCAGAAAAAAGCTCTTGAAACAATACAACCCTACCTCGTCACTTCGAGTGATTTTTAAAAGGAAAAATGCTATTTTTTGCTTTTGAAAATTGTATTTAGAATTGTAGAAACGATACATTTTCATTAAGTTCTCGATACATTTTGTATTTGTAAATCTATGGCTTTACCAACACAAAACACTCGAATTGACCCTAGTGGAATTATGAATTAAAAGACGCATGAAAGTAGCTTATAAACATTAGCAACGAGATAACACAACCGTCATTTCGAGTGATTTTAAAAAGGAAAAATGCTAATTTTTGCTTTTGAAAATTGTATCGAGAACTATAGAAAGCAAATAAAATAAGCACTATAGAAAGGAAAGAATGTAAAATATTTTACACGTATGAATTGAAGAAAGGAGTTCTAATTGCTATTAGAAAAAAAGCTTGGGGAAGCAAGAATACGAAAACTTAAAGCAAATGCTTGTTTTCTAATTTCTCCATAAGAGATTTTGTAAAGAAAGCTTTTGGATACAAAAAGCGTCCTCCTAGTTTAGTAAAAGGAATTTTCTTTTCTTTACGGTAACGCAACAAAGTAGATTCGCTAATGTTAAACAATTTTAGAACATCTGCATTATCGTACCAAATATCATTATTGGCTTGTTCTTTTAATTGTAAAACTGCTTTAGTTAATTGCTCTACTTGGGTTTGTAAAATTTCAACTTCTGATCGCACAGGCATGTAGGGTTATAATTGTTAAACGACTATTATTCTTTTACTTATAATTTTGTTTTGACTTTTAACAAAAGTGCTAAAAAATGTTATCTAAACAAAGATAACTTGAAAAAAAATAGAATGAAGTTTTCAACAGCTAGCGGCTAAATTTTCTTTTGTAAAAAATATTTTTTTAAAATAAATTGAAAAGTGAATGTAAATACGAGTAAAACAGAATATTAGAACTATAACAAAAACTCTATTTTTACTAAACATAAACTATACGTAAAGTACTGATATAGTGAATATTGTATTCAATTGTTAATAACTACTTTTTGTTTTGATTAAGAAAAGAGCATAACTGTGTTATAAAAAAGGGCTAGAGCAAGAACAAGGGCAAGTTCAATTTCAAAAATCAAGCTCAGGATGACAATCGAGTCAAAACATTTTTAAAGATTTCTAACCAATTCAATTTTAAAGATTATTTCAATTTCTTAAATCTGTGTTCCAAAACAAGAACAAGAACAAGGGCAAGAGCAAGAAAAAGAACAAGAACAAGAACAAGAACAAGGGCAAGGACAAGGGCAAGAGCAAGGGCGAAATCGAGAGAGATGCTTAGCAGCATGACAAACTGGGCGGTTAGAAAACTCAAACTAGTAAAACGCTCTGTGTAGCTCTCTCAACGCTATCCACTTCAAAAGAAACTCGGTGTAACTCTGTGAAAAACTTAGTGCTACTTTGTGTAACTAAAAAATCCGCCAACAAAATAAACTATTCCAAATACTTTTCTCCTATCACATTTCGAATCGAAACAAAACCAATTTTATCCAAATCAATTTCCGAACGTTTTACCCAAATTAATTCCTGAATTTCGTCTTCAGCAGCTACATTAATTACATCTGAAGGCAAGGCGCATTCATAAAAAATATCCATCGTTCGGTACGGCACGTTTTTATACAAATAATTATTCGGTGAAGTCGTAACATACTTTAAATCCGAAGGCTGCAAGTTCAAGCCCAATTCTTCTCTAATCTCTCTACAAGCCGCTTCTTCCGCCGTTTCATTTGGGTCGATAAATCCTCCAGGTAAATCCCATTTCCCTTTGTCTGGGTCCACATTTCGTACCGTAAACAACACCTTGTCTTCAAACGTAAAAACAAGCGCTACAGCCGCCGCAATATTATGATAATAAGTAAACCCACAATCCTCACATAAAAACCGACGATTATCAGGAAACGAAAAATGCGTTGAAGCACAACTTGGGCAAAATTTGAAAAAACTCATTTTTAATTGATTAGTGATTAGTGCAAATTTACTTTTAAATTTTCAATTTGAACTTGAAACCTGAAACTTGAAACCTAAAACTATATAGTTATATTTGCCACATGAACCACTTAGTCATCATCGGAGCCGTATGGCCAGAACCTAATTCAACCGCAGCAGGAAGCAGAATGTTGCAACTCATTGCGTTATTTCAAAAGCAAGACTATGACATCACGTTTTTGTGTTCGGCTATGCCATCGGATTTTTCGTTTGATTTGAGTACCATTTCAGTTAAAACGCAAGCGATTCAATTAAATGACAGTTCTTTCGATACCCTTATCAAAGAGTTAAATCCCGATGCAGTGCTTTTTGACCGTTTTATGATAGAAGAACAATACGGCTGGCGTGTGATGGAGAACTGCCCAAATGCCTTACGAATTCTAGACACCGAAGACTTACATTTCTTAAGAAAAGCCAGAGAAGTAGCCTTCAAACAAAATCGTGAATTGGTCTTTGAAGATTATATTTCCGATGTTTTTAAACGCGAATTAGCTTCTATTTACAGATGTGATTTAACATTGTTGATTTCCGAATACGAAATGCAATTGGCAACTGAAAAATTCAAAATTGATACTTCACTTTTATATTACTTACCTTTTTTATCGGAAGAAGTTAATCCAAATGTTCCAAAATTTGAAGACAGACAACATTTTGTAAGCATTGGTAACTTTTTACATGAACCTAATTGGCAAACCGTTTTAGCCTTAAAAAAACAGTGGAAATCCATCAAAAAACAACTCCCAGATGCTGAACTTCATGTTTACGGCGCTTACGTTTCCGAAAAAGCCAAGCAATTACATAACGAAAAAGAAGGGTTCTTAATTAAAGGAAGAGCTGAAAGTGTTGCAAAAGTGTATGCAAAAGCAAAAGTGTTGTTAGCGCCAATTCCCTACGGAGCAGGATTAAAAGGAAAATTATTTGAAGCCATGCAATTGGGCTTACCCTCAATAACTACAAAAATGGGTGCAGAAGGAATGCACGGCAATTTAGATTGGAACGGATTCATCACTTCAGATGAGAATGAATTTGTAGAAAAAGCTGTTGAATTGTATACCAATAATTTAATTTGGGAAACCGCTCAAAAAAATGGTTATGAAAT
>RRZT012209414.1_pt1 | contig 15928 bp, 15 predicted proteins | sample 2165551 | NCBI WGS metagenome assembly RRZT01 (sample SAMN10456910, study PRJNA506462) | wastewater metagenome | biome: wastewater; feature: sludge; material: wastewater sludge; isolation source: wastewater sludge with Escherichia coli K12::gfp cells carrying plasmid... | place: USA: Moscow, Idaho... | reverse complement strand
TTTAGAAGAAAGATATCTGATTTTGTTATAGAAACAGATGAAATAGTTTCAAATGCTGGGCATAGACCTTCAAAATTATATGTGAGAAATGTTGATTTGCTTATGGATAAAAATAAAATATTATAATAAATTTCACGCAATAACATTTGTGTTTTATAGTGTTATTGCGTGATTTTATGTGCTTTATACTAATTGAAGTTAATTATGGATTTTGTAATTTTAAATTATTTTAAAATTAGGGGTTGACATAGTATCTTTATCGTGGTATAATAATTAAGCACTCAAATGAGGCGGAAAATTAATAACGCGGGATGGAGCAGCACGGTAGCTCGTCGGGCTCATAACCCGAAGGTCGTTGGTTCAAATCCAGCTCCCGCAACCAAATTAATAAAACACGTTAATATTTATATTAACGTGTTTTATTAATTTAAATCACATAATATCAAGTGATTTAAACTTGCTTATTATTACCATCTGCGATATACTTTATTTATACATTTGGGTTATCTCGGTTTTGATCTTGAAAATAGTGCTGTTTTATACCGAGAAAAAACAATCTAAACCCAGCAATTATAGTTGAACTAAAATGGGATAAGTCCGTAGAAACTGCAATGGGACAAATTAAAAAGAAAGATTATCCGTTGCTATTCAGCCATATGTATGTTTTCCCGAAGGCCCAGGGCGATCGGAAAGCCCGGTCGGCTCCGCAGAGTCGAAACCCCTGCAAAATCGTAAACTTTACCTTTGATGGCTGAATAGTAACGATTATCCTAATTGTTTTAAAGAGTATAAAGGTGATGTATTGCTTGTAGAGATTAACTATGATAAAGATAGTAAAGACCATAGTTTTAAAATAAATAATATAAAAATTCAAAAAGTACTGAAAATATCTTCAGTACTTTTTGAATTTTTATATTATTTATATTTGTTTAATATTTTATACGAACGACATGAAGATAAATCAAATGAAGAGACTTTTATATCTTCATCTAAACGAGATGCTTTTAAAGCAAGTGCATCCTTAGCAGCTGTGACAACATATTCATCATTATCGTCAGTATAAGCATCTATAGCTGGTACGGCATCGTTTGACAATTCAGCAAGGGTGTATATATCAATTTCTTTTGTTATATTATTTTTATATAATTCTATGTTGAAACTAGCAATGAAAAAATCTATTTTACCAAAAGATATAATAGAGAACATGATGATAAATATAACACAAAACGCTTTAAAAAAGTTTATATTTTCATTTATTTCTTTTATTATAAATAGTAAAAAGAATAGTGCCAGTAAAATCATAAACCAAGAGGTATAAACACGTAAACTTGTAAAACCAAGAGTAGAGATATACATTATCATTTTGCTTAGTGCTGTGATAATCAGTATTTCTGTAAAAACAGCCAGCAATATTATGTATATTTTTAACAAAATAGGTTTTTTGTTTTCGTATTTACAAAACACATTAAGTAAAATCATAACGAATAAATTTATAACAGCGACAGCAACTAATTCAAAAAAACCTCTTCTGGCATACTCTGCATAACTAAATCCTTCTGGTAGCCTATCCATGAAAGCGGATAAAAAATAATTTAGTTGAAAAATGAAAAAAGTAAGGTAAATAACATATATAGGAGTGACCATTCCATATAATATAGTGCTATTAAATATTTTTAAAGAGTCTATACTATTTTTATCATCACAATATTCATTATCATAATTTTTAATGTTTGAATAAATTATACTAAATATAAAACTTGAAAAAATATAAATAAGTATTAGTTTAAATATATTTTTTGGTATATTAAGACTGAAATTTATATTATTAAAAATGGAATTTATAAAAGTTTTAAAAGAATCATCAGCTTCTAAAAGTAGGGATAGAACAATGAAAGTCAAGGGTAGACTTGTAACTAGGCCAAGAAAAATATATAAGATTTTTTTTAATTTAAACTTACTGTGTACATTTGGCTGGAATACTTTAATAAATCCCGCAAATCGTTGAAAAGGTAAATTTAAATTTGATTTTAAAATATGAATGATAAAAAATTCATTTAGATGATTGCTTTTAATAGAAATACAAAATAAGTTATAAGAAAAAATTATAGCACAAAAGATAAAATTCAATATTTTTATTAGATTATTGGATGTAACAAAAATATTTAAAGAAAAAATATATAGAATCACAAAATTTGCTATATGGTATTTTGAAAAAGAAAGGTCGGATTTTTTAAAATATATTATAGAAAAAGAGATTGACATAACAAAAAAGAGCGTTGTGGCAATACCAAAGCTACCTCCATATAAAACAAATTGTACGAAAAATATTCCTAAAAATGCAGATATGTAAGCAACGTGCTTTTGAGAATTTTCAATAATTTTGTTTTCTTTAAAATCATTTTGGATTGTTTCTTCTGTATTTTTTGTTTCTACAGTATTCATTTTTTACTCCTTTTTAAACTCAAGAATGTCAGATGGTTGGCAATCAAGAATTTCACATATTTTTTCTAGGGTATTAAATCGAATAGCTTTTGCTTTGCCTGTTTTTAAAATGGATAAGTTTGCTGGAGTTATATCTATCTTTTCAGCAAGCTCATTTGAAGATATCTTTCTTTTTGCCATAATTACGTCTAAGTTAACTATTATAGGCATTTTAGTCCTCCTTGTATGATTATATAATTGTTTGTATCAATTATATAATGTAGTCTTGTTCTTCTTTTAAAATTACAGCTTCTTCAAAAACATTTTTCAAAACTCGTAAAATAATACCCATAAATGAGAGAATAGAAAATATAACTATTCCGCCTAGTCTGAAAAATATTAAAGGGAAATATATTATGGCTATTCCAAAACAACACCATGAAATAATTCTTAAGAATTTAACGTTATTTTTAACAAACATATCTTTGTTAGAAATATTCTTTAAAAGGGAATTTAATGACAGCAAAAGTATAAAAGCAGGTATAATACTTATATACATTATAGATATAAGTAAAACAGTTATGTTTGAACCTAACGAAATGCCATTATACCATTTTGAAAAAATAGGGATAAATGGTGCACCAATTAATAAAAGAACAATAAATAATTTTACTAAAATTTTCGATAACAAAAGTGAATTATCTTTATTCCACAAATTAAAAACCTCCTTTACAGATTTAATAAATACATTGTAACATCTAATTTATTAAAAGTCAATATAAAATTATCGAAAAACAATAATTATTTATTGCAAAAAACGCAGGAAACTTTTATTTCCTGCGTTTTTTTAATTGTTTTCAGATATAAGAAAATTAATCATTCCAAAAGAAAAATATATAGGAATACATATCATTGGAGATGGTGAATAAATTATTTCATCATAATTTGTATTTTGAGCAGATAACGCCAACTCTATATTGTTTGTGTTAGACATGTTTACTAAAAATAAGCCGTTGTGCAAATTTAAAAATTCGGCTACTGAACCATGTGTGAAATCATCCATTTTAGTCAACTGTTCAGCTGCATATCTAGAAGCAAAACTTATGAAAGATTGTTCTGAGCCTTCTATTGTGGTAGCCAAAGTAAACTCACCACTTATATCCTGTTCAACAAAATATAGTGCGGGAAACTGAGTGATTAAAGATGGTTTAAGAGGTGTAAAATCGTCACCTATAAAACGAATTAAATTTTTAAATAAAAGTGAAATATAATTCGTTAAAAACTCAGAATTTGAAAAAGAAGATAAGTTATAAAAACTTTTTATAACAGAATTTATTTTATTGTTTTGAATGTTTGTAAAATCAGCATCAGTAATAGAATGTTCCTCTTTATAAAGTTTTAAAGCATTTTCAAATTGAGTATTTGAAAGATAACCTTTATCAACGAGTGTTTGACCTAATAAAAGATGACCAGTTGGCTGTGATTTTAGTAATTCATTTATTTGCGATTCGGTTATATACCCCATATCTACAGCGATATCTCCAAATCTTTTATCTTGAAGTTGTTGAATATTATGAACGTTGTCTACTTGTGCAGCGGTCATGAAACCAGCGTTAATTGCAAGTACTCCCAATTTTAATCTAGTGGAATGTTGAAGAGTAAAAGCTTCAATTAGTTGGGTATTGGAAACCAGTTTTTTATTTAATAAGTAATTACCAAAAAATTGTGTAAACATAATTAAATCACCCCATGCATAATATTATGTACTATCTTAGTTACATTATCTGGAGAAATTGGTTTTTGAAGAAAATCAAATGCACCTGCTTCTATTGCTGCTTTTAAGTTTCCCTGTGTGCCTACAGAAGAAGCTATTACTACTTTTGCATTGTTGTCAAATGCCATTATTTCAAGAAGAGCTGAAACACCATCTTTTTTTGGCATAACAATATCTAAAAAAACTAAATCAGGTGAATTTTTCTTATAAAGTTCTACGGCTTCTTCTCCGTCAGATGCTTCAATAATATTTTTACAGCCCAAAGAAGTAAGGTGATCTTTGATTTTTTTTCTTACTAATATGGAATCATCGCTTATTAAAATTTTCATATCTGAAATTGTCATAGTAATCGCCTCCGTTATTAAAATTAAGAACCTTTTAATTAATTATACACTATTTGTAACTGTTATTCAACTGTTTTTGTTGAAATAACTAAAAAATATTAGCCAAATTTTATATTATGTCTTTATTGTATTTTGATAATTTATTATATTTAACCAATATATGTTGTTAAAACTTCAAAAACAAATTGATAAACTATTTATAAAAATCGTAAAAATAGCTTATCATATCATTAGAAAACTACAAATAGTTGACTTTGTAGTTAATATTCAGCCATTACACAGGCTATTTAACAATTTGTTGGGAAATTAGACTTTGTGGAGTCGACCAAGGTTTTCCGGTCACCCTGGACTTTCGGCAAAATATCTCTGCCCTGCACATATGCATGAATAGTAACACTTTGTATTATGTTTAAAAGTATAGTCTCCATTTTTTATTTATGTATTATTGTACCTAGAAGATACGAAGATGAGCGAGATATTTTATCTATTGAGGAATAAACTTCTTTATATGTTGTTTTTCCTGAGTTTAAAACTAGGATAATCCCAGCGATTAAATCAGACATAGCTAAAGTATCATTTGTTTCATCTAACGATGGAGTGTCTATAATAATATAATCGTATCTTTCAAGCGAATGTTCAAGCATTTTTTCCATGTTTTCTGAGGATAATAAATCAGAAGGATTTGGGGGGAGTGGTCCAGACGTTAAAACATCTAAAAAAGGTACTAAACTTTCGTTTAAAGCTTTTTCAAAAGTTGTTAGCTTGCTTATCAACATAGACAAACCAACTCTGTTTTTTAGCTTGAATATTTTATTTATCGTGGGGTTATACATATCAGCATCTATAAGTAGTACTTTTGATTTTGCAGCAGCAAGAGTTAAAGCTATATTTGCTGCAACTAAAGATTTGCTTTCAAAGGATGATGGTGATGATATTGCTACAACTTTATTGTTTGTTCTTGCAGTAAGAGAAAAAATAAGATTTAATCTTAAGCTTTGATATGACTCATAAACTGTGTAAGCAGTATTTTTATTAGTTATAAGTGGATATATTTCTGCAGTAGCGTTGTTGGTTTTGCTTTCCTCTAAATTTATTATTTTAGCAAGTAATGGAATGTGGAAAGTTTCTTTTATATCTGTTTTTGCATTTATTTTTTTATTTTTATTATTAAAAATTAAAATTAAGATTATTGAAATAAAAAAACCGCCTATAAATCCAAATATTGATATTAATAGAATGTTTGGCGATGATGGATTTAAGGGGATAGTTGCCTTGCCAATTGCGTTTATGGACACTTTCAGCTCTGATTCGCTTATTTTTGTTGAGGATATTTCGGACATTAAATTGCATAAGTCGGTGGAGAGTCTAGGGTCTTTTGTTGTAGCAGAGATTCGTATTAACTTGCTTGATTTATCAGCATTTACAGATATATAATTCTTTAATATCTCTGGAAGCACAGTTATTTTTTTGTTTAAAATTGAAAAAGATAAATATTCTACAAGTTCTTCGTTTGAATATGATTTACAAAGTTCATCTAAAATGCTTGTATATATATAATTTTCTTTCAATATAGAAATAGATGTATTTGCTATTTGTTCTTTTTCTATGGAGCTTATATCCAAAGAACTGTCGGTAGATATATTTAGATATAAAGAAACAGAAGAAGTATATTTTAAAGGAAGAATATATCTTGCAAATGCAAATGATGAGGCAAGACAGATAACAGAAGCTAGGATAATTGTCCAAATGTTCTTGTATAATATGTTTGAAATTTTATTGGTTTTCTTTTTGTTTTTCATTTTAATTCTCCCATCTACAATATAAACCATTTAATAATTATAACATAGTTAATTAGTCGAAATCAATACCCTTATATTCTTTATTTTTATATATTAGCCACTATAAAGTACATTTTTAGTAAGATACAATAAATAAAAAATACGTTCAGAAAAACTGAACGTATAAAAATAATAATTTTAATTAAGCATTTGCATTTAATGTTTTTGCTAATTGTGATTTTTTTCTAGCAGCTTTATTTTTGTGAATTAAATTATGTGCTGCTGCTTGGTCTATTTTTTTAATTGCAAGTTTAACAGAATCTTCTATATTAGCATCGTTATTTTTAACAGCTAAACTAGCTTTTTTTAGAACAGTTTTTAAGTTAGTTTTTCTGGATTTGTTATTAGCAGCCTTAACTTTATTAACTTTAACTCTTTTTTTTGCAGATTTAATATTTGGCATAAAAGCACCTCCTTATTTTATATTACACAAATAAAATACTAAATAAAAATAGTAGACACGAACTATTTTTAAATATAGAAATATGGTACGACCATATTGTAACCCTAACAACTATTTTAACATTTTCTAAGAAAAAAATCAATAGTAAAATGAAATAAATTTTATTATTTTGAAAGAATACTTTTTAGCATCATTCCACTACCAGAAGCAATAAATAAAAACATAAATATATATTCAAACATTGATGTTCTTTGGAACATGATTCTAGTACTCATTATTATAGATAGAAGTATGATCAAAAGACCTAAAATACATACAGCCACACCAAAACGCTTTTTTTCTAAAATAAACAACAACAATACCCCTATTACAAAAGGTAAAATAACTGTGCCATTTGGTAAGTTAAAGTTTCCTATAGAAAAAAGATAACTTGAACCATAACCACCAAAAAGAGTTGATTGTACACTTACACGACTAAAGAGCCAAAATAATCCCAATCCACATAAAATTAGCCCAATAAAGAAAGTCAATGGTGAGGAAGTGTTTTTAATAGGCCCGGACATATAATGTGTTTCATACTTTTGTAATCTTTTTCTTTCTTGCTTTTGCATACGAATAATATCACGTTCTGTTTTGGTTTTTGCCACATATATCACATCCTTTCCAATTGAAATTTTTTGTTACTATTCAGCCATATGTATAGGGGAGAGATGTTTTGCCGAAGGTCCAGGGCGACCGAAAAGCCTGGTCGACTCCGCAGAGTCGAAATCCTTGCAAAACCGTAAACTTTACCTTTAATGGCTGAATAGTAAAAATTTTTTTTAAAATTCTATTTTACTTTCAAGATATGAAATTAAATCTTCGATTTTTATTCGTTCCTGTGCCATAGTATCACGATCACGAACTGTAACACAGCCATCTTTTTCTAATGTGTCAAAATCGTATGTAATACAAAAAGGAGTTCCTATTTCATCTTGTCTACGATATCTCTTACCTATAGCACCTGCTTCGTCATAGTCAACATTGAATTTTTTTGATAGCATGGTATATAACTCTAAAGCGTTATCTTTTAATTTTTTGGTTAAAGGAAGAATACATGCTTTAATTGGTGCTAAAGCCGGATGAAAACGCATTACGGTTCTTGTTTCACCATCTGCAAGAACTTCTTCATCATATGCTTCACAAAGAAAGGCTAAAGTCACTCTATCTGCACCTAGTGAAGGTTCTACTACATATGGAACATATTTTGTATTGTCATCTGGATCAAAGTATTCGAGTGATTTACCGCTATGTTTTATATGTTGATTTAAATCGTAATCAGTTCTATCAGCAATTCCCCATAACTCACCCCAACCAAATGGAAATAGATATTCTATATCAGTTGTTGCCTTTGAGTAAAACGATAATTCATCTGCATCATGATCTCTTAATTTTAAGTTTTCCTCTTTTAAGCCTAATGATAACAACCAGTTTTTGCAATAGTCTTTCCAGTAATAGAACCATTCTAAATCTGTATCTGGTTTACAGAAAAATTCAAGTTCCATTTGTTCAAATTCTCTAATTCTAAATATAAAGTTACCAGGAGTTATTTCATTTCTAAATGATTTTCCTACTTGACATACTCCAAAAGGTACTTTTTTTCTAGTAGTTCTTTGTATGTTTGCAAAATTAACAAATATACCTTGTGCAGTTTCTGGTCTTAAGTATATTTCGTTTTTTGAATCTTCAGTTATACCTTGAAAAGTTTTAAACATAAGATTAAAAGTTCTGATGTCTGTGAAGTTTTTGCTTTTACAATTTGGGCAAGATATATTATTATCTTTTACAAAACTGGTCATTTGTTCAAAACTCCAGCCATTTGGGTTTGCATCAGATTGTGCTTCAATAAGTTGGTCTGCTCTATGTCTTGTTTTACAATCTTTACAGTCCATAAGTGGATCTGAAAATCCACCAACATGACCAGATGCTACCCAAGCTTGAGGATTCATAAGTATTGCTGAATCTAGACCAACGTTATAAGGGTTTTCTTGAACAAATTTTTTCCACCATGCTTTTTTTACGTTGTTTTTAAACTCTACACCAAGAGGACCATAATCCCAAGAATTAGCTAAACCTCCGTATATTTCACTTCCTGCGTAAACAAATCCCCTTGATTTACAAAGAGAAACTATTTTATCCATTGTTTTTTCATTATTTAACATTAATATCCCGTCCTTAATAAATAGTAGTCAAATTATATTTTATGATATATTTAGGTTATTGTCAAGAGTTTATCTATATAAAATTATTAAAATAATCCACAGTGTTTTCAACATTATGTTGAAAACACTGTGGATTTAAAGTTAAATTAAGTTTAAAACTAAAAAAACATTCGATAATATGAGCTAAGTTTTCAACAAGAGTTAAAAAATATTAATTTTTTTGTTGAAAACTTAATATTTAATCTAATATAATAAATTTGATTTGAAAATATTCTTTTATATCAATGTTTTTATTTAGTTCATTTACAATTGCTGTTTTATATTTTTGAATTACTTCATCATAAATGCCATCTGTAATAGCCTTGTTTTCCATTATTGGATTTTGGTCTGAAAAAATTTTTTCATAGTCCTTTTCCGAAACAGGATTTATGATGCTTTCTTCTTTATTTTTTATACTTAAACTTTCAGATAAAACATTGTGATTTGTTATTTTGGGTGTTGGAAGAAGTACAGTTATTTCTTTTTTGTAGTTATCAACAGCAACTTCAATAAGAGATGAATCTATGTTCGCATTAATAATACCTTTATACTCTAAATTGAAAGACGTCTTAGTAAGAGGTACTTCTATTCCTTTTATTTTTGCGTTTTTGTTGAATTTGTAACTGTTTGAATATTTGTATTCAGTTTCTTCTGCTTTTAAGTTTTTCATCAAATCATAAAGAACAAGTGTTTGATTGAGTTGTACAATTTTTTCTGTGGTAGAAGTGGTAGTTTCAATAATCTCAGTAGGTGCAGTGGTTACAGTTTGGGTTGCTATTGAAGCTGCATTTGCGAAATCAATATTTTTATTTTTGTTTGTATTAATTGATGTTTTATTGAAAAAAAGCCCTAAAATAAAGAACGCACAGCAACATAGAGTGAAAAACAACATTATTATCAAGTTTCTCATGTATTGAATTTTTTTTGTTTGGGTCCATTTAAGATGTTTTTTTATTTTTATCATCTAATTTATTCTCTCCTTTGTATACAATATTAATGTTTGGATGGATAACATAATCACAGAATATCATATTTAATAATCTAAGTCAATTAATTTTTGATTACTTTTGATTACATTGGATTACAAAGGTTACAATTCAGTCGCAAAAAGGTAAAGCTCACGGTTTTATAGAGTTTCGACTCTGCGGAGTCGACCTGGCTTTCCGGTCGCCCTGGACCTTCGGGGAATATATCTTGGTGTTATGAATGTGGGTGAATTATAACTTACAAAGAGATTAAATTTTTTAATTTATATATTGTTTTATATCTGTTATCTGATTTTTTAAAATTGCCTCTACAAAAGAATCATAGGAAGTATATTTGTTGGAGTAATTTGTATATAAACTATATGTGTAATCATTTGTTATTTGATGATTGTATTTGTTAAATGCATCTGTATCCATAGAACAGTATTCATTAAATATTTTTTCTGCTTTTGATGTATACTCACTTGGGATAGCGTATAACTGTCCATTTATAGTGATGGTATAACAGTCTTCATTTGTAAAATAATAAGGCTGAACTTTTTTAATGATTTCATCCATTTCTTTTGTCCACTCTAAAAGAGTATATATATCTAGATTAATTGGATTTTGTGTAAATATATATTTGGTGGTATTAAAAAATTGATAATGTGAAGGAGGATGAATGTATATGTTTGAACTGTAATCATTTTTATTATTAAAATTAGCTTTTATCTGTTTAACGCTTGTATCTAAAAGAGAATTTTCTAGTAAGTATTTGTTTTCAACTAGTAAATTAATTGTGTTAGTAAAATGAGAGAAAACAGGGAATACACCATTTATTATTACAACAGTATCATCTGGTTTTAAAAGTTGTTCTAAATCTTGTTCTAGCCAATCCTTTTTATATGCATTACATAATTTTTCTTTAAACTCTTTTGTTGGATTAAATCTTCCTGTATAAGAAATACTTCCAAATTTAGAACTTATATTCATATTTGAAAAATTTGCAGGGTCATCATTTGATCGTTCAAAATATTCATAGAGATTAAGAGATGAGCGTAAATTTTTTATTAACATTTCAGTATATTCATCACTTAACGAAAGTTCAGAAAGCATATAGTTGATTTCATTGTCTACTGAATAATATTTATTTAAATTCAATCCAAAATTAAAATAATAATCAAAAGCAAAGGAGTCATAATAAGGATACATAGAGTCTTCATCAAAGCTAAATTTTGTTTTTTTGTCGAGTATTTTTTGATTTGCCTGAGTTACTAATTGTATATATTTTTTATCAGTGATTATTAGTGGTGAGTTATTAAAATCATTAATGTTTAAAGGTGCAATTTGATAAGAACCAAGAGATAATAGCTTTACATTATTTACAGAAGGAATATATCGTTCTATGCCAAATCCATTTGCAGCGGTTCCAGTTAGGACTAAAACCACGGATATTGCAAATATAGAAACATATCTTACTAAAGGAATAAGAAAAGTTTTGAAACCTCTTTTGGTGATGGTTTCGAAAATTATAAATATAATTGCAGATAAAATAATTGCAGGAATAATATATTTGTTTTTTAAAAATAAAGATATTATGGATATTAAGATAATATACAAATTTATATGGTAGAAAAGTTTTAAAGTAAACGGATTTCCGACATCTTCGCTTTTTCGTTTTTTGTATATATAATAAGTTAGGACGAAATATATAATTATGTTTATTAAGTATAAAGTAACCCATAGAAGAAAGAAATTAGAGAAATTATAATGTATGCCACCTAAAAAATAATCACTTAATCTAGAGTCTCTTAAAAGTGAAATTAAACCACCAATTGGACTGGAATAGATTACGTTTGAAATAATTAATAATTCGGAGTTTAATCCATAAACTTTATCAAAAAAAATAAAAATAAGTATTATAGGAATTAGTGGGATACTTATGTTTACTATGATATTATATATTACACCTTCAAATATACTTCCACAACAAGATAATGTGAAAACAGTTATGGTATATAGCATTATCATTATAAGTAATCCATAGATATAGTAATGTATTAATGAAAAATTAGAAAGAAAGCCGTAATCTTTATCCCAGTTTTTTGAAATCAAGTGACCTGTATTGTTTATTATAAAACTAAAAATAGAAGAAAATAAGTATGGAACTAAATATATAAGTAAACCAGAAAAGAAATCACTTAAAAATCTCTGTTTAGTGTTTATAGGCAAAGAATAAATCATGTCCACTTCAGATTTTTTATAAAGATAGCTAAAATTGTTAAAGGCAATTACTACACCTATAAAAGTAGCACATATAAGGCTTATAAAGCTTATGATATCATAAAATTCACTGTTAAAAACAGTGTCATCTAAATTTATTGAATCTATAATTTGACTGATATAAAAAAGTGGCACAGCCGTCAATTGCAGTATTATAGAAATAATAAAAAATTTCTTATTTATTTTTAATTTGTAAAGGAAATTTTGGCAACACATACAGTTGGATTTATTTTTCAATTGGATGGTATTCATATCCCAAGCCCTCCATTTCATATATGAATATTTCTTCTAAAGTTAAAGGTAGTATATCTAAAATTAGTGGTTTCTTTTTCATAATTTCTTTTTTAATAATACTTATGTCTCCTTTGATAATTAAATGGTATATACTTTCGTTTTTTTCAAAATGTAATATATCTAAGCCGTTAAAGTCATCTTTTGAGTATATGTTTTTATTATATTCATTTGAAAAAGCGACTTGTATTTTATGGATGTTGCTTTTTATATCATCTAAGTTTCTTGAAAAAACCATTTCCCCTTTATGAAGTAAAGCAACGGTATCACATAGTTCATTTATCTCTTTTAGATTATGAGAGGATATAACTACTGTTAATTCTCTGTCAATCATTGCGTCTACTAGTATTTTCTTCACTATTATTCTCATAGTAGGGTCTAATCCGTCGAAAGCTTCATCAAGTAAAAGATATTCTGTTTGACAAGATAAAGCTATTGCGACAATTGCTTGCCTTTTCATACCTTTAGAAAATGTACGTATTTTTTTATTTAGTGGTAATTTTATGGTTTCTATTAAATTTTCAAAAATTTTTTCAGAAAAGTTGGCGTAAAATTTTTTGTAAAAATCTTTTAATTCAAGTAGGGTGTATTTTGAAAATTGAATAGTTTCATCGTTTATAAAAAAGATTTTTTTCTTTGTGTCATTGTTATCGAAAACAGTTTTACCATCTACTAAAACCTGACCCTCTTCTTGATTATATATACCGCTTATAAGACGTAATATGGTTGATTTACCTGCACCGTTTGAACCAAGCAGACCATATGCGGTTCCTTTTTCAATAGTTAAATCTATAGAATTAAGAACAGGGGTTTTATCAAATTTTTTTACAACTTGCTTTAGTTCAATCATTATAATTCCACCTCTTTAATATAATCTATCAATTCGTTTTTTGTTAATCCAGAAGTTAAAGCTTCTCTTACACAATGGTCAAAATCAAATAAAATATAACTTTTTATATGTTCTTGATCTATCTTGCCAACAAAACTACCTCTTCCAGATAGTGAATAAGTTATATTTGTTCTTTCTAATTCAAGGTATGCTTTTGCAACAGTATTTGGGTTAATGCCTAGCTGTTTGGCTAAACTTCTTACGCTAGGAATTTGATCTCCTTCATGTAAAACACCTTTAATAATTAATTCGGATATTTTTTTGTATATTTGCTCATATATAGGGACTCGACTTTGTAAATCAATATTGATCATATTTATCACTTCCTTTATAAAATATTAAGCGTACTATCTTTTTTATTACAATTATTATACTATATGAAGATTTTATTGTCAATAAAAAAATTATACAGTAATTAATAGGTGAATTTATATATTGATTTTGCCTATTAAAAATCATAGATAAATTCAAAAAATACTTGTGATTATTTAGTGGTTATGGTACAATGTAAATACATTTTATTTTGATATTTAACAAAAATAAGTTAAAATATATAAATACCAAAAGGTGGTTAGTCGCAATGAATGGAAAAAAAATATTAATAGGTATTTTGTCCTTATTATTAGTAAGTTTATTTTCTGCTTGCAAAGGTGAAGTAAAAATTGAAAGCAGTAGTGAAACTTCACAAGCAACAGAAGTTACATCTACAAAGAGTAAGGATGAAGTGGATTCAGAAAAAGATGATGAAACAGTAAATATTGAAGTGGATGAGAATGTAAATGAGGATTTGGAAACACCAAAATTCTCGATAGATGGTGGTTTTTATGATAAAGATGTATCTTTAAAACTTTACTGTGATTCGGAAGATTATGATATTTATTATACAATAGATGGAAGCGAGCCAAGTGCTAGCTCTCAAAAATACGAAAAAGAAATTACCATAACTGATAGAAGTGACGAAAAAAATATCTATTCAAATATAGAAGGTATTGCACCACAAGAATTTATTCCAAAAGATAAAGTTACAAAGGCAACTGTTGTTAAGGCCATTGCTATAGATAAAAATGGTACTAGAAGCAAGTCTGCTATAAACACATATTTTGTTGGTATTGATATGAAAAAACAATATAATAATCTTGCAGTTATGTCATTGTCTTTAAATCCAGATGATTTATTTGACTATGAAAAAGGGATATACATACAAGGTAAAGTATATGATGAATGGGTAGAACAAGGTGGTAATCCACAATCACCAGAGACATGGACTTTCCCAGGAAACTATTCTCAGAAAGGTTCGGATTGGGAAAGAAAAGCACATGTGCAGTTCTTCGAAAACGATGGTAAGTTAGGCTTTGAGGGTGATATGGGGATGCGTATGCATGGAAAGGCTACCAGATCTTATTCACAAAAAAGCTTTAAATTATATGCGAGAAAAGATTATGGAATGAAGGATTTAGAGTATAAAATAATTCCCAACAATTTAAAACAAGGTGATGATACTAACCCTGTTATAGTGCTTTAAATTAATTTTCTTTAACTTAAAAATATCTATAAAAATGTCACTGTTCAGCCATTAAAAGTAAAGTTTACGGTTTCGCAAGGGTTTCGACTCTGCGGAGTCGACCGGGCTTTCCGGTCGCCCTGGACCTTCGGTAAAATATCTCTGCCTTATACATATAGCTGAATAGTAACATTCAATCAAGTATTTTAGAATATTAGTAGTATCAATAAGATTTATGAGGTGCTGCATACTCTTTTTTTATTTAAATTTATTAAAAAATATAGATGATTTTATGGTTTTCGTATGTATTTCAATAGTAAATATAAGTCTATGTTATGTTTAATCTGATAATTCATATCAATGAATTCACTGACTCTATATTTAATATTAATTTGAAATAAATTCAATTTTTAAATGCATTCCCATAGCTCTTGCTAACCTTTGGAGAGTTTTCAAGGACGGATTACCATTTCCATTCTCAAGTTTACTTATATCCCCTTGAGCAATACCTGTACGCTCAGAAAGTTCTTTTTGCGTAATCCCTTTAAGTTTACGAGCGTCAATCATTGCCTGTATTATTGCAAATTCAGGTTCCAAAGCTTCATATTCAGCTTTGATGTCAGGATCTTTAAGTTGTTCTTTGAGAAAATCATTAAAAGTTGTCATTGTTATTCTCCTTTCTGCTGAGATAGTCAGCTCTATAGCGAAAGGTTGTCTTTGTTTGTGTCATTATGGATCAACTCTCATCAAAATAGGTCACTGTGAGTTCCTGTTCTTGTGAGATAGAGAATAAGTTCACTATCCTCTATCTCATAAATCAAAAGCCAATCAGAAGTAATATGACACTCTCTGCACCCTGTATAATTCCCCAATAAACTATGGTCTTTATATTTTGCCGGCAGTGGCTCTCCGCTTACTAAAAGATTAAGCACATTTGTTAGCAAAGAAATATCATAACCTCTTTTCTGCACTCTCTTTA
>RRZT010097457.1_pt1 | contig 15928 bp, 20 predicted proteins | sample 2165551 | NCBI WGS metagenome assembly RRZT01 (sample SAMN10456910, study PRJNA506462) | wastewater metagenome | biome: wastewater; feature: sludge; material: wastewater sludge; isolation source: wastewater sludge with Escherichia coli K12::gfp cells carrying plasmid... | place: USA: Moscow, Idaho... | reverse complement strand
TTGGAGCGCACCGTCGCCGACGCCGCCGGCGAGGTGCCGGAAACCGTGACGGTCGAGGAAGACGGGCTGCGCTTCCAGGTCTCGCCGCGCGCCGGGCAGAAAACCGGCTGGTTCTACGACCAGCGCGACAACCGCGCCCGGCTGGATCGCTACGTTCGGGATCGGCGGGTGCTGGACGTGTTCAGCTACGTCGGGGCCTGGGGCGTCCGGGCGGCGGCGCGCGGCGCGCGAGAGGTCCTGTGCGTGGATTCCTCCGCCCCGGCGCTGGAGCAGGCGGCGGCCAACGCGGCGCTGAACGGGGTGGGCGAGCGGGTGCAAATCCGTCAGGGCGACGCCTTCGAGGCGCTCAAGAGCTTGCGCGAAGCCCGCGAGCGCTTCGACGTGGTGATCGTGGACCCGCCCGCCTTCGTCAAGCGCCGCAAGGATTTCAAGGAAGGCGCGCTGGCTTACCGGCGGCTCAACGAGATGGCGATGCAAGTGCTGGAGCGCGACGGCTTGCTGGTGTCCTGCTCCTGCTCGCAACTGCTGTCGCGCGACTTGCTGGTGCAAACGCTGTTGCAGGGATCGCGGCATCTCGACCGCAATCTGGTGATTCTGGAACAGGGCCGGCAGGGGCCGGATCATCCCGTCCCGCCCGCGATCCCCGAAACCGACTATCTCAAGATGATCGTCGCGCGGGTGTTGCCGGTTTGATCGAGACGCCACGGTTCGGCCACACTGACTGGCGATGGGTTGCCCATGAACGACCCTGGCTGCGTTGGCTCATCTTTCGGTGAACGATCGTGTCCATAGCCCTATCCGAGCGCGAAAAAATGCTGGCCGACCAACCCTATCGGGGCTCCGACCCGGAACTGGTCCAGGCGCGAACGCGGGCGCGGCTGCTGCTCGCGCGCTTCAACGCCTCTTCCCCGCTCGCGCCCGACGAACGCCGCGCCCTTCTCCAGGAACTGATCGGCGACCTGAGCGCCGAGGTCTGGATCGAACCGCCGTTCTATTGCGACTACGGCGCCCATATCCGACTGGGAACCGGGGTGTATTTCAACTTTGGCGGCGTGATCCTGGATTGCAACCGGGTCGAAATCGGCGCGCACTGTAAATTCGGCCCCAACGTGCAACTCTACACCGCCTATCATCCCGTCGATCCCGAGCGGCGGCGCACCGGTTTGGAGATGGCGGCACCGATCCGCATCGGGGAAAACGTCTGGGTCGGCGGCGGCGCCATCATCGGTCCCGGCATCGAGATCGGCGCGGATACCGTCATCGGCGCGGGCAGCGTGGTGACGCGGAGTTTGCCGGCGCGGGTGGTGGCGGTCGGCAACCCCTGCCGGGTGATCCGCGAACTGTGAGCGTTCCCCGCGGGGGAATGGCGTTCGCCGAGACGGCGCGAGCGGAAAATTACCCCATCCCACCGCATCGTCGCTGTAGCTAAAACCGACCAGTTTGATAAATAATTACCGCCCACTCCTTTCCACCCACCTAGCGGGAGACCTCTCCATGATGCAATTAAAAGAAATTTTGAAGACCAAAGGCGGCCAGCCGGTCACCGTGCCATCGACCGCCACCGTCGCCGACGCGATCCGCGCGATGAAGGAGTTTCGGGTCGGTTCGGTGATCGTGCCGAACGCCGACGGTTCGCCGGCCGGCATCTTCACCGAGCGCGACGTGCTGAACCTGTGCGCCGATGGCTTGACCGATTTCGCCCGAATGTCGATTCGGCCCTACATGACCTGCGACATGACCACCGGCAAATTGGACGAGACCATCAGCGAAGCCCTGTCCGTCATGACCGCCAAACGGTTCCGCCATCTGCCGGTGATCGAGGAAAACAAGATGGTCGGCGTGGTGTCCATCGGCGATCTCGTGAAGGCCAAGCTGGAAGAAACCGCCATGGAAGCCAAAGTCCTGCGCGAATACATCACGACCTGATCCGCCGGCGATGCCGCGCGGCATCTCTGCGCTACCCCGACCGCCGCTCGCCGTGGAAATCGCTCCCCCCTTCTGGGAAAGCAAGGCGCTCGCCGAGTTGACCTCGGCCGAGTGGGAAGCGTTGTGCGACGGTTGCGGCAAGTGCTGCCTGCACAAGCTGGAAGACGAGGACACGGGCGAACTGTTCCACACCAACGTCGCCTGCAAGCTGCTGAATCTGACCACCGGCCGTTGCACCCGCTACGCCGATCGCTTCCGCTGGGTGCCCGACTGCGTGCAACTGACGCCCAGTCTGGTTCGCCGGGTGAACTGGTTGCCGCCGACCTGCGCCTACCGGTTGCGGGCGGAAGGCAGACCGCTGCCGGACTGGCATCCGCTGCGGACCGGCGATCCCGACTCCACCGGGCGGGCGGGCAGGAGCGTGCGCGGCTGGGCCTTGCCGGAACGGCGGGGGCGGCGGCTGGAACATCACATCATCGAGTGGCCATCATGAAAGTCCGCTGCATCACCCTGGGCGCGTTCCAGGTCAACGCCTATCTGCTCGAAGATCCGGCCACCGGCGCCTGCGCCGTGGTCGATACCGGGGAGGGGCCGCATCTGGCGCAGGCGTTGGCGAAGATGGACCCCCGCCCGGACGTGCGGGCCATTTTGCTGACTCACGCCCATTTCGATCACGCCGGCGGGCTGGCGGACGTGCAGCGGGAATTTCCCGAAGCCGTCACGTATCTGCCGACGCTGGAGCGGCAACTGTTCGAGCTGTTGCCGAAGCAGGGTTCGCTGTTGTTCGGCATGGCGGAGTTCGACCGGCCGTGCGGGCGGATCGACCGGTACATCGAGGACGGGGATACCGTCGAGGTGGGCGAGTGGTGGTTTCGCTTCCTGTCCACCCCCGGCCACACGCCCGGCCAGGGCTGCTATTACGACGACAAATACGTGTTCTCGGGCGACACCTTGTTCGCCGGCAGCATCGGGCGCACCGATTTTCCGCTCAGCGATCCCGAACTGATGTCCGAAAGCCTGCGGCGGTTGCTGGCATTGCCCGGCCATCTGATCGTGTGCAGCGGCCACGGTCCCGCCACCACGCTGGAAGAGGAGCTGCGCGGCAACCCGTTCCTGGATTACCTCCGCCGCGAGCGCGGGATGCCCGGCTTCGGCTTCGACATGGCGCCCGGACCGCGCTGGGGCTGAACCGGCGGAGATCGACCGCGATGTGCGAGCTGCTCGGGATGAGCGCCAACGTTCCCACCGACATCTGCTTCAGCTTCACCGGCCTGATGCAGCGCGGCGGCAAAACCGGCCCCCACCGGGACGGCTGGGGCATCGCCTTCTACGAGGGGCGCGGCTGCCGGACCTTTCAAGATCCCAACCCGAGCGCCGAATCGGAAATCGCCCGGCTGGTGCAGCGCTACGCCATCAAGAGCCCGATCGTCGTCAGCCACATCCGTCGCGCCAACCGGGGCCGGATTTGCCTGGAGAACACCCATCCCTTCAGCCGCGAACTGTGGGGGCGGAACTGGGTGTTCGCCCACAACGGGCAACTGCGCGGCGTCAAGCGCTTGCCGCTCGGCCATTACCGGCCGATCGGCACCACCGACAGCGAGCACGCTTTCTGCTGGCTGCTGGGCCGCATCCGCGAGCGGCTTCCCGACCCGCCGCGCCGGCCAAGCGGGCTGTGGCGTTGCATCCGCGAGCTGACGCTGGAGTTGAACCGGCTCGGCGTCTTCAATTTTTTGATGAGCGATTCCGCTTACCTGTACGCCCATTGCGGCACGCAACTGTCGTGGCTGACCCGCCGGGCGCCGTTTGGCGAGGCCCGGTTGATGGACGCCGACATGCTGGTGGACTTTCAGGCGGAAACCACGCCCGACGATATCGTGACCGTGATCGCGACCCGGCCGCTGACCGATAACGAGTCGTGGGCGGTGATGCGTCCCGGCGCTTTGGCGATTTTCAGCGCCGGCGAGCGAGTGGCGGAGTTCGGCGTCTAGCCGGAAAAGCCGCCGCTCTCAAAGCTGCGGCCGATCATCGGCGCGCTCGCCCCTCCCAGGAAAGTCGCGCCGCCGATCAGATGCTGTTGCCAGTAGCGCTGGTTCAGATCGGTCTTGATCACCCGGCCGGTGCCGGAGGAGGCATGGATCATCCGGCCCTTGCCGGCGTAAATGCCGACGTGAGAAACCGACCCGTCGCCGGCGTGGAAAAACAGCAGATCGCCCGGCAAGACCTGACGTTGGGGGCGTCCGGCTCGAAGTTGCGCGGCCGTGGTGCGCGGCACCCGGATGCCGGCCCGCCCGTAGGCGTACTGCACTAGGCCGCTGCAATCCATGCCGCCGGGCGATTCTCCGCCCAACAAGTACGGCGTCCCGATCAGGCGCTCGGCGGCGTCGAGGATGCGCTGGCGGGCTGCGGCCTGGTCGCCGGTCCCGGTCGGGGGCGTGGCGCAACCGCCCAGCCAGAAGAGCCCGGCCAGGACCGGGAACAGGCAAAGCGCCCGGCGAATGCGGGATGAGAGGTGCATGGCGACAAATTCTCCCTGGTTTGTCTCGGCGATCGATGGGATTCACCCTCAAGGATAGAGGATGGCTCAGGCAAAGACAGGCGGTCGAAACCGGTCGCGGGCGACCGCGCCCCTGCGGTTTTTGCGGCGGGCGCTCGCGGGATGGTCTATAGTAAAACCCTAATTTCCGCGAACAGGTGCTCTCATGAAGGCAGCTCACGGCAGGGTCGTGTCCCTCCACTACACCCTCACCGACGACCACGGCATGACGCTGGATTCCAGCCGCGGGCGCGAACCGTTCGCCTATCTGCACGGTTACGGCAATATCATCCGAGGGCTGGAAACCGCGCTGGAAGGGAGCGAAGCCGGGTTTCTCTCGAATATCAAGGTGCCGCCCGGCGACGGCTACGGCGACTATAACCCCGAGGCGGTGTTCGAGGTGCCGCGCGGCCAATTCCCGCCGGACGAGGATATTCGGGTCGGGATGCAGGTTCAGGGCGAGGGCGAGCACGGCGTCCTGAGCTTTACCGTGGTGGAAGTGAACGGCCAGGGCGTGGTTTTGGACGCCAACCATCCGATGGCGGGCAAGAACCTGAATTTCGATGTCGAGGTGCTGGGGGTGCGGGAAGCGACGGAACAGGAGCTTTCCCACGGCCACGTTCACGCCCACGGCCATGACCACTGACGGAACTCGCGCGCCCCCTGGGCCGCGCGCCGGTTTCCCGGTGAGGGTTGCCGTGTAGAATAACGCCGACCATCAAGCGTTCAGTCCGAGGTATTCCACGCCGTCATGCTGTTGCGAGCCCCTCATGTCGCAAATGGAGATGCCCTGCCCTTCGAGCTGAAGGGCAGCCTGTTCACCTTGACCGTCCTGCACCTTTTCCAGTTGGATCGAGCCGCCATCGAGCGACACCTGGCCGAAAAAATCAAGCAAGCCCCCAGCTTTTTCAACAACACGCCGGTGGTGATCGATCTGGAAGGCATGGCGGAGCCCAAGGAGGGCGCGGATCTCAAGGGACTGTACGAACTGTTGCGCGGGCATGGCATGATTCCGGTGGGAATTCGCAACGGCGGCCCGAAATACCAGGCGGCCGCTCGCGTGGCCGGACTGCCGGTGTTGCCGGAAAGCCGCTCCACCGGCGCCACCAAGAAGCCCGAGCGGCCCGGACCGGGAATGCCGCGCACCCGCATCGTCAATCATTCGGTGCGCTCGGGCCAAGAAGTCTACGCCCCGGAAGGCGATCTGGTGGTGCTGGGAGCGGTCAGCGCCGGCGCCGATGTGGTGGCCGACGGCAACATCCACGTTTATGGCGCCTTGCGCGGTCGCGCCTTGGCCGGGGTCAAGGGCGATGCGGAAGCCTGGATTTTCTGCCAGAGCCTCGAAGCGCAACTGGTGTCGATCGCGGGCCGCTATCGGGTCTACGAGCAGCTCGATTCGTCCGAGCGCGATAAAGCGGCACAAATTCACTTGAAGGAAGAACGGCTGATCATCGAACATTTGACCCGCTGATCCGCCGGATACGGCGAAGCGGGGCAGTCTGTTCGATCATTGTTAACTTAACCGGATGGGGTAGCAGCTTGGCAACCGTCATCGTCGTGACCTCCGGCAAGGGAGGCGTGGGCAAGACCACGACCAGCGCCAGTTTTGCCACCGGCCTAGCCCTGCGCGGCTATCGGACCGTGGTGATCGATTTCGATGTTGGCTTGCGCAACCTCGATCTGATCATGGGATGCGAGCGCCGGGTCGTGTACGACTTCATCAACGTCATCAACAGCGAGGCGAATCTGAACCAGGCGCTGATTCGAGACAAGCGCGTGGAGAATTTATACATCCTGCCCGCCTCGCAAACCCGGGACAAGGAAGCGCTGACCAAGGAAGGGGTAGAAAAAATCCTGAACGAACTCAAGCAAAGTTTCGAGTACGTCGTCTGCGATTCACCGGCCGGCATCGAGCGAGGCGCCCTGATGGCGCTGTATTACGCCGACGAAGCGCTGGTGGTGACCAATCCGGAAGTCTCCTCGGTGCGCGATTCCGACCGGATTCTGGGCATTCTCGCCAGTCGCTCGCGCCGCGCCGAACAGGGCGACACGCCGGTCAAGGAACATCTGGTGCTGGCCCGCTACGCGCCGGAGCGCGCCAATCGCGGCGACATGCTCACCATGCAGGACGTGCTGGAAATTCTGGGCATCCCCCTGCTGGGCGTCATTCCGGAATCCCCGGCCGTCTTGCAATCCTCCAATGCCGGCGTTCCCGTGATTTTGGAAGAGGGCAGCGATGCGGGCGCCGCCTACGGCGATTTGGTCGACCGATTCCTCGGCAAGGATTTGCCCCATCGGTTCATCGAAAGCCAGAAGAAGGGGTTTCTGAAGCGCCTGTTTGGCGGGAGCTGAGCCATGGGCCTGTTCGATTATTTTCGTTCGCCTCCGAGCAAGTCGGCCGCGCTGGCCAAGGAAAGGCTGCAAATCATCGTGGCCCACGAGCGGGGCAGCCGGCGCAGCAGTCCCGACTATCTGCCGGCGCTCAAAAAGGAGTTGCTGGAAGTGGTGCGCAAGTACGTGCCGATCGATCAAAGCCAAGTCAAGGTCCATCTGGATCGCGAGGGCGGCTACGAGATTTTGGAGCTGAACATCACGCTGCCCGACGAGGAACAGCGTTTTGGCCAACCGCGCTAGCGGAACGCCAACGCCGCCGGCCGGCGCCGGCCGCGAGCGCCATGGCCTCTCCGGGCGACGCTGAGCGGCGAACCGCCGCCCCGGACGCCGAAAGTCGAGTCCGGCTCGACAAGTGGCTGTGGGCCGCGCGCTTTTTCAAGACGCGCACCTTGGCGGCCGAAGCGGTCGCCGGCGGCAAGGTCCATGTCGGCGGCCAGCGCGCCAAGCCCGCCCACGCGGTTCGGATCGGCCAGATCCTGCGCGTTCAACGCGGTCCGGACGAATACACCGTCGCGGTCAGGGCGCTGAGCGACCGGCGCGGTCCCGCCAAGGAGGCGGTTCTGCTGTACGAGGAAACCCCCGAAAGCCGGTCGCGGCGCGAGCAGCTCGCCGAGCAGCGCCGCTCGCAGCAGCTCGCCTTCCCACAATCTTCCGCTCGTCCCACCAAGCAGGATCGTCGCCGCATCGTCCGCTTCACGCGCTCGAACGACGGCGGCGAGTGACGCCGGGCCGCTCGGGAACGGTCGCGGCGCGACGCGCGTGTGTCGCCGCATCGCAGGTTAGTATGCGGGCTCTAATTTTTTTTGCTAGTTTTCCGAAACAAGAGGATCGAAAACGCCCTTGGCCGATTCGATCTGGGGAAATTTCAAATTCGGGAACTGCGAACCGATCTTGCCGGATTGCCCGGAGGTGCTCCAACCATGAAAGCCAACTTGTCAGAAAATCGACCGACCGACAACATCAAAGACTTCGCGCGCCAGATCTGGCTGGCGGGACTCGGCGCCTTCGCCAAGGCCCAGGAAGAAGGCGGCAAGTTTTTTGAGGTTCTGGTGCAGGAGGGTCAAGCGATGGACGCGCGGATGAAAAAGGTCACCGAGGGCCAAGCCGAGCGAGTCAGGGGCGGGATCGACGCCATGAAGGACCAGGCCCAGGAAATCCGGGAGAAGGCGACCGGCACCTGGAACAAGCTGGAAGACGTTTTCCAGACGCGGGTGGCGCGCGCGCTGCGCCGGTTGGGCGTTCCGGGCCGCGACGACATCCAGCAGCTGTTCGAGCAGGTGGAGTTGCTCGGTCGGAACGTCCAGGCGTTGACCCAGGCGGCGGAGACGGAAGCCAAACCCAAAAAAGCCCGCCCCGCCAAATCGGCCGAACCGGCCGTCATCGCGTAGTTTCCCGATCCGGCTGTCGCGCGGGGACCAGTCCGGTCATGGACGATCCGGCGGACAGCGGCGGCCGGTCTGCGGCCGACAGCCGGGCAGCGGCCGAGGCGGGCCGCGCGCTCTTTTCGTTGCCGCCACAAAATTGACCGTTCGCCGGCCGCAAGGTAACGTAAGCGTTCACCTCAATCGGACGGACAGGAATGACGGTCAAGAAGCATCCCCCCACTATTCCCTTCGAAGTCGCCTTGGCGGAATTGGAAGGTCTGGTCGGGCAACTCGAACAGGGCGAACTGACTCTGGAAGAAACGCTGCAACGGTTCGAGCACGGTGTCGGCCTGGTGCGGACCTGCCAGAACGCCCTGCAAGCGGCCGAGCAAAAAGTGGCCCAACTGATCGAGCGCAACGGCGAACTGGCGATTCTGCCGTTCGGCGAGCCGGCGGGTTGACGGTCGTGGTCGAGGAAGCGATCCAGCGCTATCGGGCGCGTGCCGAGCGGGCGCTCGACCAGCGGTTGCCGGCCGCCGACCTCCATCCCGGCGATCTGCATCGGGCCATGCGCTACGCGGTGCTGGGCGGCGGCAAACGCATCCGGCCGGTGCTGGTTTACGCGGCCGGCACGGCGGTCGGCGCGGCGCTGGAATCCTTGGACGGTCCCGCCTGCGCGGTGGAATTCATCCACGCCTATTCCCTGATCCACGACGATTTGCCGGCGATGGACAACGACGATCTGCGCCACGGCCAGCCCACCTGCCACAAGGCGTTCGGCGAGGCGCTGGCGATCCTGGCCGGCGATGCCTTGCAGGCCCTGGCGTTTCAGGTGCTCGGACAAGACTCGGCGATGATCGCGGATTCCGCCGTCCGATTGCGGATGCTGGGCCTGCTGGGGCAGGCCGCCGGTTCCCGCGGCATGGTCGGCGGCCAGGCGATCGATCTGGCGGCGGTCGGGCGGGAACTGACCTTGGCCGAACTGGAAAACATGCACATCCACAAGACCGGCGCCCTGATCCGCGCCAGCGTGCTGCTGGGAGCGCTCAGCCGCCCCGAGGTGGAGCCCGCCGCCCTGGAGCGGCTGGATCGCTACGCGAAGTGCGTCGGCCTGGCCTTTCAAATCCGCGACGACATCCTCGATGTGATCGGCGATACCGCCACGCTGGGCAAAACCCAGGGCGCCGACCGGGCGCTCAACAAACCGACCTATCCCGAGGTGTTGGGGCTGGACGGCGCCCGCGAGCACGCGCGCGCGCTGTACCGGGAAGCGTTGGCCAGCCTGGAGCCGCTCGGAGCCGAGGTCGAGCCCTTGCGCTGGATCGCCAACTACATCGTCGAACGGGTCCACTGAAGCCGGCAATCGCTCGGTCGCCCGGAACCCCCATGGCAGCCATCACCCACTCCCTCACGATACCGCTAACCGGTACGGACCTTGCCGAGATGACGACCGGAACCGCCTTTCCGCTGCTGGAACAGATCGACACGCCCCTGGACCTGCGCCAGTTGCCGGAGGCGCGCTTGCCGGCCCTGGCTCACGAGCTGCGCGAATTCCTGATCCAAACGGTGGCCAAAACCGGCGGCCATTTCGCCGCCAACCTCGGTACGGTGGAGCTGACCATCGCCCTGCACTACGTCTTCAATACGCCCGAGGACCGGCTGGTCTGGGACGTGGGCCACCAAACCTACCCGCACAAGATTCTGACCGGGCGCCGCGCCCGCATGGAAACCCTGCGCCGCAAGGGCGGCGTCGCCGGTTTCCCCAAGCGGTGCGAGAGCGCTTACGACACCTTCGGCGTCGGCCATTCCAGCACCTCGCTGAGCGCCGCGCTGGGCATGGCCATCGCCGCCGAGCGAACCGGGGCGGATCGCAAGATCGCGGTCGTGATCGGCGACGGCGCCATGACCGCCGGCATGGCGTTCGAGGCGTTCAACCACGCCGGCCACCTGAAAAGCGACTTGCTGGTGGTGCTCAACGACAACGATATGTCGATTTCCCCGAACGTGGGCGCCCTGTCGGCGCACTTGACCCGGCTGTTGTCGGGGCGGTTCTTTTCCAGCGTGCGGGAAGGCGGCAAGCGCGTGTTGAGCCATGTGCCGCCGATGCTGGAAGTCGCCCGTCGCGCCGAGGAGCACGTCAAGGGCATGTTCGCGCCGGGCGGCACGCTGTTCGAGGAACTGGGCTTCACCTATTTCGGGCCGGTGGACGGCCACGATCTCTCGACGCTGATCCCGACCCTGCGCAACCTGCGGGCGCTGAAAGGTCCGCGCCTGCTGCATGTGGTCACCCGCAAGGGGAAGGGCTACCTGCGGGCCGAGGAGGAGCCGGTCGACTATCACGGCGTCGGCGCGTTCGACCCCGCCTGCGGCCTCAAACCGGCCAAGGCCGGCGGTGGGCCGACCTACACCCAGGTGTTCGGCGAATGGCTGTGCGACATGGCCGAACGGGACGAACGGCTGATCGGCATCACCCCGGCGATGCGCGAAGGCTCCGGGTTGGTGGAGTTCTCCGAGCGGTTCCCCGACCGCTATTTCGATGTCGCCATCGCCGAGCAGCACGCGGTCACGCTGGCCGCCGGGCTGGCCTGCGACGGGCTCAAGCCGGTGGTGGCGATCTATTCCACCTTCCTGCAACGGGCCTACGATCAACTGATTCACGATGTCGCCCTGCAAAACCTGCCGGTGCTGTTCGCCATCGACCGCGCCGGACTGGTGGGGCCGGACGGACCGACCCACGCCGGCAATTTCGATTACAGTTTTCTGCGCTGCGTTCCCAATCTGGTGGTGATGGCCCCGGCCGACGAGAACGAATGCCGGCAGATGCTGTACACGGGCTTTCAGTTGAACCGGCCGGCGGCGGTGCGCTATCCGCGCGGCAAGGGTTCCGGAATAACGCCGGAGCGGGAGATGCGGGCCTTGCCGGTGGGCAAGGCGGACATTCGCCGCCGGGGCCGGGAGCTGGCGCTGCTGGCGTTCGGCAGCATGGTCGGCGTCGCCGAGGCGGTGGCGGAACGGCTGGGCGCCACGGTCGTCAACATGCGCTTCGTCAAGCCGCTGGACGAGGCCGCCGTGGTGCAGTTGGCCGCCGAACACCGCTGGCTGGTGACGCTCGAAGAAAACGCGGTGGCCGGCGGCGCCGGCAGCGCGGTGAACGAGTGCTTGGCGGCGCGGGGCATTCGGGTTCCGGTGCGCAACATCGGCCTGCCGGACCGTTTCGTGGATCAGGGCGAGCGCGGCGAACTGCTGGCCGAATGCGGGCTGGACGCCGCCGGCGTGCTCCGGCAACTGGCGGATTGGGGCTTGGCGATCCCGGCGCTATCTGCGGCCGATACCTGAGTGGTATGCTCGGGAATTAAGGGCCGGATCGATCATCCAAAGAGTGGCGCTTGCAGCCACCACATCCGGTTGGAGCGGTGTGAGGTATGAGGTATTGATCTTGAACGAAGGCGCGCGACCGCGCGCCGCTGAGAGGATTGCATGAAGCCATCGACGATGAGTTCCGCGGCCATGTCCACGGTGGTCCATATCCCCGACGTGCAGAACAGCGCCGACACCCGCCGGCTGGCGATCAACAAAGTCGGGATCAAGGACATCCGCCATCCGGTCAAGGTTCGCGACCGCAGCGGCGGCGAGCAGCACACCATCGCCATGTTCAACATGTACGTGAACCTGCCCCACAATTTCAAGGGCACCCACATGTCGCGCTTCGTGGAGATCCTGAACGTGCCCGGACGCGAAATCTCGGTCGATTCCTTCAAGGACATGCTGACGGAGATGACCGGTCGGCTGGAGGCGGAGGCCGGCTACATCGAGATGACCTTCACCTACTTCGTCGATAAGGCCGCGCCGATTTCCGGGGTTCGGAGCCTGATGGATTATGAGGTGACGTTCGTCGGCGAGATTCGCGCCGGCCGGCCGGCCATGGATCTCAAGGTGGTGGTGCCGGTCACCAGCCTGTGCCCCTGCTCGAAGAAGATTTCCAAATACGGCGCCCACAACCAGCGCTCCCACGTCACCGTCAACGTCCGCACGCGGGGTTTCATCTGGATCGAGGACCTCATCGATCTGGTGGAGAAGGAAGCCTCCTGCGAGCTTTACGGCCTGCTCAAGCGACCCGACGAAAAGTATGTCACCGAGCGCGCCTACGAGAATCCCAAGTTCGTCGAGGACATGGTGCGCGATATCGCCGCCAAGCTGAACCGGGACGAGCGGGTGGCGGCTTACTCGGTCGAATCCGAAAACTTCGAATCGATCCACAACCATTCCGCCTATGCGATGATCGAGCACGATAAGGAGGCGGCGGCGGATTCGGCGCCGGAAGCGCGGATTTAGAGTCCGCGCGAAAACGCCCCTCGCTCTGCGGGAAAGGGATTCGCGGTCAGGGGTATTCGGTTTCCGCCATCCGCGCCAGCAAAATCGCTTTCACCGAGCGCTTGGCCCGCGCGCGATAGAGGGGTTTACAGGCGAACCCCGAGGAACGTAGGGTATCGTCAACCGATCCACGGAACCGAGGAGCTTCGCCGATGAAAGCCATCGTTTGCCACGAGTTGAGCGGTCCCGCCGCGCTGCGGCTGGAAGACGTGCCGGAACCGCGTCCCGGACCGGGCCAGGTGCGGGTGCGGGTGCGGGCCTGCGGGATCAATTTCGCCGATAGCCTGATCACTCGCGGGCAGTATCAAATGCAGCCGGATCCGCCGTTCAGTCCGGGTTTCGAAGTGGCGGGTGAGGTGCTGGAAACGGGCGAGGGGGTGACCAATTTCCGGGCCGGCGATCGAGTCATCGCGATCACCCCGCATGGCGGCTACGCCGAGCAGGTGGTGGCGAACGTCAACCGCTGCGTGGCAATGCCGGCCGCGATGCCCTTCGAGCAAGGTGCGGCGTTTCCGGTGGTGTTCGGCACCTCGCACATCGCCTTGTGGCACCGGGCGCGGCTGCGAGCCGGCGAGACGCTGGTGGTGCACGGCGCGTCCGGCGGGGTCGGGCTGACGGCGGTGGCCATCGGCAAGCGGCTGGGCGCGACGGTGATCGCCACCGCCAGCAGCCCGGAAAAATTGGCGGTCGCTCGCGAGCACGGCGCGGATCATCTGATCGACACCGGCCGCGAGGACATCCGCTCGCGGATCAAGGAGTTGACCGATGGGCGCGGCGCGGACGTGGTCTACGATCCGGTCGGCGGCGAGCTGTTCGCCGCGTCCTTGCGCAGCATCGCCTTCGAGGGGCGAATTCTGGTGATCGGTTTCGCCGGCGGCACCGTGCCGCAAATTCCCGCCAACCACCTGCTGGTCAAGAACGTGGACGTGATCGGCCTCAACTGGCCGGCTTACGCAGAGCGCCATCCGGCCGTGATGACCGAAAGTTTCCGCACGTTGATGGATTGGTATCTGGCCGGGGCCATCCGGCCTTACGTTTCGGCGATTTACCCGCTGGAACGGGCGGTGGATGCCCTGGATCAGGTCGTCGCGCGCAAGTCCAGCGGCAAGGTGGTGATCGCGGTGGGCGGGTGAGAGATGACGCTTGAATTGACGATCCGCCATCTGGGGCGGATGACGCGGGCCACGGTTCGCGGCGGCGACGCGCAGCTCAAAAAATTGCGCAATGCGTTATCGCTCAAGGAGTTCCGCGTCATCGTCGAACGGGAGAACCGCCTGGAATTGCGCCGCCGAGCCTATTTGACGCAGGATGACTGGCCGATGGCGGTCGTGGTGCGCCGTGCCGGCAACGAGTTCGATATCCGCTATTGCCTTTACATTCCCTGGGGCTGGATCGTCGGTTTGGTGCTGTTGGCGCTGGTGGTGTTGCCCTTCGCCGGCATCCCGAACGCGCCGCTGGCGTTCGGGCTGGCCGCAGCGGTGGCGGTCCTGGCGATTTACAAGCAAAAGTTCGATTGCCGGCCGGATGCGCGTTTCTGGCAAGAACGGCCCCGCAAGCGCTGGGGGGAGACCCTGGAGGGGATCGTGCGGGACGCGTTCGCCCGCTCGTAGCCGGATCGCTCAACCGCTCTTGGCGCAGGGGGGGCAGAGAGGATCGTCGAACCGGCTCAGCCGCGCCATGTCCAGCACGGCGATGCGTTTGCCTTTCACCGCGATCAGCCCGGATTCGCTCAAACCGTGCAAGATCCGCGACAGCGTTTCCGGCGTCAGATTCAACCGCGAGGCGATGACGTGCTTGCTGGCCGGCAGCTCGAATTCGACGGGGCCGCCGACCGGCGTATCCGCCAGTTGCAGCAGAAAACCGATCACCCGCTGGGTGGAGGAGTGCAAGGAGTAGTCCTCCACGTCGTGAATCAGGCCGTGCAGGCGCATGCTCAGCCCCGCCAACATGCGGCGGGCGAAGGCGCTGTCGCGGTCGATGGCCGCGAAGATGCCCTGTTTGGCGATGTACAGCAGGCGGGAGTCTTCCAGGGCCTGGGCGAACACCGGGCAGGGTTTTTCCATGAACATCACCGCCTCGCCGAAGCTTTGTCCCGGCCCGACGATGGACACCACCTTTTCGTTGCCCTGCGGCGAGGAAAACGCCAGCTTGATCAGGCCGTACACGGTGATATAGAAGCCGTCCAGCAGGCTGCCCTTCTGGAACAAAACCCGCCCCTTGTCCAGTCCGATTTCGCGCGTTCCCGCCGCCAGGCCGACGATTTCGCTTTCGCGCAACTGTTGAAATAGCGGCAGGTTGGCGAGTACCCGGCCGATGTCGATTTGCTTGCCCACCTGTTTTGCGATTCCCCGTCAGTTAGCAATCCGGTATTGCCACACTTTGATTGGTCAAATTATTCGGGAATTTGATGTAAATCAAGGCGCGTTGCCCAGGTTTTGCCGAATTTCATCTGCAGTTCAAACGACAACCGAGGCCGCGCCGCGACCCGATGCCTCGCAGGGGGATTGCACCATGCCACAGATATGCCCAAAACTAAAACGAGTCACCGTCGCCCTGGCCGCCCTGGCCGCCCTGCCGCTCGCCGTCGGCATCGCCTTGGCCGCGGATCAGCCAGCCGCCAAGGATGGCCACAGCGGAGCCGAAGTCAAATATCAGGCCGGCGGTTCGCCCCTGGCCGGCGAAGAAATGCACCAGAGCGTCAACCCCAAGGCTCCGCCGATGACCGAGGCGGAGTTTCAAAAGGGCAAACAGATCTATTTCCAGCGTTGCGCGGGCTGCCACGGCGTGTTGCGCAAGGGGGCGACCGGCAAGCCGTTGACCACGGACAAGACTTTGACCAACGGCACCGAGTACCTCAAAACCTTCATCAAGTACGGCTCGCCCGCCGGCATGCCAAACTGGGGTACTTCCGGGGAACTCACCGACCAGGAAGTGGACCTGATGGCGCGTTATGTCCAGCAGGAACCGCCCACGCCGCCGGAATATGGCATCAAGGACATGGAAGCCACCTGGAAGGTGGTGGTGCCGGCGGACAAGCGCCCCACCAAGAAGATGAACAGCTACAACATCGACAATCTGCTCTCGGTGACGTTGCGCGATGCCGGCCAAATTGCGCTGATCGATGGCGACACCAAGAAAATCATCAATATCATCCCGACCAGCTACGCGGTCCACATCACCCGCATGTCCGCCTCGGGCCGTTACCTGTATGTAATCGGCCGCGACGCCCGAATCAACCTGATCGACCTGTGGATGGAAAAACCGGACACTGTGGCGGAAATCAAGATCGGCGCTGGAAGCGCGTTCGGTGGAAACCTCCAAGTACAAAGGTTATGAGGAC
>RRZT011968467.1_pt1 | contig 15929 bp, 8 predicted proteins | sample 2165551 | NCBI WGS metagenome assembly RRZT01 (sample SAMN10456910, study PRJNA506462) | wastewater metagenome | biome: wastewater; feature: sludge; material: wastewater sludge; isolation source: wastewater sludge with Escherichia coli K12::gfp cells carrying plasmid... | place: USA: Moscow, Idaho ... | reverse complement strand
TCAGGATAGAGTGCATAATCAATATGGTAGTTTTTACTTTGACCAACTTTCCAATCATTTTTTTCTAACTGCTCAACGATATAGCTTTCTAGGTATTTCTCATAATGAGCTTTTTCGTCATAAATTTTCATATTCATTTTTATACTCTATTCCTTACAAATTATGATAAAAAGCTTTGATTTTTTGAGCCATTAATTTTCTGCGTTCTGCAAGAAAATCGTTGTATGTCGTATAGTCTGCTTCAAAAAGACTATCCCCAATTGAATTGATTTTCATGTTATGGGCTAAGTCTGTTCTATTTTTAAGTGAAGTAAATTCACTTAATGATTGTGAATGATCTTGAGTTGCTATTTCTTTTTGCTGTAATTCATCAAGCACCTTTTGCATATATTCTTTAGGAGCCATATCAGCGAGTTTTATATTGATTTGTTGCTCGGTATAAACGTAGTTAGCGACTTGATTGTATTCGCTTTTCTTAAATCCATTTCTTTCTAAATATTTTTTTGGGAAAATATGATGAACATTAGCATTACTTGTTTGTTCCAATAGATTACGAGCACTCATACTCTCGGATAAAAATACTGATTCATTATGCTTACATTGTGCTGCTAGGTAGCATAAATAAGCACTATTGACTGTACTTGAAGTTTCTAAATCATCTACTAATCGGTAATCCCAAAAACCATTATCTAGCTCATTATTTTCAATTTGAGTAAGGTAGGCTGTAATTCCTTTTTCTAATATTTGTTTGCTATCACGTTCAATATTTGATTCTGACGAACCCGAATAACGACCTGTGAGCATAGACATGACAAACCATCGTTTCACAATATTTTGTATCTGTGTTTCAGCCATACCTTGACTACGCAAACTTAAATACAATGCATAAGCAAAATTTAAACTGCCTTGTGAGCCTATTAATTTTTTATGTGTAAATCCCGCAGATTGAATAAGATTAATAAAACGCTCATAGTTACTTTTATTGAAAAAGTCGTATAAACCTTTTGCGAGTTTTTGATAACTTTCTTCTGCAATACTTTGAATATTAGTTCGATTTACAAAGTCACGACCTGATAATAAAGCTACAAGGTCACTGAATTTTCCACGTTTAAATTGATAAGTAAATGCAACACGTAATACATCTACATAGTCGGGTTGGTATAGGTCATCTGAAGCTTCGGCAATCCATCTGATAGCTTTATAGGCATCTGATTCAGCAAAGTCTTTATCATTTTGTTTAATGATTTTATCAAAGCTTTTATCATTCATTAAATGGCAAAAATAGTCGATCATTTTGCGAAGGGTATTACCACCAAATAGTTCATCGGATGCAATTTTGGACATAACAAAATCAGCATTACTTAAAACAACACCTTTCTGATTAATACGAATAAATATTTCAGTGACCGTATCAATATCTAGGCTTGCATCTAACTCAATAATACCGATTTGACGAGTTTTAATGGCTTTTAGCTCATTGAGTTTTTCTTCAATATAATCTTCATCAGCATTAGGATTTAATGCCATATATGCTTTTCTAGCATGTGATGTTGGCATATCGCCATTAAGGATAGGGGCTATATCATTAATCCAAATTGGATTTTTTTCTATTGCACTGTTTAGAACCTCAAAAAAAGGTTCATCATTGATTGCTGTTGGATTGTAGGCAATACGGATAGGGATTTCTTTATATTCTTTATTCAGCACCAATTGACCTACAACTGCTGCGGTTAATGCAGTAATACGTTGTTGACCATCTATAAGAATTTTCTTTCCATTCGATAAAGTTCCATCTTTTAATCGTATGTCTTGGTTTTTCCATGTAATGATGTAACCAATTGGATAGCCTTTATATAGACTATCCATCAAATCACGAACTTTACTACTATTCCAAACGAATGGTCGTTGAATTTCAGGAATAGCTATTTCCCCCGACTTAATCCAAGAAAGTAGAGTATCTATAAGTTGTTGATGCACTGAATATTTTGACATTTCTTATCCAATTAAATTATTAATTTTAAAAAAGAGAATGATTTAACAGTATCATTCTCTTTTTAATTAGCCACGTATCTCTCTAACATCAATCTTCCCTGTAACAGCATGAGAAATGACAGATGCTCGATATTCTTTAAGTTTTTCGATTAAATCTTTTTGCTGAATTTTTAATGTGTTTATTCGACTTACTTCTGCATCTAAAAAATCTACAATCGCTATTTGCTCACTAATAGGTGGAATACAGGCGTGAATATCTTTTAAAATACCTTGAGTTATACTAAATACTTTGATGCCCTTAACTGCGGTTTGTATTTGTTTCCTATGTGCATTTGAATCAAACATATACGCAATAAATCTTGGTTGATGTTGTAGTTTAAGTCTAGCAATAACTGTGTGATAGCCTGCAAATACAGGTTCATCGTTATTTAAGTAGGAAAAGTTCCCTGAACCCTCAAAATCTTCTGAAGTATCTGCAAAAATAAAATCGCCATAATTTAATAAACTATTTAAATCAGTATTTAAATAATCGACTGAAACATATTTCATGGGGTCTATTTTTGAGTTGAAATCAAAACCAAATTTAGAGTGAATTTCACCATAACTTACACAAGGTATTCCTTCATCAGTTAGGTTTTCTTTGGTAATAGATAATCCTTTACTAAATTTAAGGATGTGTCTATTTTTTATAATTTTCCAATGTTCAGGAACTTCCCCCAACCACTTAACACCACTATCTTTCATCGGTACAGTCGGGTCTAAACCCTTCGTTACCGCATGAGAAATGACTGATTTACGCTGTTCTTCCAAAAGTTCGATTAACTTTTCTTGTTTGGTAATTAAATTATCTATTTTTGCTGTTTCGTGGTCGAGGAAAGAAACTATTTTTTGTTGAACATTTGATTGAGGAACAACAATGGGCATTCTATTTAGTTCGTCCATCTTCAAAGATTGACGCATTCCTTCGCCCATTGAATAAAATACTTTTTGAAGATCATAAGCTCTGAATAAATAATTAAAGAAATTAGAATTTTCTTTTGTTTTAACCCCAATATATGCAGATGTAATTATCCCATGATATTTGGATATTGCACTTCTCAAACTTCTCTTATCATTCTGTAAATCAGTGAATCTAAAAATAATATCGTTTGGTTCAATAATTTGATAACTTTCAAATGATTCAGGTAGTAATCCTTTATTGTCCTCAATATTCTTCTCTTTAATAGTGCCATAACTTAAAGACAAAACATTAGTTTCTTTCAGCCCAATATTTTTCTTTTTATTTTCCTTGAATACATAGCTAAATCTTATGGTATTCCAATCACTAGGAACATCCCCTAACCACTCAACACCACTATCTTTATAACTTGGATAAGCTTGAAACTGCATAATTAAATCCCCCCAAGTAATTGAGCGACTTCTGCTGAAAGCTCTTTAATTTCAGCCATAATTTCATTCGGGTGGCGAGGTTGTTCAAAGACATAGAAATAACGGTTAAAGTTAATTTGATAACCAACAACACCGACTTGACCATCTTTTTCATCAGCGTATTTAGGGTCAATCACAGCATCAGGGGCATGAGGTAGAACCTCTTTTTCCATGTATTCTTGAATATCTTGTTTTAATGGAATATTTTCATAATCGGTAAGATCGCTATCCATTTGAACCTCACCATTAAGACTAACAGTTTCAGCATCAGGATTTTGCACACCAAAAGCAGAAATTAAGGCATTTTTTAAGCCTTTACTGATTTTGCTGACAGGAAGTTGTTTTAAGAATGTTTTTTCAAACCAAGTATAATCTTTAGTTTCACCTACCAACTTCTCAACATAAGCAACTACCGCCTGTTGCTCTGATTCTGACAACTTAGCGAAGTCTTTTGATTCTTTGAATGAAAATAATTTTTCTGCATCAAATTGAAGATCAATACGTAATGGACGTAAAACTTTTACTCTGCGATAGCCAAAATCAGTGTAATCAAAAATCTTGCTGATTGGACTTTCTTCAAAGTCTGCATAAATACGAGTAATAGCATCAATCGAATCTTGATCGACAAATTTACGCTTATTACCTTCGTTTTTACGCATTGATGCTCCCATACCTGTCGCATCAATCAATTGAACTTTGCCTTTACGATGTTCAGGCTTACGGTTTGAGATCAACCAAATGTATGTACCAATGCCTGTACGGAAGAAAATATCCGTTGGTAGAGCGACAATCGCTTCAAGATAATCATTTTCTAAGATAAATCGTCTAATTTCTGATTCACCTGAACCCGCAGAACCATTAAATAGCGGAGAACCTGAAAGTACAATGGCTCCACGACCACCACCATTTTCAGGGGTTTCTAGCTTAGAAACGAGGTTTTGTAAGAACAGCATTGAACCATCACTCGCTTTAGGTAATCCCGCACCAAAACGACCTGATAGACCTTTTTCATTATGTTCTTGTTGAACTTTGGCTGCATCTTTCGCCCACGGCATACCAAAAGGAGGGTTAGAGCATTGATAGTGGAACCGCTGACCTGAATATTGGTCATTACTTAATGTGCTACCCAATTTAATATTTTGTGATAAGTCACGACTAGGGTCTGATTCTAATTTTTTTAACAACATTGAACCTAATGCAACTGCATGAGTTTCAGGTTGTAATTCTTGACCATAAGGAACCAATACAGGAGCAATATTATAACGATCTTTATAACCTTCAACATAATTCATCATGTCTGTAAGGAAGCCTGATGTACCACAAGTCTGATCATATATAGTTCTAATTAAACCCTGTTTTTGTTCAAACAATTCATTGTCAGGTTCAAGCAATAAAGTCGCAGCCAAATGAACAATATCACGAGGGGTCATAAAGTCCTCTGACCCTGTACCGACTTCTGCACCAAATCGAGCAATCAAATGTTCATATACGTTACTCATGGTACGATCAGGAACAACACTTGGATGCAAATCAATAGATGCAAAGTGATTACAGATACGCAGTAACAGGTTTGCTTTAGATAGTTTATTGATGGTTGTTGCAAAATCAAATTGTTCAAAGATAACCCGAACATTTTCAGAAAAACTTGCAATATATTCTTCTAAGTTAGCTTTTGTTTTTGTACCACCAAGATTAGATAGATTGTAATTTGAAGTATTATAAAATGGATTTCCGCTGACATTTTTTAGAATGTCATCCATCATCAAACCCTGATCTTTAAATTGATTCTGTGTGTTGATTACTGCTTCTTTTGTTGGCTCTAAGACACATTCTAATCGTCTTAAAACAGTTAATGGTAAGATAATTTTTCCAAATTCAGTGTGTGGGAAATCCCCCCAAAGATCATTAGCAACTCCCCAAATGAAACTTGCTAATGTTGATTCCGTATTATTCTGAACTACTGCCATTTTTATTAACCTTAAATTTATAAAACAAGTCTAAATATCTTTAAATTAATATACCATATTAATAAAAGTAGAATAATAAAAAAAACCAAAAATAAATCTATCTTTGGTTTTGAAAATACATTTAATAATACAACTATTTTTAGCTTGGTTTTATTATTTTCCTTTGTTCCTCTTGTAGTCGTTTTGACCTAAAATCACATTGGTTATTTGCGTATGGACATGAGCTACAGCCTTTGCAAAAATCAAATGGTTCTTTAATCACATCAATCGTTGCACCAATTTCATCTATAACTTCATTAATGGCATAATCATTAAACTGCATAACTTTAAGTCTTTTGCCATATAAAGTTGCTCTACCAAGATCAACAACATCAAGCAATCCTAGAGTTCTAAGTTGACGACCAATCCACTCAGGGCGTTGCCACTGAGGAATCTCGTTTGTCATACTCGCCCCAAAATTTTCATCAAGTAGTGTCCGTAACTCCATAATAAGTTGAGTTACAGTAAATCGAATAAAACCATCTTTAATTAAATTTTTAACAGCTTCTCTCAAAGCTTCTATCGGGTCATTACTTTCAAAAGTAATGGTCTTTTGTTTTGCTAAAGCTGTTTCTAACTCTTGACTACAGTCTTCAGAAACCATAGAAGCGATAACACGAAGGGGAAGGGCAATTTCATCAAAGCGACCTGTTTTTTCATTATATCTTTGTGAAATATTTTCTATTTCTAAACACTGATTAAATCCCCAAGCATGTAATTCTTGACGCAAATTCTCAATTTGTGTGAAATCAGATGCACTCATTTTTTTAATCGTGCCTTTCTCACTATCAGGCATGTGAAGTGTTTGAATCCGCAACATTCGTGTACTTAAAATATCATCTGCACCTTGAGTGTTACTGATCAACTTAATACCAAAAAAATTAAGTCGTTCTGTTTTCATAGTTTTAACATCAGTCCAAACTTTTTCGGCTGTATGTTTATTATATGAAACTTTCAATGCTTGGATTAAATCACTAAATTGACTTTCTCGCCCACCTTTACTAGCAACTCCTTCTAAATCATCAAAAGCTACGAAACCTCTTGCTGCATCAATATGTCTTGCTGCCGTAGCTGCGGAAACCTGACCAATCACCGACCCATTACAAGATAGCTTTGACATAATAATGCCTGTTTGCGATTTCCCTGTACCTGCTTGTCCATTTAAGAAAATTATAGGAACTGATTCAAAAACATTTTGTACATAGGTTGCTAATACAGATAATGCCAAAATAGAGTAATCTTCCTTTATTGGAAGCCAAACCGATTTTTTTAGAACAGCATAAACATCAGCATAAATAGATTTTACATTTCTAACTTGCACCTTCCCATTAATATAAGCATCAATGTAATTCCATTTCCATGTACTATAGTCATTCGACTTCGGTTCACTACGAATAAGAGTTCCATCTGTTAACCTAATGACACGTTCTGAATCAGGTGTACCTTTAGGAGCAGGGGATTTAATAGCCTTATGAACTGTTTTATCAGAACGAACAACAACAGTTTCATATCGTTCTGAAATGAAACTATTTCCATATTCATCATCTTCTTTTTTTCTTACAAGTGTTTGAATTGGATAATACATAAACCCATTTACATAAGCCCCATTAATATCCACTGGGGCTACATTAAATCGGCCAACTTCTAGATCACAGCTATTATTTTGTTCTAATTTAATAGAACAATGTGGAGCATTGCGTAAAAGATCAGAAAATTCGTCTTTGGTTGGTCTAGCTCTAAAATAATCAGTCCAATCAGCCCCCCATTCAGACTCCACTTTCAATATCCCATCACTGTGATACTTCGGTTTAGCTAAAAATGCAGGGACTTTGACACGATATGCTTCACGACCAATATAACCTAATAGCTTTTCAGCCATTAAATCGCCTGCACTATCATGATCATGAGCTAAATAAATGTTTTCAAATTTAGACCAAAAACTTTCTTCTTTCATATCATTTGGAATAGCAGAGCCGTGTGTGCTAGTACAAACTAAAATATTGTTTAACAGATCAAACGCTTTTAAATTTTGCCAAATAATCCATGCATCTTTAGCCCCTTCACAAATAAAAATACTGTCTTGGCTTGTATATGCATGTGTAAAATATGGCATAGCCGAACCTTTCATCCACCCATTTTTATTAAGTGGATTTTTAGTTACGTCAGGCACATTATAAAAACCATTAGAGCTAAGAAACTCGCCATTCAAACGCCGAATTGGATAAACAAGAGCATCTGAACTAACAATACCCTCTTTGTTTGTATATGGAGTATTAAGCCCTAGTTTAAATTCTTTGATAGTTTCGTCAGTTAATGAGCGACTATACAAATATGATAATGCATCCTGATTCTTAAATAACCTTTGCTCTAATTTAGTAGTCCAAGAAACACTTCTATTTTTAGAGTTATCTTCCTGTTTATTAATACTTTTATTCTCAGTTCTATTGTAAACATGGGAAGTTGTTTTCGGTGGATTGTCAGTAGATAATCCCAAAAAAGAGGATGCAATTTTTGCTCCTTCAATCACATCTACTCCATATAGTGCTGCTAATGCATCAATTGGTGTAAAACTTTTCTGTCCGTTATGTTCAAAAAACAAACCTCTTTTCTTTCCACTTAATGTGATTTTAAAAGAACCTTCTTTTGAAGATGGATTGTTATAAACATCACCAACACACCAACGAATATTAAATTTTTTTCCATTTGTCCAAAATCTAGAGCAAAAATTTTCAATGTTCCCATTAATAATCTGCTTATTAATTTCTTCAAAATTATATTTATAATTATTCATAATCAATTATCTCCCTTTTGACTAAGAATCTGCCCCCAATCGGAAAAAGCATCATCAGGTGATAAATGACCATAGTGCTCTCTTATCATTTCCTCTGAATCAAGTAATAAAAATGCGGCATAAGCAAAAGCACCTTTAAATTTTTTCAGAAAAGTAGTCGCAACAATTGCACGGAAACCATGAATATTCATTCCCCCAATTCTCAAATTATGGCTATCATATTTTTCACTAAAAGATTTAACAATTGTATTAAGACTACGTTCACCTACACGCTTTGATCTACCTGTAACAAAAAAATAATCATTTTTGTGTTCATTAGTCAGTATAGGTCTAGCCTTATAAATATAATCAGAAATTACATCAGTAAAATCAGATATGATTTCAAGTTTGAAAAAATCAGGTATATTTTTTTGCCGATAGTTTTTAAATAATTCTTTTGGAACAGATAGTACGTAACAATTTTTAGATTCATCAAAATAAATACATTCGCTATCCGTATAATAGCCAAGTTTCATATTTGCCCAATTTCTTACCCTTAAAGGGCAAGATAAAATACAGGAAATAAAGCATATATCTCGAATAAGCCTTGCAGCTTTATCTGATATGTCATTTGACCTGTCAATAAGTCTTACTAAATCAATCTTTGCATTATCAAGAGTATTAAAAACATAAGCAGATGGATTATTTAATGACAATACTTTCTCATTTAAAAGTTTATGAGAAAATTCACTTGTTTTAATATATGGTCGAATTTGTGATCTAAGTTTTTTAAACCGTTCAGAGTAATCCTTACTTTTTTCAATTAATTCTTCTTTAGATACACCATATCTATTAGAAAATATTTCTGAATACTCAACAAAAAAACAGGCATCTACATTCCATAAAGCGGCACAAATAGATGAAATTGACTCTGCATTTGATGTTGTATATTCATTTTCATTAATTAATTTATTAAAGATTTTCTCTATAATCTCCACATGAGAAATACTATAGAGTGATAATTGATTTGGCTCTAATAAACCAAAATTCAAAGCATGACGACAAATAAAAATAATAGCTGCTACAAAAATTTCAAAACTAGGAATACTTTTATCACTCCTTAAAACACTTAATTCAGCAGAAATTGTTGCATCAAGGATAGTCTTATAAGCTTTTTTATATTCCAATTGTTGAGTTCTAACTACCCATTTATCATTACGCTTTTTATTTATTAATGGAAGTGTTTTATACTCAGCATAAAGCTTAATTTCTTCTCTAAAAATATTATTAATCAAAGAAATATCAAACTGTTTACTCAAAGTTCTCAACTTTTTTTTAGGTGCTTCATTTTTATCAATAGAAAATGGATTAGGAGCAATACTAATTAAATCCAATAAATAGCCTTTCGGAGCATTAGCTAAGGTTTCAATTGCCTTAGCTACAGAGATTGGTAAATACGCTGTGTACATATAACAGCTTGAATCAATATTCTCATCATGAACCCAAATAGGCATTTTTTTATAGTATTGATTATATTCACGAAGTTTTTGCCACTTTACAGTGATACCACTTAATTCTTTAATTTTATTTGCGAGATGCTTATATGCTGTTTCTTGTGAAATACTGTGATAAGTCATACGAATTAATTCTTGAGCATAACTAAGACTAAACAAAAAACGCTCATGAATGGGAAGGTCTATATTGAAATTTGTAGTATCTACAGTTATCCAATGTTTTGTGCCTTTGTACTCTATTACATAATCAAGTACAAAGTGCAAAACTCTATGAGCTTCATGGTAATAACCATTTCTTTGAGGATTATGTATCTTTAATGATTCACAAAATTTTTCAATATTTTCAATAATGTTTTCATCATTAAAAATATCAAAGATATTCCTATTTATATCTATAAATGCATTAAATTCAGAACAAAATCTTTTACCATAATTCTTAAGCGAACCAAGATGTTTTCTTGTATAATTTTTTTCAGAATATACCACATCCATTTGAAAACAAAGGTTTTTATGTAGCTCAAATAAGCTTTCTGAATTAATAAGTTCTTGCGTTTTAGACATGATCAATCTCTCTATACAAATGAGTAAATTTGAAACATGGCTATAAATATGAGAAAATGTTTTTATCTAGCTAGTCGAATTGTTAGATAAACGTTTTCAAGAGCGGTACTGTGTCGGAGCAGTGCCGCTTTTCTATTTATAGAGTTTCATGTTGTTGCGTTAAATTTAGCTTTTCATAAGCTATATCAGTTAATTCCAAATTTCTTCGGGTATGTCCTGATCTTTTCAAATAACCTTTCTTCTCCAATGGTGCTAAATAAGCGGTAGCATTATCAGACTTTAACTCTAAAAATTTTGCTACTTCTCTACGAGTTGGCATATAACGATACTCACTCATATAGCTGTATAAAAATTTCAATACTGATGTTTGTTTATCAGTTAAGAAAGGTAGCTGTTGCACTTTCTGTATCATGATAAAAACTTCTTGCCTAAACAATAATAGATAATATCTTATACAAAAAAAACTTTTTGGACAACACTTTGGAATTAAAAAAAAAATAAAAAATCATCTATATAGTTAGTGTAGAAATACTGATAGATAGGGTGTTAGGAAAAGCATGTCAATTAAGAAAAGCATGTCATACATAAAAAAAATTATATAATAAACAATATCTTATATTTCATTTTATATGACATGCACTAGGTACTTACTATTGACATGCAATATTGCATGTCAATAAATGCGAATCCCTAAAATTAAAAGCGTGTCAAATATATGTGTCAAATACTTTAATTATCTAAATTATTGATATATAAATATAAATATAAATATATAAAAAATATATAGCATGATATTTTACTTACAAGTCATCAAATAAAACATTGTTTTATTTGATATTTTTAATTTAATGGATTCGCTTTTTATCTTTTTATATCCATTTTTTTTTAATCTTTCTACTACTTTTTTTCTACTATTTTTGTCCTATTTTTTTCTACTTCTACGCATAGACTTTTTACACTATATAAGTATATGTTTTTTATATTTTTAATGTTTTTATTTATAGATTATTACCTTTTGCTAATAATATGTAAATAAATAATTAATTTTCTTTTTAATCAACGATTTATCAAGAAAAAACAATCCTTGCTATCTTGTAGAAATTTTTCATTGCTTTTGCGTAGAAAAAAATACTATTTCTAGTAGTTCTATTTTTTTCTACAAAAAAAAGGCACTTAATTTTAAGTGCCTTTTACAGATTTACTTTTATTTAGAGTAATTCAATTATAAGGTTATTCAATTCATCTTTCGCTTTAGATGCATTCATTTCGGTTACTGACTTAGATTCAAGGATTGCATCACGGAATTGTTTTCGCTCAAATAGCACAGTTTTGAGTAATTTAAACTGCTCATAGTCATTAATTAAGTCAATTGCATCAGCTAACTCATTTGATCGTGGCGAAGCTCTATTAATTAAAACGTATGCATCCAATTCAGGATTAGTTTTTCTTGCAAGACTAATTTTTTCATCCATGTAGCTTAATACTTGAAGATCAAGTAATGACGCTTGAGTGGGAATAATTAAAGTATTAGAAACTAGCAATGCTTCACGAAAAATAGCCGAATCACGACCCGCCACATCAATCAGGATATAGTCAAATTCTTTATCTAACTTTTCTAGTTCTTGGATTAGATCAGTATGAATACATTTGTATTCAACATCATCTCTTTGTTTGGCCCATTTTGATGCGGATTGCTGTTCATCACAATCTATTAAAATACTCTTTCCTTTATTATTTAAAGCAACAACTAAATTTGTGGCTAAGGTTGTTTTTCCTACACCACCTTTACGATTTGCAATACAAAAAATTTTAGCCATACAATTACCATTAGAATTAAAATTTAAATCAAAAATACAACTATTAATAAACCTATTTTAATATTAATTTATTAATCTTTTTTTGGTTTAACTGTATTCATTTGATTGTTCAGGATTTCATTATAATCATCCTTTCCAAGTATTTTCTTACACTGATCAAGGATAGCTTGTCTTATAAAGATACTAATAGAAATGTCTTGATCTTGCCCTAGTTTTTTTACTGTTTCTTCGATAGCCGTGAGTTCTTCAACGTAAAGGGGGAGCGTGATATTTCTACCATGTTTCGTCCTTACTCTTTTTGCTGTAGGTAATGTATTTTTTTCAATGTGAACAATACTTTTATTTCGAGTAATAATTTCAGTTTTAGGTTCTTGATTAGGTTTAATATCAGAGTTTACATCTTCGTGTATAAACTCTTGATTTTTTAATGCCTTTTTAAATCTATCACTCATGGTTTAATCTCTTTAAAATTGGTTTTAAAAAATATATCATTAATAGAATGAAAAATACAACTATTAATAAGATAATTAATAGTTGTATTAATGGTTTAATTTAAAGCTGTTTTAAGTCGATTTCTTCATCATCTTTCAATAGTTTATATAGAGCTTTAATGATGTTGTGCATAGCCTGATCATCTGTTTTTAACAGCAATGCAGATAATACTTGATGTGAAGATAATGCTTGGATAATAGCTGTTTTTACAGCAGAAGGAAGATTCCCTTTTAATGCTACATCTTCACTATTATTTTTAATCTGTGCCATAACTACATCATTTTTACGCAGAATAGTAGCAAGATGATTTATATAAACAACTTGTTCCTCTTTCGTTGATAAATCACCAAATGCAGCCGAAATAAGCTCAATGACCTCTTTTAGATATTTCAGTTTTGTAGGTTGTTTATCTGAAGAAGGAACAGGTGTGATTGGTGTTAATGGTGGTGGAGTAGGGTCAGAAGGTTCATCTTCTTGCCCTTTAATTTTTCTTTTAAAAATACCATAACCTGTCAGCACTAAACCTGAAATATCTACTTCTTTAGCGGGTACACCATGCAGGCGTTTTGAAACAAGTTTGCTGAATGCCGCAAAATTTTCAAGTTCAGGGTCGCCAAAATCTATGAGTTGTGCAACATAGTTATAAGTACGACTAAATGTTCCTAATTTACTTTTAAAGTCGGTGAGTTTAGTGAGCTTAATACTAAGTTGCTTTCGTTCAAATTCTGCTTTTTCTGCACCTTGCGTATTGCCTTGTTTAGTTGCGTTGTCAAAAGCTTCCTCTTGCAATGTAATAGCATCTTTGAGTTGCTTTAATTGATCGTTATAAGCTCGCACAACGCTATCAGTTGCTTTAAATAATTCAGGATGCTTATTCTCTGAAAGACTATTATTACTAATATCCTGAATTGTTTTGAATCGAGCCTGTTTGAATCGTTCTAAATCATCTTGGGTGTAAAGGTGTGCATCATCCAATTCATCTTTTAAGCTGTAAACTACATTAGGGTCTTGGACTTGAGTAATTTCTGCACCTTTGTCATAGAGCTTAAAGCATTCGACAATCCATTCAGGGTCATTCACAAAGTCTATGATATAGACCTGATCTTTACCTGTGCTTGTACGATTTAAACGAGATAAGGTTTGAACCACTTCAACTTCATTAGCAATTTTCTTATCAAGGTACATTGCACAAAGTTTAGGTTGATCAAAACCTGTTTGAAACTTATTGGCTACGACCATTAAACGATATTCAGGACGATCAAAAGTAATACGCAGATCGTTATTCGGAATATCAGGGTTCATATTACTTTCAGTAAATTCAGCTTCTTCTGCAACATTAAACACAGAACCATCTTCAACATTTTCATCATCGTCATGTCGAATTTGTTTACCTGTTAATTTCCCTGAAAATGCGATTAATACCCGATACTCACTATATTGTGGGTTATCTTCGATATATTTCTCTAAAGCCAATTTATAACGAGCTGCTGCGGGCCGAGAGCTTGTTACAATCATTGCTTTGGCTTGACCATTTAAGAGATTTGCTACGTTATGATGGAAATGCTCAACGATGAATTTTACTTTTTGAGTGACATTGGTTGCATGTAATGTCATCCACTTGGCTAAAGCCTTTTTAGCTGCCTTACCATCGACACGTTTTTCGCCATCGACAGCATCCCCCCCAAGTTTAAATGCGGTTTGATATGGTACATAACCTTTGAGTACATCTAGGATAAAACCTTCTTCAATCGCTTGTCTTTGGCTATAAAGATGGAAAGATTCAGGGATACCTCTTGTATCTTTGACTGTACCAAATAACATTTTTGTTGAATGTTTTGGTGTAGCGGTGAAGGCAAAATGGCTAATAGATTTAGACTGTACTCTCGATTTTTGGATTTGCTCTAACAATTCTTCAATCGTTAGATTTGCCATATCTTCACCCGATTTTAAGGCAAGAGTCGCTTGTAATTTAGAAGCGGTTGAACCTGTTTGAGAAGTATGTGCTTCATCAATCACGATACCGTAGTTACGATCACTTAAACTCGTATTGGTTAAGATCGCTTCCATGACATGCGGAAAGGTTTGAATCGTTACAATGATGATTGGCTTATTGGTTAATAAGGCTTCTTCAAGTTGTTTACTCTTAGTTTTCCCCGCATGTTCTTTGCTATCACGATTAATGGCTGCAATTAGCCCTTTTTGATGGTCAATTTGCTGAATGGCATCTTGTAGCTGTGAATCCAATACGGTTCGATCTGTGACGACAATAATGGAGTTAAAGAACGGTTTTCCATCATCTTCTCGTAGTCGGATTAATGAATGGCATAACCAAGAGATCGTTGATGTTTTGCCTGAACCCGCACTATGCTCACATAAGTAGTTGGTTCCAACACCTTTTGCTTTCATATCATTGATAATGGCATTCACGGCATCAAATTGATGATAGCGAGGGAACATTAGACGTTCTTGTGTTGACCAATTACCGTATAAATCAACTTTATCTTTTTTTTCAATATAAACAAAATTATGGAAAATATTGAGCCAATTATCAGGTTTTAGGATGTAATTCCAAAAGTAGTCAATTGGATAAACTTCACCTTTACTTTGATCGGCTGCATCATTCCCTGCAAAGCCCGAACCATCTACACCTTTACGTCCTTTGTTAAATGGTAGAAATATAGTATTCAAGCCATTTAATGCGGTGGTCATTTGGATTTCAGATTCACAAACTGCAAAATGCACGACAGCACCACGCTTCGGCATTAATAACGGTTCTTTCCGCTTAGTTTTAGGGTCTATTGGCTGACGATCATTTTTGTATTGATCAATCGCATCTTCAATGGTTTGGTTGAACTCTGTTTTGATCTCAACGGTTGCCATAGGCAAGCCATTAATAAAGAAAACAAGGTCGATAATGCCTGAACTTTGTGAAGGGTGATATTTTAGCTGTGGTACAACACGAAGAATATTAGCTTCGTATTTAGCAATCGTAGTCTGGTTACGAGCATCTTCAGGGGCACTTTCGCTAATATCAATAGTTCCCGCACCCGCAATACTAAAGCCATTGCGAAATACGGCAATTGTGCCTTTTTTATTAAGTTCAGTGTCTAGGCGATCTAATAAGACTTTTTGGGTATTCGCACCATTGATTGCTGACAACTTATCCCATTTTTCAGGCTGTGTTGCTTTAATCCACGAAATTAAATCTTCAGGATAGAGTGCATAATCAATATGGTAGTTTTTACTTTGACCAACTTTCCAATCATTTTTTTCTAACTGCTCAACGATATAGCTTTCTAGGTATTTCTCATAATGAGCTTTTTCGTCATAAATTTTCATATTCATTTTT
>RRZT012942397.1_pt1 | contig 15938 bp, 14 predicted proteins | sample 2165551 | NCBI WGS metagenome assembly RRZT01 (sample SAMN10456910, study PRJNA506462) | wastewater metagenome | biome: wastewater; feature: sludge; material: wastewater sludge; isolation source: wastewater sludge with Escherichia coli K12::gfp cells carrying plasmid... | place: USA: Moscow, Idaho... | reverse complement strand
GGCGCATGAGCCTCACCGATCCTGCCGCCGTCGTGGCCCGTTCCCCGAGGCGACGGCCCATCGCCGCAACCATCGCCCGGTTCTCGCTGATGCTCTTCGGCGGTTTCGCCTGCGGATACGGCTGGGGAGGAATCGCCCTCCACACTGCGGACGGGGTCAGCCGCCGACGATCATCGCGGCCGCCGTCATCGTCGGCATGGTCTCGGCCCTTGCGGGCAACGCGTTCTGCTGGGCCACGGGCTCGGCGTCCCGCTTGTGGGCGCGACCATCTTCATCCCTGCCTCGGTCGGCCTCTGGCTGGTCGCCCGGCAGTTTCCTGAATCGGCACTACAGCGATGGACCGCCCTCGCCCTGCTGGTGCTGGGCGTCCTGCTCCTGATCGCGCGTCTGGCCCGCGAGCGGGCCCGCAACCCGGTCGAGGTGGGCCAGACGACCCGACTCTGGTTCGACCCGCGCGACCCGGGCAATCAGCGGCGCATCGTCGTCGAGCTGGCCGAGGACAACCTGTTCGACCTGTAGCCATAGGCTGCCCCCATGCACGACTTCGAGGTCCGACGGGCACGCGACGACGAACTGGAGCGCGTGGTCAGGCTCCGCTGGCTGTGGACCCTCGAGCGTGGTCAGGACCCGGGCGACGAGCAGCGCTACGTCCGCGACGCGTCGGCCTGGGCGCGCGAGCACAGCCAGACGCACCTGCCTCACGTCGCGATCGGACCCGACGGGGCGGTCCTCGGCATGGCCTGGCTGGCGCTGACGCCGCGGGTCGCGACGACCACCAGCCTGCACCGGGTCTCCGGCGACCTGCAGTCCTGTTACGTCCTGCCCGAGGCCAGACGAGCCGGCGTCGGCTCGGCGCTCGTGGCAGCGGTCCTCGCGACGGCGCGTGAGTTGGGGGCCGAACACGTCACCGTCCACGCCACCGACGACGGAGCAAGGCTGTACGAGCGGGGCGGGTTCCGCGTCGATCCGCTGCTTCTCTGGGCCGACCTGCGCACCTGAGCGGCGCGGTGAACGCACGCTCAGGGGGAACGACTCGGGCAAGAGTCTTGTCGTCGTCGGAGCCCTCCGCGTAGCCTCAGCCCATGGAGGAAACCATCCTCTCCATCGACCAGGCAGGCCCCGACGATGTCCGGGCCTGCGCCACCGTGCTGACAAGGGCACTCGGCGACGACGACGTGCTCCGCGCCATCATCCGGGGCGAGAACCGGCCGCCACGCGTCACCGCCCTCTACGTCGCGCTCCTCGAATCTGGCCCGATCGCGCACCGGACGGTCGACGTCGTGCGGGTCAACGGCGGGCCCATCGTCGGCGTCGGCATGTGGACCGGCCCCGACCAGGACGAGTCGTGGCTGCAGCACCCCATCCAGCCGCTGCGCGAGATCCGCGCCATCGGGCTGCGGCATCTGAGCATCGTGCGGGCGATGGACGCCGAGTACGCATCCTTCCGCCCGCAGTACCCGCACTGGTATCTGACCGATCTGGCGGTCGACCCGGGAAGCCAGGGCCTCGGCATCGGGTCGGCGCTGCTGCGCGACCGCCTCGCCAAGGTCGACGCCGACGGCCTTCCTGCATACCTGGAGGCGACGACCCCCGCCAGTCGCCGCCTGTACGAGCGGCACGGCTTCGCGTACGTCGACACCATCAACCCGGAGGGCCCCTCCGCGTTCGCCATGGTCCGCCCCGCGCAGGGGGACGCGACGGCGTAGCTTCGAGCGCGCTCCGGGGCCGGCCTTCCAGGCCAGGTCATCGAGAGGTCGCCATGCGCGCGGGGGCGAGTCGGGGCTTACCACATCCCGCTTGGCGCGGTAACTCGTGATCGGCTGCATGTTCCCGGCCTCGCACAGCAGGCGTTCCAGGGAGTCGCAGCGCGCGCCCGAGGGCGCCTGGCGCGCTGTGCAGGGTTCGGCGAGGACGCTGGATGGGGCATCTTCAGCGCCCACATTCAGGCGTGGGGTTAGCCTTGGTCGTGTTTGAAAGCGAGGACCGATGCGACCCGGCGCCAGCCACTCTCACATCAGCCAGTACAACGAGAATGCGGTCATCCACGCACTCCGCGCACTCGGCCCCACAAGCCAGACCGACATCGCCGCACACACAGGCCTGTCGGTTCCCGCCGTCTCCACGATCGTGCGGAACCTGCGGCAGGACGGCTACCTGACGGAGGTGCGCACCGAGTCCGTGGGCCGCGGGCGGCCGCGCGTGATCGTCGACCTCGTGCCATCGGCCAGCTACGCCGTCGGCCTCCACATCGACCCCGCGATCATGTCGGCGGTCGTCCTCGACCTGCGCGGCCAGGTCGTCGAACAGGGCACGAGTGAGAAGATCGACCCGAACGACCCCGAGAGTTCGCTCGACGCGGCGGCCGCCCTGATCGACGACCTGGTCAACCGGTCGGGCATCAACCGCGATCGCCTGCTCGGCGCCTGCGCCGCGGTCCCCGGGCCGCTCGACGGCGTGGGCTCCATCGTCGACACCGTGTGGCTGCCTGGGTGGACCGGCGTCGCGATCGGGGAGGCCCTCACCCAACGGCTCCACACGCCGGTCCCGGTCGTCAAGGACACCATCGCGGCCGTCGTCGGAGAGAACTGGGTGCGGGGCGGTGAGAGCCTCGACTCGACGATGGTCTTCGTCTACCTCGGCACCGGCACGGGCATCGGGCTCTCCATCAACGGCGAACCAGTGCGTGGCTCCTCCGGAAATGCTGGCGAGATCGGCCGGATGCTGCTGTCGCTCGGCAGCCCAGGCAAGCGGGGCATCGACAACGACCCGTTCATCCTCGTCCAAGAGGCTCAGGAGCAAGGGGTTCTCCAGGGCGATCCGCCTTCTCGCTGGGAACTCCGCGCGCTCGAGGGGCAGTTCCGCGAACTCTGTCAACTGGCGTTGGACGGCGACGACGGGGCGGAGCGCATCCTGCGCGACGCCGGCTCACGCATCGCCGAGATGGTCGTGATGGTGGCCGAGGTCTTCGACGCCGACGCCGTCGTCTACGGCGGCCCCAACTGGAGATTCGTCCAGCCGTTCTACGAGGACGCCGCGATCGTCGCACTGGCTAGGCCGTCCGCGCGCGGACCGCACCCAGTCACCGTGTTGTCGACCGCGATGGGTGCCGAGGTTGGCGCCATCGGCGCCGCGTGCGCAGTCCTCGATGCCAGGTTTGTCCCGCGCGCCCCCGGCCGCGTCTGAGGCTTGTCTATACAAACATAACGATTTGGTAACAGTCCCCGGATAGCTTGACTTCGATTTTCTTTACGTCACAGAATAAAAGGGTTGCGACGTCGCGGCGACGTCCCCCACACTCATCGGAGAGCCATGATCACGATCGCCAATGCACCCGTTTCGTACGGTGTCTTCGGCCTCGCCAGGCCCGAACTCGTCGAACTACCAACCGGTGATGCGTTGCTCGACCTGGTTCAGCAGGCCGGCTACGACGGGGTCGACCTCGGTGCCCACGGGCTGTTCGGCACCGGCGAAGACCTCCTGGACAATCTCGGACGACGCGGGCTCGGGCTCGCGGGCGGCTGGGTCGACTACCCGTTCGCCGGCGAGGACGCCGAGTTCGAGGCGGCCTTCGAGGCGGCCAAGCCGGTACTCGACGACTTCGCTCTTGTCGCCTCTCAGCAGTCGGGCCACCGCCCGCTTCCGACGATCGCCGACGCCGGCGACGCCGTCCGAAAGGCGCACCCAGGCGGCACACCCGAACTGCAACTCACCGGTGAGCGCTGGGCGCGCTTCGTGGCCCGCGTCGAGCGCGTCGCCGAGCACGTCCGCGCGCTTGGGCTCGAGCCGACGTTTCACCACCACGCGGTGACCTACATCGAGACCCCGTCCGAGATCGACGCGTTCCTGCGCGACACGACGATGGACCTCACCTTCGACACCGGCCACCTGCTCCTCGGCGGAGGAGACCCGACGGCCGACCTCAAGCGCTGGGCTGGGAGGATCAATCACCTTCACCTCAAGGACGTCGACCTCGGCATCCTCGAGGCCGCGAAGGGGTCCGACGACCCGCTGCGCGACGTGTGGGAGAAGCGGGTCTTCGTCGCGCTCGGCGAGGGCGACCTCGATCTCGACGGCATCGTCGGCGACATCGTCGCAAGCGGGTTCGACGGCTGGCTGGTCGTCGAGCAGGACATCGTCCTGATGAACCAAGCCGATCTCGACCGCGCCGTCGCCGACCAGATCGCCAACCGCGAGACCCTCAGGCGGTGGTTCGCGTGACGCGAGTCGCACTCATCGGGCTGGGCGGGATCGCCCAGTCGGTCCACCTGCCCGTCATCCAGCGCAACCGGGCCGAGGTCGACTTGGCCGCGGTCGTCGAACTCTCCCCCTCCCGCCTGACGACGTTCGGCGAGCGCTACGGCGTGCCGCAGGAGGGCCGTTTTACCAGCCTCGACGCCTTGCTGGGGGCCATCGCCGAGGGCTCCGTCGTTATCGACGCGGCCATCGTCGCGACCGGAGGCGGCCACACCGATGAGGCCCTGGCGTTGATCCGGGCAGGGGTGAAGGTGCTCGTCGAGAAGCCACTCGGCTGGAGCTCAGCCGATCTGGAGGCCCTCGAGGCCGGGCTTGCCGAGGACGGGCTCGACCCTCGCGCCTGGCTGCGCATCGGCTACATGAAGGAGTACGACCCCGCCGTCGCCGCCGCGAAGAGCGCGCTCGACGGCCTCGCCGTCCGCGAGGTGCGGGTCGAGGTGCTGCACCCTGCCGACGGCGCACAGTTGCACTTCGCACGGCTCGACCTTGCCGCGGACGACGCGGACAAGGAGTTGCTCGCCAGGCTCGGCGCCCGCGGGCAGCGCTCGATCACCGATGCGACCGGAACCGACGACGACACCCTGCGCAAGCTCTGGTCCAACGTCGTGCTGGGCTCCGTCATCCACGACATCGCGCTCACGCGCCACCTCGGGCTGGGTCTTGACCGAGTCCTACACGCCCGACGCGTCGGCGAGGACTTCCCTGGTTCCGTCTTCGCCGCTGGGCTAACCACCGAAGGAACGGCCTGGAACCTCGGCTGGCATTTCATCTCCGACTACCCCGAATACCACGAGACAGTCACCGTCCACCATGAAAGGGGAACCGTCCAACTCGAGTTCGCGACGCCCTACATCCTCAACGCCCCGACCAAGCTCACGGTGGCGACCGGAGGAGATCAGTTGAGCAGCCGGGTCGAAGTGCAGACCTGGCCCCAGGAGGAGGCGTTCGAGCGCGAACTGCGCGCTCTCGTCTCCCTCGCGGCAGGCACACCAACGGACGGATCGTCCCTCCAGGAAGCCCGCCTCGACCAGACAAGTGCGCAGGCGCTCTGGCGTGCCTGCGCCGCGACGGTCGACCTCGAAGACGAGGCCGACCGTGGAACCGCCCGCTAGGGCAGGCTCCACACCAACCGAAAGGAAAACGATGTTGTCGTTCATCGCCAAGGCGACGCGCACGGTCGCGCTCGTCGGCGCCGTCGCGCTGGCCGCCACGGCCTGTTCCCCTTCAGCCACCAACTCCGAATCACCCGGCGCCGAGGGCGGCAAGAAGACCCTCTCGATCATGGTCAACGCCATCGCGGGTGGCAAGAACGCCGCGGAGGCCGAGTGGATCGAGTCCTACGTCATCCCCGAGTTCACCGCCGCCCAGAAGGAGAAAGGCGTCGAGGTCGAGGTCAAGTTCGAGCCCCAGGGCGTCGACGACGAGGACTACAAGACCAAGATCGCCCTCGACCTCAGCTCCGGCAAGGGCGCCGATGTGCTCGGCATCGACGGCATCTGGACGGGTGAGTTCGCCCAGGCCGGCTACATCAAGCCGCTGAACCAGGTCTCCAAGGACTCCGACTCCTGGGACGGCTGGGAGCAGATGACCGAGGCCGTCCAGCAGGCGCTCTCCTTCGAGGGTGAGCGCTACGGCGTCCCGCAGGGCTCCGACGGTCGCGTCATCTACTACAACAAGACGCTCTTCAAGGACGCCGGCCTCCCCGAGGACTGGCAGCCGACGTCGTGGGACGAGATCCTCGAGGCGGGGCGCGCGCTGAAGAAGCTCGACGGCGTCACCCCGATCCAGCTCAACGCGGGCACCGCGATGGGTGAGGCCACCAGCATGCAGGGCTACCTGCCGATGCTGATGGGCACCAACCAGAAGCTGTGGGCCGACGGCAAGTGGTACGGCGACACGCAGGGCATGCGCGACGTCCTCGATTTCTACAAGAAGATCTACGTCGATGAGGGCCTTGGCGATCCGATCCTCCAGCAGGAGGCCTCTGGCCGCGACACCTCGTTCGCCGAGTTCGCCGCGGGCAAGATCGGTATCCTATTCGAGGGCGACTACTTCTGGCGCTCCGTGATCAACCCGGCCGAAGGCGTCGGGACGGCTCCGATGGCCGACCGCGATGAGGTTGTCGGCTACGCGAAGATCCCGGCGATGAAGCCCGGCTCGGGCATCAACGGGCAGGACTTCGTCTCCATGTCCGGCGGCACCGGCCGCGTGCTCAACCCGAACTCGGCCAATGCCGATCTCGCCTGGGAACTGCTGGCGTTCATGAACTCGCCTGAGGCCTTCGAGGCCCGCTCGGCCGGCACCTTGTCCATCTCGCCCCGCAAGGACGTCAACGACAAGCTGCTCGCCTCCGACGAGATGCTGACCTTCGTCAACAACGAGGTTCTGCCCATCACCGCCTACCGCCCCGGCCTCGCCGAGTACCCGGAGGTTTCCGCGAAGCTGCAGCAGGCAACGCTGGACGTCGTGTCCGGCACCTCGACAGAGGACGCCGCCAAGACGTTCGCCGACGCTCTCCCGTCCATCGTGGGCGGCGAAGAGAACATCGCTCAGGGCTGACCGGGTCATGAGCACCACCGCATCGGCGCCGGGAACGAAGAGTTCCCGGCGCCGGGCGGAGGATGTGGCCGGCCTCGGGACGAAGCGAGCCATCGTCTTCGTCACCCCGGCGCTGCTCCTCATCGCCCTCTTCCTCCTGTTCCCGGCCCTGTGGACGGTCTACCTCGGGCTGACCAACTACAGGCTGACCGGCCTCGCCGCGGCCAACACGGAGTTCGTCGGCCTCCAGAACTAATCCCAGGCGCTTGGTGACAAGAGCTTCTGGAACTCGCTCTGGCTGACCGTCATCTTCGTCGGCTTCTCGGGCGTGCTCGGTCAGACGCTGCTCGGCTTCACGCTCGCCTGGTCGACCCGGCGCATCGCGGGCTGGGCGCGCACCGTCCTCGAGTCGGTGGTGCTCGCCGCCTGGGTCATCCCCGGGTCCGTTCACGCGTTCCTCTGGATCGCCCTTCTCGACCGCCGCGGCGGAACGCTCAACGCCCTGCTCGGCACCGAAGGCAAGGCGTGGCTGATCGAGAACCCGATGACGATCATCATCATCTTCAACATCTGGGTCGGCACCGCCTTCTCGATGCAGCTCTTCTCTTCGGCACTGTCGGCTGTTCCGCCGTCGCAGATGGAGAGTGCACGCATGGCGGGGGCTTCCGGTTGGGAGCAGTTGCGCGACGTCGTCCTGCCGAACATCCGCGGCCACGTGCTCACCAACACGCTCATGATCACGCTGTGGACGTTTAACACGTTCACGCCCTACCTGCTCACCGCTGGCGGCCCCAACGGTAAGACGGAGATCCTCTCGGTCTACATCTACAAGACCGCCATCCCGGGCGGCCAGCTCGGCTTCGGTGCTGCGATCTCGATGATCATGCTCCTCATCAACCTCGCCATCGCCCTGCTCTACATGCGCATCGGAAGGAGCAAGAAGTGAAACCGCAGAGCTTCGGCCGTCAACTGCGCAAGGTGCTCGGCCGCACCCTCTTCATCCTCCTGCTCGTGGTGATCGCGGTCTTCTTCGCGCTCCCGATGGCCTGGCTCGTCGTCGCGCCTTTCGACGCGAACCCGACGATGGCCGTCAAGTTGCCGGAGTGGACGCTGAGCAACTTCCAGCGCCTCGCCGAGAACCCCTATGCGCTCGGCTCTATCGTCAACTCGCTGATCATCGCGCTCGGGACGATGCTGATCACCGTCCTGTTGGCCACCGTCGCCAGCTATGCGCTGTCACGGGTGCGCATCCCTGGGCGCGACGGGCTGCTCTACGGCATGTTGCTGCTCAGCTCGATCGTCACCGGAACGGCCGCCATGGTGCCGACGTTCCAGTTGATGAACGCCATCAACCTGATCAACACCCACACGGGCGTGATGCTGGTGCTGGCCGGAGGGCTTCTCCCCACCGTCGTGTTCATCCTGAAGGACTTCATGGACTCGGTCCCGAAGTCCTATGAGGAGTCGGCCCGGCTCTACGGGGCCAAGCCGTACCAGATCCTCAGCCATGTCGTCGTGCCCGTCGCCCGTCCGGGCATCGCGTTCGTCGCCATCTGGACCGTTGTCCAGGTGTGGGGCAACTTCCTCGTCCCGTTCCTGCTGCTGCGCGACCCGACCAGCCAGCCGGCCGCGGTCATGATGTACACCTTCTACACCGAATCCGGGCAGGCCGACCTGCGCCTCATCTCGGCGTTCTCGCTGATCTTCGCCCTCCCGGTCATCCTCATCTACTTCTTCGTCAACCGTAAGTTCGGTTTTCGCTTCTACGGAGGTATCAAGTCATGACCTCGACCATCACGACCACTGCCCTGGTCAAGCAGTACCCCAACGGGGTCCGCGGCGTCGACGGCGTCGACATCGAGATCGCCGAGGGCGAGTTCTTCGCGCTCCTCGGCCCCTCCGGCTGCGGCAAGACCACGCTCCTGCGTTCGATCGCGGGCCTCGAGACCATCACCGAGGGCACCCTCCAGATCGGCGGACAGGAGATGACCCACCGCGAGCCCGGCGAGCGCGGGGTCGCCATGGTCTTCCAGGACTACGCGCTCTTCCCGCACATGGACGTCTCCGACAACATCGCCTACCCGCTTCGCATCCGCAAGGTCGCCAAGGACGAGCGGCGAAAGGCGGCAGCCGACACGGCGGCCAAGCTGTCGCTCGAACACCTCCTTGAGCGGCGCCCCGGCCAGCTCTCCGGTGGGCAGCAGCAGCGCGTCGCACTCGCCCGTGCGATCGCCACCCGGCCCCAGGTGCTGCTGCTCGACGAGCCGCTGTCGAACCTCGACGCGCGGCTCCGGCTCGAGGCCCGTTCCTTCCTGAAGGAACTGCAGCGTGAGCTCGGCGTGACCTCGGTCTTCGTCACCCACGACCAGTCCGAGGCGCTCGCGCTCGCCGACAGCATGGCGGTGATGAAGGAGGGCAAGATCCAGCAGATCGGCACCCCGCGCGAGGTGTTCCACTCCCCCGCGAACACCTTCGTGGCGTCCTTCATCGGATCGCACCCGATGAACCTGCTCGACGGCGTCGTCGAAGGTGGCCGCGTCCGGCTGCTCGGCACGACGATCACCGTCCAGCCGGATACGACGGCGAGGCTGAGCGAGGGCCAGAAGGTCGTCATCGGCGCGCGCCCCGAGTACATCACGTGGAGCCCCACCCCGGTTCCCGACGGCATCGAGGCCGAGGTGGCGACCATCGAGAACCTCGGTGCGGCGGCGCTCCTCACCGCCCGCGTCGGCGACGAGCGGCTCCAGGCCGTCGTCGAGGAGGAGCCGCTTCCCGAGCCTGGCCAGAGCGTCTGGTTCACCATCCCCGTGCCGAAGACGATGGTCTTCGACGAAGAGTCCGGACTCCGCATCGGCGGAGAGGAGCGATGAGCGTGTCACTGCCCAAGGCGATGTGGATCGTCCCGCACACCCACTGGGATCGCGAATGGTACGAGCCGCACGACGTGTTTCGCGCCCGACTCGTCGCGATGCTCGACGGTCTGCTCACCATGCTGGAACGAGAACCCGCGTACAAGTTCACCCTTGACGGCCAGAGCGCCGCGATCGACGACTACCTCGAACTCAGGCCCGAGGAGACCGAAAGGGTGAAGGCCGCGGTGGCTCGCGGGCAGTTGGCGCTCGGTCCCTTCCAGATCCTGCTCGACGAGTTCTGCTGCGACGGCGAGACCATCGTCCGCAACCTCGAGCACGGCATCCGGTCGGCGCGTCGGCTGGGCGGCGAGATGCGGGTCGGCTACCTGCCCGACATGTTCGGCCACGCGGCCCAAACTCCGCAGATCCTCCGCGGCTTCGGCATCGCGGACGCATCGCTGTGGCGGGGCGCGCCCGCCTCGGTGGACAAGCACGCCTTCCTATGGCAGGCGCTCGACGGAAGCTCGGTGCGGGTCGAATACCTGTGGGACGGGTACGGCAGCGCGCTGAAACTGTTCGAGCCGCTGGAGAAGCTGCCCGAACTGATCGACGGATACCTGAACGAGAACGCCTCATGGTTCGACGGGGAGGCTGTGGCCGGGTGGTACGGAACCGACCACATGGCGCCGCGCTCAGACCTGGTCCAGATCCTGCGCGGCTACGAGGGCGACGTCGAGTTGACGATCGGCACCGTCGAGGAGGTGGTCGCCTCGCGTGACCACTCCCCCGAGGCCCTTGGCGCGTTGCCGAGGGTCAGGGGCGAGCTTCGCTCACACGCTCGCGGCAACCTTCTGCCGGGCGTCTTCTCCATCCGAACCAACCTCAAGGCAGCGATGTCGGCAGCCGAACGCGCGCTCACCACGGCCGAGCGTCTCGACGCTTGGCTGGGCGGTCCGTCCCGGACGGCGTTCTTCGAGCGCGGCTGGGGCCTTGTCATCGAGTCGACGGCGCACGATTCGGTCACCGGGTGTGGCGTCGACTCGACCGCAGACGAGGTCGAATCGCGGCTGAAGGTGGCGGCGCAGACCGCCGACGGCGCCGTCGACATCTCGCTCGGCGCCCTGGGAGCGGTCGCGCCGGTCGGCGCGGTCGCGGCGTTCAATCAGAGCGGCTACCGCCGCCCGGTGCAGGCCGAGTTGGTCGTCGAGGGCGCTCCGTCGTCGTCCGCCCTCCAGGTGGTCGAGGCGATGCCGACGGTGATCGGCGACGAACGCCTCGCCTCACGCGACCTGCCGAAGATCATCCGCCGCATCCACGGCCAGGAACTGTTCGGCAAGCACATCCGATCCTGGAACTGGGACGACGACGAACTCGAGTTCGTCGTGGCCGACCACACCGCCGGCGACTTCGACCTCGCCGACTTCGCCGCCGTCCTGCACGACAAGATGGCCTCCTCGGAGCCCGATCACGAGTTCCACGTGATCACACGCGTGCCGGAGTCGAGCCGCGTGGTCGTCTCGGGATGGGCCGACGGCATCTCCGCAGTCGCGCTTGGCGCCGAGACCGCCGTGGCGCCCGAGGCACCGGTCGCCGTCGACGGCACCACACTCGACAACTCGCTGGTGCGCACCGAGGTCGCCGCGGACGGGACGGTCACCGTCACGGACCTGCGGAACGGGACGAGCATCGCCGACGCGCTGCGTCTGGTCGACGACGGCGACCGGGGCGACTCGTACAACTTCGGACCGCTGGAGGGCTCGATCACCGATGCCAAGAGCGTCGAGGTCACCGTCACGGAGCGCGGCCCGCTGCGTGGCCGCATCCTGATCCGGCGCACCTTCGAACTGCCGGTAGGGGTCGACCCGGACGACCGCTCGAAGCGCCTCACCGAGGTCGCCGAGCAGGTGGTCGACACCGACCTCGAGATCCGTGCGGACGAGCCCTTCGTTCGGGTCACCGTCAGCCTCACCAACCAGGTGCGCGACCACCGTCTGCGCGTTCTCATCCCCACCCTGGCCTCCGGGCTCGACGGGTCGGCATCGGCCGGGCAGTACGGAACGACCCAGCGCGGACGTGACGCCGAGGGCGGCTGGGGCGAGTTCCCGCTTCCCACCTTCCCGGCCACCCGGTGGGTATCGGCCGGCGGGGTGAGCGCGCTCCTCGACAAACTCGTCGAGTACGAGGTGGTCGACGGGGAGGAGGGTCGGCCAGACGACCTGGCACTCACCGTCGTGCGAAGCGTGGGTCTGATGAGCGTCAACGTTCACCCGCTTCGCGATGAGCCCGCGGGGTCGCAACTGCCAGCACCGGGCGCGCAGTATCTCGGACGGAAGGTCGAACTGTCCTTCGCGATCGACCTCGACCCCGAGGCCACGGTCGCCAACGCGGACACATTCCGGTTCACGCCAGTGGTGGCCAAGGGGCTTGGCGGCCAGCGCGCCGAGCCTGAGGTTGGCCTACGGACCGAGGGCGTCGTCGCGCTTGAGTCGCTGCGGCGCGTGCCTGGCGGCCTGGAGGCCCGCTTCGTGAACTACTCCGACCAGAGCGCTCCGCTTCGGGTCGCGACTCAGGGCACCTGGGTGGTCACCGACCTGACCGGCGCGGTGTCGTCCGACCCCGTCGACCCGTTCTCGCTCGAGGTGGGGCCGGGCCAGATCGTCACGCTGCGGAGGAAGTCCTGATGCGACACGTCGAGACTCGGCACGTCACGTTGGCCGACCAGGCGGCCGACCGCTACCAGCGGTTCGCCTTCGAGCTCCCTGAGGGTGTCGGCTCATTCGAAGTGAACCTCGAGGTCGAGGGCGGCCCGGATGCCGTGGTCGACCTCGGCTGCGAGGGGCCCGACGCCTGGCGGGGCTGGTCGGGCGGGGCGCGGCGGACGTTCATCGTCGCCGAGGACGACGCCACCCCTGGGTATCTGCCGGGTGACGTCGTCGCAGGGGTCTGGAACGTGATCGTCGGCCTGCACACCCTTCCCGGGGACGGGGCCGACGTGTGCGTCACCGTGGAAATGCCGGCTCTGAATCGTCCAGATCACGGGCCTCGAGAGGATCCCGTGGACCGCGTCTCGCGCGGCAGTGATCGCGACCTGCCCGCGCCCGACGGGATGCGCTGGTTCGCGGGCGACACGCACGCGCACTCGCTGCACTCCGACGGCGCGCTCTCGCTATGGGAACTGGCCAACGAGGGGGTGCGCTCGGGCCTCGACTTCCTGTGCGTCACCGACCACAACACGACGAGCCACCACGCCTACCTTCCATCGGTCGGGGCGCGGCACGGCATCACTCTCGTGCCCGGCCAGGAGGTCACGACCCACGCCGGACACGCCAACGCGTTCGGTGAGATCGGCTTCGTCGACTTCCGCAATCCTGGGCAGCAGTGGGCCGACGACGTCGCCGAGCGCGGCGGTCTGATGTCGATCAACCATCCCGTCTCGGGCGACTGCTCGTGGCTGCACGCCGTGGAACGCGAGCCAGGCGGCGTCGAGCTCTATCACAGCTCGTGGTACGAGGAACCCATCGCCACCTCCGCCCTCGCTTGGTTCCAGCGGTGGAGTCACGACGTCGTCCTGATCGGGGGCGGAGACTTCCACAACCGCTCGAAGCCGCTCCGGCCAGGGCTGCCGACGACGTGGGTCGCTGCCGAGGAATGCTCGCCCGAGGCGATTCTCGACGGCATGCGCGCCGGACGCACCACCGTCACGGCGATGGGTACGCACCTGAGCGACGGGGCGGCGCGGCCCGTCCACGACAAGGCGCCCATCCTGATTCGTCAGGACGAAGACCTCCTGGCCTTCGCGGCGATAGGGCTCGTGCTGATCTCCGGGTCGGGACGACGCCTTGTCGTGGACGGTGAGGGCCAGCGCATCCGAGCCCCGCGCGAGGACGGGCCGTTCCGTCTTGAGGACTCGCACCGCACCGTCGTGGCCCTTTCGGCCTGACACCCAAGATCAGCCGCCGGGCGGATGGGGGCACAACCTCCGCCCGGCGGCTTCCTGATTCTCAACAGGAGGGCAGTGTCGCATTCCTGCTAGAAATCCGGTCCGGCCTGGGACATGCTTGAGGCATGTACACCGACACCGACGCCTGTCTACGGGCGATCCAGGCGAAGGACGCCCGCTTCGACGGCCGCTTTTTCACCGCGGTGCTCTCGACCGGCATCTACTGTCGGCCGTCGTGCCCGGCGCGTACCCCGCAGCCGAAGAATGTGCGCTTCTACCCCACCGCGGCCGCGGCGCAGCTCGCCGGCTTCCGCGCCTGCAAGCGGTGCGTCCCGGGCGCGACCCCCGGCTCCCCCGACTGGGACGTCCGAGGCGACGTCCTCGCGCGCGCCGTCCGGCTGATCGACGACGGGGTGGTCGACCGCGACGGCGTCGTCGGACTCGCCTCGCGGCTTGGCTACTCGACGCGACAGGTGCAGCGGTTCCTGACCGACGGCACCGGCGCAGGCCCCCTCGCGCTGGCGCGGGCACGGCGCGCCCAGACGGCCCGCACCCTCCTCGAGGCCACCGAACTCTCCCACGCCGAGATCGCCTTCGCGGCGGGCTTCAGCAGCGTGCGCTCCTTCAACGCGACGATGCAGGAGGTCTACGCGACGACGCCGCGCGAGCTGCGCAACCGGTCGACGAGACGTCGCACGGCTGCCGACGGCGGCCTGACGTTCATCGACCTGGAGCTGCCCGTGCGGCAGCCGTTCTGCCCGTGCAACGTCTTCGGCCACCTGATCGCCACCTCGATCGACGGCGTCGAGTCCTTCCACGACGGCGCCTACCACCGCACGCTGCGGCTGCCCGTCGGCCACGCCGTCGTGTCGCTGCGGCCGGGTTATGGCGGGGTGTCGGCGCGGATCGGGCTGAGCGACCTCGGCCAGTTGCCGACCGTCGTGTCGCGGGTCCGGCGGCTTCTCGACCTGGACGCCGACCCGGTCGCGATCGACGGCTTCCTCGCGGAGGACCCGGTGTTCGCGCCGCTGGTGGCGGCGCATCCCGGACGGCGGATCCCGCGAGGAGTCGACGGCGACGAGATGGCCTTCCGCATCCTGCTCGGCCAGCAGATCTCGACCGCCGCGGCACGCACGCACGGGGCGAGGCTCGTCTCCGCCGTCGGCGACCAGGTCGACAGCCCGGTCCCCGGGCTCACCCATCTCTTCCCGACCGCCGAGCAGATCCTCACGGCAGGCGACGAGACGTTCGCCTTCCCTCAGTCGCGCCGCGACACGATCCGCCGCACCGCGCTCGCACTCGCGGAGGGTGACCTCGACCTCGGCGTCGGCGTCGACCGGGACGAGGCCCGCGCGAAGCTCGGTGCGTTGAAGGGGATCGGCCCGTGGACCGTCGAGATGATCGCCATGCGCGGCCTCGGCGACCCCGACGCCTTCCCCGCCACCGATCTCGGCCTGATCCGCGCCGCCGCCGAGCTCGGTGTCGAGAAGCTCGAACCCCATTCCCAGGCGTGGCGCCCGTGGCGTTCCTACGCCACCCAGCACCTGTGGGCCATGACCCCGCACGCCGTCAACACCATCCCCGGGCATCCGGGCTGCTCTGAGGAGGCAGCATGAGTTACCGCACCATCGACTCCCCGATCGGCGAGCTGACCATCGTCGAGCGCGACGGCGCCCTCGCCGGTCTGTACATGACCGGGCACAAGCCCGCGCCCAACCCGGCGAGCTTCGGCGAACGCGACGACACCGTCCTCCCGGAGGTCGAGCAACAGCTCGGCGAGTACTTCGCAGGACGCCGCACGACGTTCGATCTGCCCCTCGGCCCCCACGGAACCCCCTTCCAGGAGAAGGTCTGGGCGGCGCTGCGCTCGATCCCCTACGGCGAAACCTGGACCTACGGGCAGCTCGCCGCGACGATCGGACAGCCGGGCGCCTCGCGCGCCGTCGGGCTGGCCAACGGGCGCAACCCGATCAGCGTCGTCGTGCCGTGCCATCGGGTGGTCGGCTCGACGGGGAAGCTGACCGGTTACGCGGGCGGCACGGAGCGCAAGTCCTACCTGCTCGCGCTGGAGCGGGGCGAGACCCCGATCGTCGCCTGAGTGACGCCCCGCCGGGCCGAGGCGCCGACCGGCCGGATGGATGCTCAGCGGCGCGGAGCGGTAAGCCCCAACCAACGCGCGATCGTGATCCCGAACCCCCGCGCTGCGGGCTTCGACAGGTCCTTCAGCACCGCAAGGGCCTCGTCGACGCGAGGGGCAGGGATGAGCAGGTGGTCATGGTGGAAGCCGGCGAGCAGGTTGCAGGAGATCCCGGCCCGCGCCAGCGCCGTCGCCACGGCCGCGGTCAGACCGACGG
>RRZT011462651.1_pt1 | contig 15939 bp, 16 predicted proteins | sample 2165551 | NCBI WGS metagenome assembly RRZT01 (sample SAMN10456910, study PRJNA506462) | wastewater metagenome | biome: wastewater; feature: sludge; material: wastewater sludge; isolation source: wastewater sludge with Escherichia coli K12::gfp cells carrying plasmid... | place: USA: Moscow, Idaho... | reverse complement strand
AGGCCGATGCCCAGGTTGCCGAACAGCAGCACCGGCCAGGCCACCCAGCCGTCGCTGGCGAGGAACATGCCGACCAGCGCGGTGATCAGCATCAGCACCACCACCTTGGGTTTGGTCAGCTCCAGATAGTCGCGCCAGCCGGCGCGGCTGCGTGTTGCGCTCAGGGTTGCCATGCTCATCTCCCCCCTCGTTGCCGTCGCTCCCGACCGGCACGGCGCGAACGCCGCATCCGCCGGACTCCCCCGTCACTCCGCCAGCGGCGCGGCCCCCACGTACCGGGCGCGCTGCGTGGCCGGCGCCACCACGCGCAGCCGGTAGTTGACCAGCACCAGCACCTGCAGCAGCAGCGCGCCGCCGAGGTTGTGGGCCACCGCCACGCCCAGCGGCAGGTGCAGCAGCACGTTGGCGATGCCCAGACTCACCTGCCCGGCCAGCGCCAGCGCCAGCAGCGCGGCGAGCCGCGTCAGCCCGGCGCGCCACAGCCGCACGGCCAGCGCCAGCAGCAGCAGCGCGACGACCAGCGCGCCGAGGCGGTGGCCGAGGTGAATGGCGGTGCGCGCCGCGCTGTCGAGCTGGCCGCCCAGGTAGTTGGGGCCGATCTGCTGGGTCAGGTGGAAGCCGTTGGCGAAGTCGGTGTCCGGCCACCACTGACCGTGGCAGGTGGGCAGGTCGACGCAGGCCAGCGCCGCGTAGTTGCTGCTCACCCAGCCGCCCAGGGCGATCTGCGCCACCAGCAGCGCCAGCGCCGCGCCGGCCAGACGGCGCAGACCGCGCGGCGCGGCGGCCGGCGCGACGCGCCCGGACAGGCGCAGGCTGAGCAGAAACAGCAGGCTGAGGGTGGCGAAGCCGCCGAGCAGATGCGCGGTGACCACCTGCGGCCACAGCTTGAGGGTCACCGTCCACATGCCGAAAGCCGCCTGCAGCACCACCAGCCCCAGCAGCGCCAGCGGCAGGCGCAGCGGCTGACCGTCGGCCCCGCGCCGGCGCAGCGCCTGCACCGCCAGGCTCAGCACCAGCAGGCCGAGCAGACCGGCGAAGTAGCGGTGGACCATCTCGATCCAGCCCTTGGCCACCTCCAGCGGCGCCTCGGGGAAGCGTTCCTCGGCCAGCGCCTGACCGTGCTCGCTCATCGGCACGCCGAGAAAGCCGTAGCAGCCCGGCCAGTCGGGACAGCCGAGGCCGGCGTGGCTGAGCCGTGTATAGGCGCCGAGCAGCACCACCAGCAAGGCCAGCAGCGTGGCGGCAAGGGCCAGTCCGAAACCCGTTCGGGTCGGGGTCGCCATGACGGTTCCTCCCCCTGGAGCCTGCATGGGCGGGCCGCGCGAGAGCGCGACCCGGCGCATCGGCAGCCTCCCCCCGGAGCGCCGCCTCTGCCGTTGAATCTAGCAGCCGTGGCGCAAAGCACACGCCGGGGTGACGCGCGCCCTCACGGCAGCCGCAATCCGCCTTCGCTGCGATGCAGCGTGCGCAGCTGCTCGCCGAGGGCGGCGAGGTTGGCCGCGCCGCCGTCCAGTTCGACGCGCCGGGGCGGGTCGAGCAGCGCGCGCAACTGGCCGTCGAGGCGCTCGCCGAGCGCCTGCAGGCGCTGCTGGCGCGCCTGGCTGGCCCGCTCAAGGGCCTGCAGTTCCTCCGCCTGCGGCAGGCCGTAGCCGCCGTCGAGCAGTTCCGCCGGGCGGCTGAGGAAGCCGCTTTCCGCCAGCAGGCGGGCGAAGGTGCGCTCGGCCTGCGGCGCCGCGCCGTGGCGGCGGTCCAGGTGGCGGCGCTTGAGCTCGTCGAGGGCGAGCAGTTGCTGGCGGCGCAGCGCGGCCTGTTCGAGCAGCAGCAGGGCGGCACTGGCGCGCAGATCGGCGGCGGCGAAATGCGCGCGCCGCGCGGCGGCCGGCAGGGCCAGCCAGTCCTCGACCGCCGCGACCGGCAGGTCCAGCTGGCGCCGGGCGATGGCGAACATCGCCCGGTAGCGCTCGGCGAAGGAGTCGAAGCGATAGCCCAGGCGCAGCGCCTCGCGCGGGTCGTCGAGCACCCGGCGGTCGGCCAGGCCGCGGGCGTCGAGCAGTTCCAGCAGGCCGCTCGGGGTGATGCTGTCGAGCCCGGCCAGGCGCGGATCGGCGCTGCCGCTGCGCAGCAGCTTGAGGGTCTCCACCGCGCAGTTGTTGCTGAGGAACCAGTATTCGCCGTCCTGGCTCCAGTGCAGTTCGGCGGCGCGCTCGGCCAGCGCGCGCACCTGGGACGGCGCCAGGCGCAGCGGCAGCGAGGCGAGGCCGCGCAGTTCCACCTTGGTGTACTCGTCGACCACCTGGGCCAGCGGCAGCAGGAACAGCCGCGAGGGATAGGCGCCGGTCAGGCCGTCCCAGCTCGACAGCTGCAGGTCGTCGACGAAGGCGCGGTAGGACAGCACCAGGTGCTCCTGCAGATCCAGCCGGCAGTCCGGCCCCGGCGCGCGGCCCGGCGCGCAGATCACCAGGCGCAGCATGCTGTGCCCCCAGCGGCTCACCCACTGGTCGTTGGCCTCGGCGTACAGGTAGTCCACCGCGTAGACCCGCGCCGGATCGAGGCGGCCGAGCGGCGCGCGGGCGAAGTCGCGGCCGGCGTCCAGGTAGGGCAGGGTCGCGGCGCAGGTCGCGCGCGGCGCCGGCGCCCAGCCGAAGTGGTCGCGCAGGTAGCGGTACAGCGCCGGGCGGCGGCAGGCGTAGGCGGGATCGAGGAGGAAGTATTCGAGGTTGACCGCGACGAACTCGCGCGGGTTGTGCCGCTCGTAGGCGTCCGGACTGCGCAGCCACAGCGGATTGTCCGCCTCGCGGGCGCCGCGCCGGCCGACCCGCTCGGCCCAGCCGGCCAGGTCGAGCAGCCGCGGGTCGTCGCCGAGGGTGAAGCGCCGCGCCGTCTGGCCGCGGCACTCGGCGGGCAGGCCGGGCTCGCCGAGGCTACGCGCCTGCTGCCGGCAGCGGCGGATAAGGCGTGCCTCGGCCGCGTTCCAGGCGCGCTCGCGGTCGTAGAGGTGGGCCAGTTCGTGGATCAGGGTGGCCAGCAGCTCGCGGCGCAGGGTGCCGTGGCTGCGCCCGGTGCGTTGCCGGGCGGCGCTGCCGTCGGCCAGAGCCGGCAGCAGCCGGGCGTTCAGCTCGAAGGCGCTGCGCCGGCTCAGCCGGCCGTAGGCGTCGTCGGGCAGCGCCGTGCTCCAGCGCACCCGCACGCGGCGGTCGAGACGCTCGCGCAGGCGCGGCGGCAGCGCCGCCTGCGCCTCGTCGAGCAGGGCTTGGCTGGCGGCGCGTTCGGCGGCGCTCAGGCCGTCGGCCGCCAGCTCCAGGCGCAGCCCCGCGCCCGCCTCGGCGGCCAGCGCCAGGCCGAGGCCGCACAGCAGCGCCAGGGCGCGGCCGATCACCGGGCGAGCAGGGCCTGCGCCAGCTCGACGTCGCTGGCCTGGCGGGCCTCGGGCAGGCGCTCGCGCAGCACGCGCAGGGCGGCTTCCAGTTGCGCGCCGCGGATCGCCCCGTCGCTGGCGACGAAGCTGGCGGCGTCGTCGCGGGCCGCCTGCACCACCTTCAGGTCGCGGATCGAGGTGGTGGTGTCGGAGGTGAAGTCGAGGCTGCGGTCGAGGGCGCGCACCAGGATGTTGCTGGTGGCGACCAGGGTCTGCGCCTGGGCGCCGGCGGCGAGCAGCAGGCCGAGGGTCGCGACGGCGAGAGCGGAACGCATGGGAAAGTCTCCTGTGGAGTTGGGCGGGGCGGCCGCGCCGGGCGAAAAACGCCGGCATCCGGCGCCGCCCGCAGGCGGTCTTACAGCACCAGGATGGCGCGCGCCAGCTGGCGGTCGTCGGCGTCGAGCTGCGGGGCGCGCTCGCGGATGTGGCGCAGCGCAGCCTCCAGACGCGCACCGCGGATCGCCCCGTCGCTGGCGACGAAACTGGCGGCGTCGTCGCGGGCGGCGAGGACGATCTTGTCGTCGCCGAACGAGGAGGACAGGTCGCTGGTGCTTTCCGAGACGCCGACGCTGGCGCCGGCGAGGGCGTCGGTGGTCATCACGAAGCTGGTGGCCTGGGCCTGGGCGGCGCAGGCCAGCAGGCCGGCGGCGAGGAGAAGGGCGAAACGGGGCATGGCGATCATCCTGCAGTGACATCACGGAGTCGGTTCGGACCACGGGGGCGGCGCCGGGTTCGCCGGCGCCGCAGGGTCGGCACGGCGCGCAGACTGCCCGAAGCCCGCCCGCCTGCCAAGCCCGCCGCGCCGGGCGGCCGGCTAGGCGGGCGCCCCCGACGGCGCATGTCGGCGCACCGCCCAGAGCACCCCGCCGATCAGCAGGACGATGGCCAGCCCCTCCAGCGGGGTCGGCCCGCGCTGCAGGTAGAGGAAACCGTAGAGCAGCGCGAACAGCGTCTCGAAGACGATCAACTGGCCGCTCAGGGTCAGCGGCAGGCGCCGCGAGGCGGCGTTCCACAACAGGTTGCCGAGCCAGGAGGCGAGCAGCGCGGCGGCCAGACTCAGGCCCCAGAAGGCCAGCCAGCGCGACTCGCCGGCCTCCACCCGCAGGCTGTCGGGGGACAGTACGGCGGCGCCCAGCCACAGCACGGCGGCCAGCAGGCCGGTGACGATGCCCCACAGGGTCGACCACTCGCCGCTGCTGAAGCGGCTCTGCTTGAGGTGGCGGGCGTTGGCGGCGGCAAAGGCGGTCCAGCACAGCAGCGCGCCGAAGGCGCAGGCCACGCCCAGCAGTCGCTCCTCCAGCGGGCGCGCCGGCGCCGGGTCGAACAGCAGGGTTTCCAGGTTGATGCAGGCGATGCCGCCGAGCACCAGCAGCAGCGGCAGGGCCAGCCGGCCGAGGGGCAGCGCATCGGCCTCGCGACGACCGAGCAAGGCGACGGTCAGCGGCACCACGCCGACGATCAGCGCGGCGATCGCCACCCCGGCAAGCTGCACCGCGCTGGCCAGCAGCAGGTAATAGAGGAGGTTGCCGGTCAGCGCCAGCTCCACCAGCTTGAGGGCGTCGCGCAGGTTCAGCCGGCGCAGCAGGCCGGGCGCCACCGGCAGGGCGATCAGCAGCGAGACCAGCCCGTACAGGCCGTAGCGCGCGCAGCTGAGCAGCAGCGGGCCGAACTCCGGCAACAGCCCGGGAATCAGCAGCACCAGTCCCCAGGTCGCCCCGGCCAGCCCGCCATACAGCACCCCGCGCTTCATCGCCCACCCCCTCTGCCATCGAAGCGGCAGAGGATAGGGGGCATGCGGGGGCGGCGGCAAACCGGGCGACGACCGGCCCGCTTGCGGAGTGGCTCGCGACAGGGTCGTCTTGGCTACTGCGCACAATCCGGCGGCGGAATGACGTTATCGACTCAGAGCGCGATGCTGCGCGCCGGATAAAACAGGATATTGAGCAGCAGCAGAAGTGCCCACAGACCGATTTCCAGAGTCTCGGAAATCGGTTGAATCCGTTTTATTGCGCCATATACATGCACTGCCAGCATGAACAGGAAAACCACGAAAAGCATGTCGAACGCATAACTGAAACCGGTTCCCGTGGTCACGGCACGCAGCATGGCCAGCTCGACCAGCAGAATGAACGCGCCGAGGCAGCGACCGAAATAGATGGCCAGGTGCCGATGCTCTGGAATGCTCCAGCCCATGGCCCTGGCCCAGGCCAGCGGGGCGATGAAGAGGGGCAATGCAAAGAACAACGTGGTCACGACCATCAGGATCGTGAGGTATTCCTTTGCGTACTGCGCGTAATAACCCAGCATCGAACGATCCCTCTCTCAGAAATGCATGAATACCTCTGAGACGCAGGGTCGATATTCCCGGATAACGCTGTCAAGCGCAGGCGGGAAATGCGGTACCAAAGAAGGTGCCGGCATATTTTTAAATCACTCTTAAGATGCAGGCAGATAATTCCAAGGCGCTATGCAAGCGTTATCTCTGCGGCAATAACAGCAGCCCTCGACGACGCAATTCTGCCCGGTGCGAATGAGCCCCGCGCCGAGCACGGCACAGCGCGCCCTGCGGCCGCGCGACTCACCCCGCAGGCCTGCCGCCCTCCAGCGCCCGCCACACCCGCCCCACCGCCGCCTTGCGCAGCAGCGCGCAGCGGTACAGGCGGATCTCCAGCGCCACCTGCCAGTGCTCGGCCCCGCACACCGCCAGCTCGCCGCGGGCCAGTTCGTGCTCCACCGACAGGCGCGGCACCCAGGCCACGCCGAGACCCTGCAGGGCCATGCTCTTCAGGCTGTCGGCCATCGCCGTCTCGTAGACGGTGGTGGCGCGCAGGCCGCGCTGGCGCAGCAGCAGGTTGACCGAGCGGCCGAGGAAGGCACCGGCGCTGTAGGCCAGCAGCGGCACGCTCTGCCCGCTGTCCAGGTCGTAGAGCGGGCGGCCGCCGGCGTTCGCCGCGCAGACCGGCAGCATCGCGGTGGCACCCAGGGGCAGCGAGGGGACCAGCTCGGGATCGAGCTGCAGCGAGGCGTCCGGGTCGTAGTAGGCGAGGATCAGGTCGCAGGTGCCGTCGCGCAGGGCGTGCATCGCCTCGCCGACGTTGGCCGCCACCAGGCGGCTCTTGATCGCCAGGCCGGCGCGGCGCAGACCGGCGATCCAGCCGGGGAAGAAGCCCAGCGCCAGCGAGTGGGCGGCGGCGAACTGCAGCACCTCGCCCTGCTCGCCTTCCAGGTTGTGCAGGTGGCGCACCACTTCGCCGAGCTGCTCGACCACGCTGCGCGCGGTGACCAGGAACAGCTGGCCGGCCTCGGTGAGTTCCACCGGGGTGCGCGCGCGGTTGACCAGGGTCAGGCCGAGGGTGTCCTCCAGGGCGCGGATGCGCCGGCTGAACGCCGGCTGGGTGACGAAGCGGCGCGTCGCCGCCTGGGAGAAACTGCGGGTGGCGGCCAGCGCGACGAAGTCTTCCAGCCACTTGGTTTCCAGGTTCATCGAGCCTCCGGCGCGCCGGGCAAGCCGCGGCGTCAGGTTATCGTTACAGGCGCGTCATGCCGAACCGGCATGACCCAGCGGGCAACGGCATTGGCCGCCGCGGCGCCGCAGCCCCTAGTCTATGGGCATCGCGGCCCTGCCCGCACTGTCCCGGAACGCCATCCCATCATGTCCGCTGCTGCATCCTTCCGCACCGAAAAAGACCTGCTCGGCACCCTCGAAGTCCCCTGCGAGGCCTATTACGGCATCCAGACCCTGCGCGCGGTGCACAACTTCCGCCTCTCCGGCGTGCCGCTGGCGCACTATCCGAAACTGGTGGTGGCCCTGGCGATGGTCAAGCAGGCGGCGGCCGACGCCAACCACCGCCTCGGCCACCTCGACGACGCCAAGCACGCGGCGATCAGCCAGGCCTGCGCGCGGCTGATCCGCGGCGAGTTCCACGAGCAGTTCGTGGTCGACGTGATCCAGGGCGGCGCCGGCACCTCGACCAACATGAACGCCAACGAGGTGATCGCCAACCTGGCGCTGGAGGCGATGGGGCGGCCGAAGGGCGACTACCAGGCGCTGCACCCGAACAACGACGTGAACATGGCGCAGTCGACCAACGACGCCTACCCGACCGCCATCCGCCTGGGCCTGCTGCTCAGCCACGACGCCCTGCTGGCCAGCCTGGACAGCCTGATCCAGGCCTTCGCCGCCAAGGGCGAGGACTTCGCCTCGGTGCTGAAGATGGGCCGCACCCAGCTGCAGGACGCGGTGCCGATGACCCTCGGCCAGGAGTTCCGCGCCTTCGCCACCACCCTGGGCGAGGACCTCGACCGCCTCAAGCGCCTGGTGCCGGAACTGCTCACCGAGGTCAACCTCGGCGGCACCGCGATCGGCACCGGGATCAACGCCGATCCGCGTTACCAGAAGCTGGCGGTCGAGCGCCTGGCGGCGATCAGCGGCCAGCCGCTGGTGCCGGCCGCCGACCTGATCGAGGCCACCTACGACATGGGCGCCTTCGTGCTGCTCTCGGGCATGCTCAAGCGCACCGCGGTGAAGCTGTCGAAGATCTGCAACGACCTGCGCCTGCTGTCCAGCGGCCCGCGCACCGGGATCAACGAGATCAACCTGCCGCCGCGCCAGCCGGGCAGCTCGATCATGCCCGGCAAGGTCAACCCGGTGATCCCCGAGGCGGTCAACCAGGTGGCCTTCGAGGTGGTCGGCAACGACCTGGCGGTGACCATGGCCGCCGAGGCCGGCCAGCTGCAGCTCAACGTCATGGAGCCCTTGATCGCCTACAAGATGTTCGACTCGATGCGCCTGCTGCAGCGCGCCATGGACATGCTCCGCGAGCATTGCGTGGTGGGCATCACCGCCAACGCCGAGCGCTGCCGCGAGCTGGTCGAGCACAGCATCGGCCTGGTCACCGCGCTCAACCCCTACATCGGCTACGAGAACGCCACGCGCATCGCCAAGCTGGCCCTGGACAGCGGCCGCGGCGTGCTGGAGCTGGTGCGCGAGGAAGGCCTGCTGGACGAGGAGATGCTCGCCGACATCCTGCGCCCCGAGCACATGATCGCCCCGCGACTGACCACGCCCAAGCACTGAGTACCCGTTCCAGGCGCCGTCGGCTTCCTTTTTGTCGGCAAACATAACAAGCCGGCGGCGCCTGCCCCTGTTTTTGGCGCAGCCCGCCGCGCCAACGGTAGGGCATTGAGAGGCCCCAGCTCATTGCCCCTGGGACACTTACGGCACGTCCCTGTCCCAGGCACGTGCCGGGGTTCTTTTCCCCGCCTATGCCCCGACGCTCCACGCCTCGCGCAACGTCCGCAACGCACGGGCGATCTCCTCCTCGGGCACCGCGGCAAAGCCCAGCACCAGTCCGGCGCGTTCGTCCGCCGGCGTATCGCCGCCTGGCAGCCAGTAGCGGCTCAGGCCGTTCATCTCCACCCCAGCGCGCTGCGCGGCAGCGAGCAGCTCGCCCTCGCGGGCCAGGCCATCGACCCGCACGCACAGATGCAGGCCGGCCTCCAGCGCCGGCAGCGGCGCACAGCCGGGAATCGCCGAAGGCCAGCCGGCCAGCAGCGCATCGCGCCGGCTGCGCGCCGCCGCGCGCATGCGCCGCACATGGCGCTGGAAGTGCCCGGAAGCAATGAACTCGGCCATCACCGCCTGGGTGCCGGTCTCGGTATGGCGCATGTCCAGCGCCAGGCACTCGGCGAAGGCGCCGGCCAGCGCCGGCGGCAGCACCAGATAGCCGAGGCGCAGAGCGGGAAAGGCGATCTTGCAGAAGGTGCCGACGTAGACGACCCGCCCGCCGCGGTCGAGCGCGGCCAGCGGCGCCAGCGGCGTGCCGCTGTAGCGGTACTCGCCGTCGTAGTCGTCCTCGACGATCCAGCCGTCGTGGCGCTCGGCCCAGTCGAGCAACTGCAGACGCCGGGCCAGCGACAGGGTGACGCCGGTCGGGTACTGGTGCGACGGCGTGACGTAGACCAGCCGGCAGTCGCCGGCCCGCTCCAGCGCCGCCACGTCCAGCCCCTCGGCATCCACGCCGATGCCGCACAGCCGCGCGCCGGCATTGGCGAAGGCCTCGCCGGCGGCGCGGTAACCGGGATTCTCGATCGCCGCCCGCTCGCCGGCCGTCAGCAGCAGGCGCGCGCACAGCGAGATGCCCTGCTGGGCGCCGCAGGTGATCACCACCTGCTCCGCCTCACATGACAGACCGCGCGCCTGGCGCAAGTAGGCGGCAACCAGCTCGCGCAGGCGGCGGTCGCCGGCCGGGTCGGCGTAGCCGAGGCGCTGCGCACCGGGCCGCCGCCAGAAGCGCGCGCTCAGCCGCGCCCAGGTCTCGAAGGGAAACAGGTCGAAGGCCGGCACGCCGATGCGGAAGGCTCGCGGCGCGTCTGCCGGCGGCGGCACCAACCGGGGGCCGGCGGCCAGGCGCTGACGCAGCGCCGCCGGCAGCGGCCCGCCACCGGCCGGGGACGGGCGCGGCGTCATGCCGGCCAGCTCGACGACGTAGGTGCCGGCGCCGACCTGGCCCTCGATGTAGCCCTCGGCGTACAGCTGGTCGAAGGCGCGGGTCACGGTATTGCGCGACACGCCGAGCCGCGCGGCCAGTTCGCGGCTGGCCGGCAGGCGCGCGCCGCCGCGCAGGCGGCCGTCGAGGATCCGCTCGCGCAGCTGGCGATACAGCTGGATGGCCAGCCCCTGCGCGGGGTCGAGGCGAATGCCGGCCAGATCGACCGGCAGCGGCGCGGAGGACGACATGTGATTGGCTCCTCAAAACTGGGGAAAAGTGGATCTTACACAAGACCAATGTCCCGCCTAGGATCGCCGCATCGCCTCAGGAGTCCGCGCCATGTACTGCCCGCCGTCCTTCCGCCAGCACGACACCGCCGAGCTGCACCGCCAGATCCGCGCCAGCGGCCTCGCGTCCCTGGTCAGCCACGGCGCCGACGGCCTGCAGGCCAGCCACCTGCCGCTGCTGCTGGCGGCCGAGGAAGGCGAATTCGGCACCCTGTACGGCCATTTCGCCCGCGCCAACCCGCACTGGCGGGCGCTGGAGAACGGCGGCGAGGCGCTGGCGATCTTCGCCGGCCCGCACGCCTACGTCAGCCCGTCCTGGTATCCCGGCAAAGCCGAGCACGGCCGCGCGGTGCCGACCTGGAACTACATCGCCGTGCACGCCAGCGGCCCGGTCGAGGCGTTCGACGACACGCCGCGTCTGCGCCGTCTGCTCGGCCGGCTCAGCGACCAGCACGAGGCCGGCCGCGCACGGCCCTGGTCGCTCGACGAGACGCCGCCCGATTACCTCGCGGCCCAGCTGCGCGCCATCGTCGGCTTCGCCCTGCCGATCCGCACGCTGCAAGGCCAGTGGAAGCTCTCGCAGAACCGCACGGCCGCCGACCGAGCAGGGGTGCACAACGCCCTGGCGACCTCGCCCGAGCCGCGCGAGCGCGAACTGGCCGCGCGCATGCCCGCCACCGACTGACCCCACCGAACCAGGAGTTCGCATGTCCGCCCCAACCATCCGCTCCGTCACGGCCGCCGACCACGCCGCCTGGCTGCCGCTGTGGCAGGCCTACCAGCGCTTTTACGCCGCTAGCATCGACGTCGAGACCAGCGCCGTCACCTGGCGGCGCTTTCTCGATCCGGACGAACCCCTGCACGCCGCCCTGGCCTGGCGCGACGGCGTGGCCGTGGGCCTGGTGCACTGGATCTTCCAGCGCACCTGCTGGAGCGTCAGCGACAACTGCTACCTGCAGGATCTCTATGTGAGCGAGACGCAGCGCGGCGGCGGCATCGGCCGGGCGTTGATCGAGCACGTCTGCGCGGCCGCCCGCGACGCCGGCGCCAGCCGCGTGCACTGGCTGACCCAGGAAACCAACTATGCGGGCCGCCTGCTCTACGACCGCCTCGCCGAGCGCTCCGGCTTCATCCAGTACCGCCGTCAGCCGTGAAGGAAAGCCGCCCGTGAACGCCGCCGATCTTGCCCGCTGGCAACCCCGCCCCATGCCGCCGCACACCCCGTTGCGCGGCCGCTTCGTCGACCTCGAACCGCTCGACCCGGCACGCCACTCCGACGACCTCTGGCAAGCCTTGCAGGGGCCGGAGGCCGACCCGGCGCAGTGGGACTACCTGCCCTACGGCCCGTTCGTCGCGCGTGCCGACTTCGACGCCTGGCTGGCCGGCCACGCCCGGGGCCGCGATCCGCTGTTCTTCGCCGTGCACGAACGCACCGGCGGCCGCGTGCTCGGCCTGCTGGCACTGATGCACATCGCCGCCGCGCACGGCTGCGTGGAGATCGGCCACCTGTCGTTCGGTAGCGCTATGCAGCACACGCCGGGCGCCACCGAGGCGGTCTACCTGCTGGCACGGCGGGTGTTCGATCTGGGCTACCGGCGCCTGGAGTGGAAGTGCGACGCGGCCAACGCCCGCTCGCGGCGCGCCGCCGAGCGCCTGGGCTTTTCTGCCGAGGGGCTGTTCCGCCAGCACATGGTGGTCAAGGGCCGCAACCGCGACAGCGCCTGGTACGCCCTGCTCGACGGCGGCTGGCCGCGCTGCCGAGTGGCGTTCGAGCGCTGGCTGGCGGCGGACAATTTCACGGCCGAGGGGCGGCAGCGCCAGACGCTGACGGCGCTGCGCGCGGAGTGAGGGTCACTCGATCTCGAACAGCCCGTCGCGCAGGTGCGCGCCGCCGAGGCGCGCGCGGATGTCGGCATCGATGCGCGGGTCGTCCGGGGCGTAGAGCATCACCTGGCGATAGGCGGCGACCCGGTTGATCTCCGTGCCCAGGTAGTCCCAGACCACCCGGGTGCAGGCCGGGGTGCGCCGGTCGCCGCTGGAGACGCCGGTCTTCAGGCCGTTGAGGCGGCTGATGCGGCTCTTGAAGCTGGGGATCAGGATGGTCTGGCTCATCTCGTTGCCGGTCAGCGACTCGTAGTCGATGAGGAACAGCCGGTCCTGCAAGTAGAAGGCCGCGCCCAGGTAGCGGCAGCGCACCCAGTCCTCGGCCTCGCCGACCCGCGCGCGTTCCTGGCGCTCCTGGCGCTCGAACAGGTAGCTGCCGCGCTCCTCGCGCAGCTGCACCAGCGACAGCAGGATCCGCCCCGGCACCGACATGCAGTTGGCGTATTCGAAGTAGTAGCCGCAGTAGCGCTCCAGGCTGGCCGCATGCTGGCGCAGCGGCTGCAGCAGCTCGAGCAGCGGATCGCCCGCGGCGGGCGAGTCGCTGGCGCCGCGGGCGCCGACCAGGCGGGCGAACTGCTCGGCCGGCAGGCCCAGCTCGTACTCCTCGACACCGAAGAAATCGCAGATACGCTTGAGATTGTAGGCGGTCGGCCGGCTCTGCCCGCTGAGGTACTTGTTGAACTGGGCACGGTTGATCGACAGCTTGCGGCACACCTCGGCAATCGAGCGGTAGTGGCTGCACAGCAGGCGGAGGTTGTCGCCGATGGCGTCGGACATGGGGCGGCTCCGGGTGATGCGAGTGACGCAAGTCTAGCATCGACTCGCATCACATCGCCGCGACCCGCGAAATTGCCGCGCGCGGCGGGTTGCCCAAAGATTTGCGCAGATGCCATCCCGGCCCGTTCAGAACAACAAGAGGCACCCACATCATGCTCGATCTCCTCAACGACCTGCTGTGGAGCAAGGTCCTCATCGTCGCCCTGGTCGGTCTCGGCCTGTTCTTCACCCTGCGCTCGTCGCTGGTGCAGCTGCGCTACTTCGGCGACATGTTCAAGATCTTCGCCAGCGCCAGCGTGCGCAAGGAAGGCCAGCTCAGCTCGTTCCAGGCGCTGATGCTCTCGGTGGCCGGCCGGGTCGGCGCCGGCAACATCGCCGGGGTGGCGGTGGCGATCATGCTCGGCGGCCCCGGCGCGGTGTTCTGGATGTGGGTGGTGGCGCTGCTCGGCATGGCCACCAGCTACTTCGAGTGCTCGCTGGCCCAGCTGTACAAGCGCCGCAACGCCGACGGCACCTACCGCGGCGGCCCGGCCTACTACATCCAGCACGGCCTCGGCCAGCGCTGGATGGCGGTGCTGTTCTCGGTGCTGCTGCTGGCCACCTTCGGCTTCGGCTTCAACGCCGTGCAGTCCTTCACCCTGGCCAGCTCGATGCACGATGCCTTCGGCGTGCCGACCCTGGCCACCGGCGTGGTGCTGGCGGTGGTGATGGCGGCGATCATCTTCGGCGGCATCAAGCGCATCGCCAGCATGGCCGACGTGCTGGTGCCGGTGATGGCGCTGTCCTACATCGGCATGGCGCTGTTCGTGATCGCCACCAACATCGGCGAAGTGCCGGCCACCCTGGCGCTGATCGTCAAGAGCGCCTTCGGCCTCGAAGAGGCCTTCGCCGGTAGCGTCGGCGCGGCCATCGTGATGGGCGTCAAGCGGGGCCTGTTCTCCAACGAGGCGGGACTGGGCAGCGCGCCCAACGTCGCCGCGGTGGCCGAGGTGCCGCACCCGGCCGCCCAGGGCATCGTGCAGTCGCTCAGCGTGTTCATCGACACCCTGCTGATCTGCACCAGCACCGCGCTGATCATCCTGCTCTCCGGCGTCTACCAGCCCGGCACCGAGATGGCCGGCGTGGTGATGACCCAGACCGCACTGGCCGCGCTGGTCGGCGAGTGGGGGCGGATCTTCGTCAGCCTGGCGCTGCTGCTGTTCGTGTTCACCACCCTGGTCTACAACTACTACCTCGGCGAGAACGCGCTGGGCTTCTTCAGCCAGAAGCCGGCGCTGGTCAAGGCCTACCGCGCCCTAGTGATCGCCCTGGTGCTGTGGGGCTCGGTGCAGGACCTGTCCACCGTGTTCGCCTTCGCCGACGTGACCATGGGCCTGCTGGCGCTGGTCAACCTGATCGCCATCGCCCTGCTGTACAAGACCGGCCTGCGCCTGATGCGCGACTACGACGCGCAGATCCACGCCGGTACCGAGCAACCGGTGCTCGACCGTCGCCAGTTCGCTGACCTGGACCTCGACCCGGACGTCTGGAACCAGCACGGCGAGCGCAGCGCCGCGGCGCCGGACCACTCCGCCAGCCCCCGCCGCGACTGAGCGCGCCGGCCGGCGCAGCCTTCCCGCGCCGGCCTCTCCCGGCAGACCCGAGAAGCGCCTCCCCAGGCCAATGGCGAGGTGCCTTCGGCCGGCTCGGCTGCGACAATCCCGGTCTTTCGTTGACGCGCATCCAGGAGTCGATGCCATGAACGCCCCCCGCCAGTTGCTGGTGCTCTACACCGGCGGCACCCTCGGCATGCAGATGAGCGCGGACGGCCTGGCGCCGGCCGGCGGCTTCGACGCCCGCCTGCGCGCCGAGCAGGCCGCCCATCCCGAACGCCCGGCGCCGCCCTGGGTGTACCGCGAACTGAGTCCGCCGATCGACAGCGCCAACATGACCCAGGGCCACTGGCTGGCGATGCGCGAGGCCATCGTCGCCGCCGTCGAGCGCGACGGCTGCGACGCCGTGCTGCTGCTGCACGGCACCGACACCCTGGCCTACAGCGCCGCGGCGCTGTCCTTCCTGCTCCTCGACCTCGGCCTGCCGGTCGTGCTCACCGGCGCCATGCTGCCGGCCGGCGCGCCGGGCAGCGACGCCTGGGACAACCTGTTCGGCGCCCTCGCCGCGCTGGCCGCGGGCGTCGCCCCCGGCGTGCACCTGTACTTCCACGGCCGCCTGCTGCACGGCGCGCGCGCCCTGAAGCGCGACAGCGCCTCCTTCGACGCCTTCGCCGAGGCGCAGCGCCCGCGCCAGGCGCCGCGCGCTGCGGTGCCGGCCAGCCTGGACTGGCGCCGCCCACGCCGCGCGGTGAACCTCGCCGTGCTGCCGCTGCACCCGGCGCTGCAGGCCGTCCAGGTCGAGGCGCTGCTGGACAGCGGCGTCGAGGCCGTGCTGCTGGAGTGCTACGGCAGCGGCACCGGCCCGGCCGACGACGCGGCGCTGCTGAACGCGCTGCGCCGCGCGCACCGCCGCGGCGTGGTGCTGGCGGCGATCAGCCAGTGCCCGCAGGGCCACATCGATTTCGCCACCTACGCCGCCGGCAGCCGCCTGGCCGCCTGCGGCCTGGTGTCCGGCGGCGGGATGACCCGCGAGGCGGCGCTGGCCAAGCTGTTCGCCCTGCTCGGCGCGGGCCTGGAACAGGCCGAGGCGGAGCGCTGGTTCGCCGTCGACCTGTGCGGCGAGCTGGCCGACTAGCGCACCGCGACAGGATTGGACGGCGGCGGGCGCCTCCGCGCTGCTGCTCAGCGCCCTGCCCACCGGCACCGGGCCGTTCATGCTCGCCGAGTACTACCGCCGCGAGGCGGCGCTGGTGTCGCGCACCATCCTGCTGTCCACCCTCGGCTCGCTGGCCAGCCTGTCGCTGCTGCGGGTGCTGCTCGGCCACTGAGGCAACGCCCCGCGGGCCGGACGATCCGCGGGGCTGCGCGGCGACGGCTCAGCAGCCGCCGAGGGTCGGCTTGACGCTCTCGCCGGGGAAGAACAGCGGGCGCAGGCGCACGCCGAAGGTGTTGCCGGCGAAGGCCGCCGCCACCCACAGCCAGCCGTGCAGGCT
>RRZT010672605.1_pt1 | contig 15943 bp, 10 predicted proteins | sample 2165551 | NCBI WGS metagenome assembly RRZT01 (sample SAMN10456910, study PRJNA506462) | wastewater metagenome | biome: wastewater; feature: sludge; material: wastewater sludge; isolation source: wastewater sludge with Escherichia coli K12::gfp cells carrying plasmid... | place: USA: Moscow, Idaho... | reverse complement strand
TATGGGTGAATGGCTTTGTGGGTTGGTATAACGCTGAGCATAAGCATAGTGGGTTAAATTTCGTGACGCCAAACGAGCGTCATACGCTTAAAGATGGTGATATTCTAGCAAGACGTGAGTCGGTGCTGGTGATGGCAAAGCGGGAAAATCCTGCTCGCTGGAATGGTAGAGCGGTGAGAAATTGTTCGCCTGTTGAGCAAACAGCCCTTAATCCTGTGCGTCTGTCTAGGCGGGTTAATGCCAATGAGGTTTTAGTCGCTTAATGTTAAATTGGGTGACAACTATGTTGACAAACACCGTAATGCTAAAGATAATACAATCATTGGTAACGTTGGAGACAACACTCTAGATGGTGGACTTGGAGCAGACACTTTAATCGGAGCAGCAGGACAAGATACCTATCATTTTAAAGTTGGTGATGGGCTTGATAAAATCATTGATGCCGATACCAATAGTATTGTGGTGTTAGAAGATGTTGTATTTGAGCAATTGCATTATCAAGATGGCATTCTTTACTACAGTTCTAATCAAGACGGTATTAATGTTGAGCTTAATAAAATTGCCCAATGGGTTATTGCAGGCAAAACTTATACGACAGAACAACTTCAACAAAAATTACAATCAACAGAAGTTGTCTATAGTGACACGGTATTAAAAGATACCATCTTAGGACCTGATGTAATTGAAGCAATAATTCAAACACCATTCGGTACTAAAGTAACTGGTAATGATAAAGATAATATTATTATTGGCAATGATGGTAATGATACTTTAGATGGTGGATTAGGAAATGACAAATTAATTGGTGGTAAAGGAGACGACACTTACTTTGTTAATACATTAGAAGACTCAATTACCGATTCAGAAGGTAATAACATAGTCTATATTCAGTCTTCGAACGGATTTAATGTTGGTAGAGATAACAATATCACAAGTATCTATGTAAATAAAACTTCAGGTTTAGTAACTGGTACAAATGGTGCAAATACTATTTCAGCTGATGATTATGGTAGTAATATCCAAGGATTTGGTGGTGATGATGCAATTTGGGCAACAGGTGGTAAAAATATCCTTGATGGTGGGGAAGGTAATGATAGACTTACTATTTTTAATTCAACAAACTCAACGCTTATTGGTGGACCAGGAATAGATACCTTTGACTTACAAGGTGCCACAAATACTATTATTAATGATAAAGATGGTATTATTGAACTTGATAGCGATATTGTATATATTCCTTGGGATAACCATGGAATAACTAATGCTGGTAATTTATCATTCGTTGCAAGCCAAGGTGAGTTTATAAAAAAAGAGGGAATCACTTCATATTATAATTTTACGAATAACAATTACCGCTTTGGTAAATTCATATATGATGACTCAGCGAAAATACTATCTTATCAAGTTGATAAAGAAGGGTATGCCTATAGTAGCTTTAATGGTTTCCAAGGCGAATTAAACTATTTTATACTAGCTAATACGGATATTAATAATATTAATGATATACAAAATCTAAAAATTAACTTATCTTCGACTGCTTTTCATGCTGTAGGTAATTACAATGATATTACGGAGTTTAATGCCACAATATTTAGCTTAAAAGATTTTATTTCTCAAGGTGTTTTAGAAACACATTTCACTAATAATGCAGATATTATTCATAATTTTTCAAAAGATGGAAAGCGAACTGAAGTAATTTATGCTAAAGATGGTGATGATGAAATCATCTTTGAAGGAAATGAACAATATTATGATTATCGTGGAAATTCAAAAATTTATGCAGGGCAAGGAAACGATAAAATATATAGCACAAGCCCTAATACATATCTCGAAATTTATGGTGATGAAGGTGATGACACAATCAATGCAATTAAAGGCAAGCTTTTTGGTGGTTTGGGAAATGATTCTATTACTTTAAATATGGGTGATGTTGAAGGCAATGAAGGTAATGATATCATCATTCTTGAAAGTGGTAATGCAGATGGTAATGAAGGTGATGATATTATAACCATCAATAAAGGAATTGCAAAAGGTGGTATTGGAAACGATACTATTACTGCCCAAAATGGCAACGTAACTTTAGATGGGGGCGAAGGAGATGATAAACTTATCGGTGGCAATGGCGATGATGTTTTCATTGTGGATGAGCTAGATACCTATATTGAAGAAGGTAAAGACTTAGAAGGTGGCTATGATACTATTCAAATCGCCAAAGATTTTGACTTGTCTCAAAATAACTTTGAAGCGGTCACCTTATTAGGCAGTAACAATTTTAATGTTCAGGGCGACCAATTTGATAACATTATCACTGGTAATAGTGGGAATAATCGTCTTATCGGTGCTGAAGGCAATGATAGTTTAACAGGCAATGAAGGTAATGACTATCTTGATGGTGGCACAGGCAGTGATAACATGGCAGGGGGTGCAGGTGATGACTACTATGTTGTCGATAAATACGAAACCCTAATTAAAAGCCCTGATGGCACAACCACCTATATCCGTGGTGATCAAATTTCTGATGAAACGAGTGGCAACGATACTGTTGAACAATGGGATGACCACCGTTTCTACCGTCAAGACAGCACAGGCAACTGGATTGACACAGGTAGCTACCATTTCCTGCAAAACAACATTGAAAATCTAATTCTCAGAGGACAAGCCACAACTGCCTTTGGTAATGAGTTAGACAACACGATTACGCTCAATGCCCAAAACAACTTTGTCAATACCCTCGGCGGTAACGACACCATCATCTACCAAAAAGGCGGTGGACAAGACACCATTGTCAGCACAGACAGTATAACTGCTCAAGACACCCTAGTTATCCAAGGCTATGATTTAAGCAATGCCATTTTCACTCGTTTAGACAATATAGCTAGTAACCATGGTATGCTACAAATCCGTTTTGCAGGAACAAACGATAGCATAACTTTTAATAATTATTTCGCCCCTGCAAATTCAGACAACACTGATAATAAAATTGACCAAATTATCTTTGATAATAATGGTCAGCAAGCTGTCCTAAGCCAAGCTGATATAGAATCTAAAATCATAAATCAGGCAAATAACCATGCACCAACCGTACCCGATCAAACCATAGGTAATATCAATATTAGTCAAGGTCAATCAGTCAATTATACCTTCCCTAAAGATTTAATTATTGACCAAGATGCTTGGGATAAGGACTTAAGTTACAGTCTATCCTCATTGCCCGAGTGGTTAAAATTCGATTCAAAAACAATGACGCTTACTGGAACACCTCCTGAAGGATATACAGGTAGTATTCAAACAACCTTATGGGGTGCAGATATATTCGGCAGTGCAAATGGAAAATATTTTAACATTAATATTCTGCCACCCAACCAAGCCCCAATCGTAGCTAATGCGATTGCAGACCAAACCGCGAGCTTTGGCGCAGCATTTAGCTACAATATGCCGACTACCACCTTCAAAGACCCTGAAGGGGATGCGTTAAGCTATACAGCAACCCTAGAGGACGGCAGTGCATTACCAACGTGGTTAGTGTTTAATCCAACCACACGCACCTTTAGCGGTACAGCCCCACAAACCAGTAGTTCAATCAATGTTAAAGTCACCGCAACAGATACCTTTAAAAACAGCGTATCAGACGTCTTTACCATTAACTTTGCTGCGCCAAACTTAACCATTAACGGTACAGCCAATGCCGATACCCTCACAGGTAAAGAAGGCAATGACACCTTAAATGGTTTGGCAGGTAATGATACCCTTATCGGTGGAGCAGGTAACGACAAACTCGATGGTGGTACTGGGGCTGATAAAATGACAGGGGGTACAGGTAATGATACCTACATTGTTGATAATACAGGTGATGTCATTACTGAAAATACCAATGAAGGTATTGACACTGTGCTATCAAGCATTACCTATACATTAGGCAGTAATGTTGAAAATCTCACCCTAACAGGCGCAACCGCTATCAATGGTACTGGCAATGCCCTAGATAACATCCTCATCGGTAATACTGCAACAAATACCTTAACTGGTGGTGCAGGCAATGATACGCTTGATGGCGGCGCAGGCGCAGATAAACTCATTGGCGGTACAGGTAACGATACTTACGTTGTTGATAACACAGGCGATATCATTACTGAAAATGCCAATGAAGGCACAGATACGGTTCAAAGTAGCATCACTTATACGCTAGGCAACAACCTTGAAAATCTAACCCTGACAGGCAATGCAACAATCAATGGTACAGGCAATACGCTTAACAACACTATTATCGGTAACTATGCTGCCAACACCTTAACAGGTGGTGCAGGAGATGATACCCTTGATGGTGGATTAGGCAATGATACGCTTATTGGTGGTGCAGGTAACGATACCTATATCTATCGTGCAAACCAGGGAATAGACAGCATTGATAATGCAGGGGGTGGTACAGATACCATCAACTTTGCTGATAGCAATGACAGTCAATTAAGCTACCATAAAGACGGTAACGATTTGGTTATCTTGGTTGATAAAGACTTGGGTCAACAAGTGCGTGTGAAAAACCACTTTGTTACCACAGCAGATAATGCCATTGATACCATTACCACCAAAAACGGCATCAGTCTAACATCCGCTATGATCGCCACCAAGCTGACTGCACTACCCACAGCCAACCCAATGTCAGGCGATAATATTCTAAAAGATACCTTAGGCAATGATACCCTCGCAGGTGAAGCAGGGAATGACACTTACTATCATACAGGTGGTAAAGATGTCATTGTCGATACCGCAGGGGTTGATAAACTGATATTCGGTAATGGCATTACCTATAATCAAGTCGGTTCAGGATTACTGCAGTCAGGTAATGACTTAATCCTGAAAGTAAATGGCGATAGCAACAATTCAGTTACTTTGACCAACTTCTTTAAAGATGCCAATAGCATCATCGAAACCATTAGCTTTGAGACAGGTGGTAGTATCACCGCTCAAGAGATTTATTCACTGTTTGGTAAAACGATGCCACAACCGACTACCCCTGTGGTAACAGCACCTGCGATTCAAGGTGATGCTAACAACAATGATTTGGTCGGTAAATCAAGCGATGACACCCTTCAAGGATTAGCTGGCAACGACCGCTTACAAGGACTTGCAGGCAATGACAAACTTGAAGGCGGTGCTGGCAACGACATTCTAGTGGGCGGTAGTGGTAACGATATCCTTACAGGTGGTACAGGCAATGATTTGTATTACTTTAAAGCAGGTTTTGGTCAAGATACCATCGTGAATACAGGGGGTGGCGTTGATAATATCTACTTTGACGGACTCACCTTTAATCAGCTATCTCAAGGTTTAATGAAAAGTGGCAATGATTTAACCTTAAAAGTCTCAGGTTCGACTGACCAGCTAACCATTAAAGACTTCTTCTTGGGTGGGGAGAATGCAGGGGTGAATATTAACTTTGCAAGTGGCGGTAGTTTAACCAGCGACCAAATCTTTGGGGTATATGGTCAAACCAATCCCAATCCAAGTAAAAACACGGCAAGTGATTATCAATCATCATTATCTTATATGTTGAACTTGATGAGTGATTATAATAAGTTGAGCCCATTGGCTAATGAATCGACTGTGTTGTAATACTATACTCAATTAAGTGGATTACTGTGTTAATACTAAAGAAGCTGGTCAATTGACTGGCTTCTTTCTAAATCCATTGTAAGCCCCCGACCATCCCCTTATTGAGGCGGCTTCCAGACATGTGGTAGCAGCTCATCAATCTGGCTATCTTTATGTGTTGGCAGACGTCTAAGCACATCTGCCAAATACGCATACGGGTCAAGACCATTCAATCTAGCTGACTGAATGAGCGACATAATATTAGCAGCACGCTGCCCACTCTCAAGCGACCCTGCAAACAACCAATTTTTACGCCCGAGTGCCCAAGGACGCATCTGATTTTCTGCCCAATTATTATCAATCGTAAGCATCCGACCATCCCATCTATCACAAACTTAAAAAATGCGAGATGACACATCTCATCCATCCACAGCAAATCTGGCTATCCACCAAAGCCATGGACATGCGAACTGGCAGTAACAAACTCATTGCCCATATCATCAAAGAGCACCAAGGCATTAAACCGTACTGTGCCTACCTATTTTACAACAAAACAGGCACACGGCTAAAAGTACTGATTCATGACGGACTTGGGGTCTGGTTATGTACCCGAACCCTTGATGATGGCAAACTTCATGGGCTTGGCAAACAGCTTACCTTAGCATCCGATCCCACCGGACTTACTATCAGCCATGAACAATTTAACGCCCTTATCAGCGGACTGCCTTGGCACAATCTAGGTAAAGACCTACTCACACCGCTGATATAAACATTCAGTGACAGCTGAGGCAAACTATGGCAACATACTGCCATGACTGATTCCCATTCACCCGACTTAGCCTACCAACTTGAGCAAGCACTGGCTAAAATTGCCCTGTATGATAAGCAACAAAAACAACAAGCAGCCGAATATCAAAAGCGTCTTAATGAGCAACAGCAACAATACGAGAAAAAGCTTAAAGAATATCAAGCCCAAGTCGAACAACTCATCGAAAAACAAAAACTTTTAATTCACCAACTATTTGGGCAAAAGAGCGAAGGCTTAACCCCAAAGCAAAGCCGACTCAACCAAGAAACTGCCTTAGAAGACCTATCTGCCCTAGAACAAACACACAATAACATTCAACATGACTTAAGCAATGACCCACCCACCACATTGCCGACTGCCGAAACCTTAGCCATTCAAAGCCAAGCCGAAACAGCTAACGAGCAGACCAGTGCGCCTAGGAATAAACGCCAGCGGCGTATTATCATCCCTGACAACCTTGATGTGAAAACCATTATTCATCAGCCTATCACGACTCTCTGTGAATGTGGCTGTCAAATGAAGCAAATCGGCGAAGACAAACAGGATAAACTCGGCATCATCCCTAAGCGGTTTTATATCGAGCGCCATGTCTATCCCAAATACACTTGCAACCAATGTGAGCGTCAGACACTCACTCAAGCCAAAACCGATGCCCAAATCATTGATAGAAGTATTGCTACCCCTGAGCTATTGGCGCATATCTTAATTAGCAAGTATGCTGACCATCAACCACTATATCGACAAAACCTAATCTATCAGCGAAGCGGGGTTTATTTATCGGATGCCACCATGGCAGATTGGGTCGGACGTTGCGGGGTTGAATTAGTACCGTTAGTCAAACGTTTACGTGAGTTATTATTGGATGAGCCCATTCTTCATGCGGATGAAACCCCTGTGACCATTATGAAGGTGGGTGGTAAATCACCCAAGCAGGGTTATGTGTGGGCGTATGTAACGCCACAACACAATCTACTAAAAGCAGTGGTTTATGACTTTGCGATCAGCCGTAGGAATGAGCATCCCAAAGCTTTCTTAGCTAGGTGGCAAGGTCAGCTTGTGTGTGATGATTATAATGGCTATAAATTCTTGTTTCATCAGGGCGTTACTGAAATTGGTTGTATGGCGCATGCACGGCGTAAGTTTCATGAGCTACAGGTAACCGGGCAAAGTCTTGTGAGTCACGAGGCGTTAGATTTGTTCCAAAAGCTGTATGCCGTCGAACGTGAGATTGATGAGCGGTTTGAGAAAAATGCCGTCCCATCACCAAGAAATTCTCAAACTGTATGGCAAATCAGGCAAGCTAAAGCAAAACCTGTTGCTGAGGCGTTGCACCAGTGGCTATTAGAAAAAAGGCAGTTAGCTACTAAGAATTCGGCGATTGCTCGTGCGATTGATTATTGTTTGAAACGTTGGAAAGCATTAACCCAATACTTGGATGACGGCAAACTGCCCATTGATAATAATTGGGCAGAGAATCAGATGCGCCCTTGGGCACTGGGGCGTAAGAATTGGTTGTTCGCAGGTTCGCTCAGAAGTGGTCAGCGTGCTGCGGTGATTATGTCGCTTATTCAGTCGGCTCGTTTAAATGGTGTTGACCCTTATGCGTATTTGGTGGATGTGCTCAGACGTCTGCCAACCCATCCCGATAGGCAACTTGATGAGCTGCTACCTCATATTTGGCAACCCAGTCAATAGGGGTTGGTCGGATGCTTACATCGTACTATTTTCTCCAAATTCTGGGGTAACCCCTATTTTCTCCGAATTCTGTACCGACCCCCTTATGCGTATTTGGTGGATGTACTGAGATGGCTACCAACCCATGAAGAAAGCTATTGATAAGCTGCTACACATATTTGAAAAGCTGAACAATCGCGGGATGGTCGGGGGCTTACAAACCACCGTTTGAAATGAACAATAAATATTGCATAGGCATGCTAATGTAAGCCGTATATGAATGTGTTATTAAGCATTCATTTCAATCTGATACCCTAAACTGCGATACGCTTTTGACCGACGTTGGAACATTTTTTTAAATACAGGATGATTGTCATCAATATAATCAAATACTTGCACCTTGCTTTTATTGCGATAAGTCCGCTCAATACGCCCAATATATTGAATAGCAATGCCCTTCCAGGATATTGGCAACGCTAAGAATAAGGTATCAAGCCTTGGCATATCAAAGCCTTCTCCGATATATTTGCCTGTAGCGACAACCACATCCGCTGTTTCAAGGTTTTGGGTTTGTTGCTGTAAGTCTCTTGTGTTCATACCACCTGTCAATAGCACGCATTGATATCCTAACTGATTCAAGGCTTGTAAAAAATACTGAGCATGATTTTTACGTTCAGTTAAAATGAGTGGATTGCGTTGTTGCTGTATCGTATGGACAACATCTTTCACAATCGTTTGGTTACGCATGTCACTATTTGCCAAATAGCTAAGCAATTGCGACACCTGTACTCGTTGCTCGCTTTGCAGTAAATCTTCCGAAAATGGCGTATCTAATGACCGACAGATAGCTTGTTTTTTGGTAAAAGTGTCGGTTGCCAAGGTTGTTTTGGCATGAAATACCACTTGCCCTGCTTGCATAAAAATAATCGGATGGTGTCCGTCTTGGCGTTCAGGGGTCGCAGTTAAGCCTAGGACATATGTAGGAGCGATCGCATTTAAAATCTGCATATAATTGGGAGCAGATAAATGGTGACATTCATCAATAATCACCTGCCCATAATTAAATGCCAGCAGTTTAACGGTATGGCTAGATTTATCAACCAATCCTTGATAAGTGGCTATTTCAACATTCGCTAAAAAAAGTTGTTTCTGATTGTCAGAAAGTGTTGTTAGGTAACTATTTAAACGTTGTTGCCATTGTTTGAGCAAGGCTTTATTATGCACAAGAATCAAGGTATTGATATTGCGTGCCACCATGACAGTCATCGCTACCAACGTTTTACCAAAACCCGTCGGAGCTTGTAACACCCCAGTATCTGACTGCAAAATTTCTTGTACTGCTTGTTGCTGTTCTGGGGTTAGGGTTATTTGCTTGGTAAGCGTTTTGGGTATTTGGGGCAATAACTTAACCCCTGTTTGGCGTCTGTCCTCGATCATTACGTTAATTTGATATTGTTGCAACAAGGCTAAACAAGTGGTCAGACACCCTCTGGGCAGACTTAATGTTCCCTGTTCAAGATGAGCCAAACATACTCTTCTAGGAATGCAAAAGGTTGAAAATCGCATGGCTTGAGCTTTATAAAAGTTGGGATTGTTATAACTGGCTAAGCGTATTAATTGGGCTTGCAAACGATTGGGCAGTGAATTGGTATCAATAAATAAGCGATTGGCTAGAATAAGTGTCAGTTGCTTAGGATAATTGTCAACATCATGATCTTTGGTAATATTGGCAATGACAGGTTGGAAGCTTTGCCATACAGGTTCATAAAAATCTGCAAGAGAAACATTATTTTGGAAAAATCTGTCAGGTCGTGTCGTTACCAATTCATCAATAAACTCTTGGGTTAATAGTTTGACAGTTTTTAGGGCATACCAAGGGTCAGCAATCACGTTAAAATTACCATCAATGAAGGTACTATTTCCCTGTTGCCGAGCTTGTTTTTGTAAAGGTAAAGCAATTAGATTGCCAAATCCGCCAATCGGCATATTATCTTGATTGGGAAACATACGGTCATAACTTTCAAAGGACAATGCAGGGTATTGTTCCATCGCTCCATCCAAAATCAGCGTACCAAACTGACGGGCTTTACTCGCTAAAATTGGCTCGGCAAAGAAAAACCAAATGTGAGCCCCGTTGCCAGAGCGAGAGCGTTCCACCAAATGGTCAATTTGCAAGTTATCGCATACCGCTGTGATTGCCGATAATGCCTGTTGCCAGTCCGCTTTGTCCAAATCAATTGCCAATAATCTGCAGGTGTTATCACTAAGTAATGGATAAATACCTGCCGTGATATTGCCTGATAAATGCTCATACAGTACCGAAAAATCTAATGGTTTGAAATGTCGATGTTGGCAATCTCCACATTTGATTTTGGGTTTATGGCAGATACCTGATAGCCATTCATGCTGGCACGCCACGCTGTAGCCTGATTTGCCCTGTTTATTTTGCCAACGATAGGCATACACATCTTGTCGTCCATAAAACCGTTCGCTAAATAACTGCAACTTTTGTTCTGTGGTGAATGCGGTTGGAACAGAAGTGTTATAGGGAATCTGAGTGGAATTAGCTTGGGCTGAATTGTCTGTCAGTAGACTTTCAAGTTGCTGTTTTTCTGCTTGAAGCTCAAGCATGGCTTTATCAATTTGGACTATCCGTTGGCGAATAAGAGAAATTTCCATAACTTACTATTCAGTCATCAAACTCTTCACAGGCACAAGCCGATATAGAGTGTGCAGACGAATTCCGATAATCTGTGCCACATCGGATACGCTTGACCCTCAATCAACTCACCCCTTGCTAAATCAATTTTATCCTGGCTCACTCGCGGTTTACTACTGACCTTACCCCATTTACAGGCGACAGCCAGTCCTGATTTGACCTACTCTTGAATCAGTTCCCGTTCCCATCTGCCCCAGGGCCCCTAAAATATTAAAATACAACCGACCTGCAGGCGCACTGGTATCAATTTTTTCGGTAATGCTAACCAGCTCCGCCCCTTTGTCTTTAATCTGCTCGCTAATCTTGTTCAAATCAGGCAACAAACGGCTCAAACGGTCAAGCTTCCATACTACCAAACAATCACCTTTTCGCAAATAGCCCAATGCCTCCATTAGTTGGAGTTTTGAACATCTTTATCCTATAGGGGTAACTTTCTTTTTTTTAAATTAAGTTTGTCAGATTAGGTCTGAATTAGCACAACTTATCTATTAAACAGCATATAGTAGAACCTTTAATTAAGCTTTATACGACTATTAAAATCACATCCCAAACCCTCTAAACGGCTCATGTCTTAACTCTTTATCTTTTTCCAACTTTTTAGCGGTCAGCGTTAATTGGGCATACCCCGACAGATCATACGGATGGCTATCGACGAATGATTCCGCCTCTTTTGTCGTTGCCTGTCGTCCCATTGACCCATCAGGATTAGCATGATGTAACAACCCCTCCTGAGCATACCCCACCACCTGCTGTCTTAACCCATTAAATAATTTTTTGAACAACTCGATCACGGCTTTAACAACGGCTGAAACTGCGCCAACGATTGTCTCAAACTGATTTGCTGACTTTTGAAGTCGGTGAGCGTGGAAGCCATAGCCTCTTTTAACTTTTCTAATTCGCCGATTAAGTTGGATAAATCGGTTTGTTTGCTTGTCATAGCCTGTTGTGAGGTTGCTAAGCCCTTCATCTGTGTCTGTAAGCTGGTTATCGAATTGTGTAAGCTGGTTAGCGAGTTTTTTACTGCGCTGTCGTCGAGCAGTGATACGCTGTCCAAACTGGTCAAGGTCGCTGCTATCTTGTCCTGTAAGTGCTGAAATTCTTCTCGTCCTTTTTTCAGTGTTGCTATCTCGGATTTCTGTAGCTTGTCTAATTCGTCCAAGTATTGAGTGATCTGCTGGTTGTGCGTCTCGGTCTTTTGGTTCACTTGCTCGGTTAGGTGAGTTAATAGCTGCTGATACAAGTTGGGCAACATTAATTCCAGATGTTTTTGTACCATCTCGTCGATTGTCTGCGGCTGCTGCGCTTGGAGTTGATTGAGCATCTGGCTCACTTGGCTGTGCAAATCGCTCGACAGCTCGTTTAAGCGCTCGGTAATGAGCTGCTGTGTGGTAATGGGTTGCATGGTTATTTGTCTCTAATTGGGACGGTAATACGGGTTTTGGTTGATATAAAGCGTCGGATAGCCAAAGCCATTTTTTTGGCATACGGCGCTGTTGGGATGTTTGGGGGTAATGTTGATACCACCGCCATAACCCGGCTGGATATCGGTAAGGGCTTGGGCTTGGTATTGAATCGGGGTACGATTGATTTGTTGATTGAGTAAGCTTAGCTCCTTTTGACTTTGGTCGACTAAGACCTTGGTTTCCTGCCAATCCTGGTACTGGCTGTGATTGATCAGTGCTAATATCCCTATCAGCAGTAGCAATCCCCCCAATAGGCTGCCCATGACGATCCCTAGGCTCAGTTTGTTGCGTGCCATTTGCCCAATCAGCGCCCTGCTCTGCTGTTGGCTGTACTCGATCATCTCGATATCCGCTTGGTGACGCTCGTCCATCTGCTGACGCAGGGTTTGCTGTTGGCGTTGGTGATGCTGTAGGGTGGTTTGTGTCTCGTGGGTTATGGCTTGGCGTAATTGACTGCCCTGCTCTGTCAAGTGGGTTTGGGTACGCTGATAATCGTTGCTGGTCTGCTGCTTGAGCTGATCGATTTGCGTCGACACCCCAAGCAAGGTCTGTTTGGCGCTCTCCAAGGTCTGACAGGTTTGATTGAGCCAGCTTTGATGCTGCTTTAGATTGCTGTCGCTTAAGTTTTGACTGCTCTCTTGATACTGCTCGAGCAGCGCGCAAATTTTCGTCATACCGCTGATAATGTCGTTCTCGACGTTTTTCAAGCTCGCTTGAAAAAGTTGCTGCTGCTTGTCTAAGCTGTTCTGCTCGGTCATCTGCTGAGATTTGATTTGCTGCTGGGTCTGCGCCTTTGCGTTCTGCAACATATCGAATAACGGATTCAGTGGCGTCTCGCTCATAAATCACACCTTTTAGTTTAATATTTTTCTTAGTGGGATCAGGGTTTTTAATACTGATACTGTCTTTACCTTTACGTGAGATTTCAAAACCGTATTCTGTCAGCATATCGGCAATATCATCTTGACCCTTGAATGGCTTGCCCTGCTGTCGTCGCAGCTCGGATTGGGTTAACACCAAATCGGTAAGCGCATTTTTGATATCTTCCGCTTCCGTAAAGCGTTTTAATTTATCGATAATTGACTGCTTATCTGACGTTGCCCAATTTTTAACAATGTTTGGGGCGATACTGGGGGTCACATCACGACGGTTGTTTAAATCCGCAGGATTAACAAAGCCGTACCGATCATTGGTCAAATCTTTCCAACTATTGACCAACGCTAAATCCCGATAATGGTAATACACCTGTAAATGATTGCCCGAGATCAGCTCAACATTGGGAAAGACAAAGTTAAGCTCGACCCGACCTTTATCGGTATGCTCCACCCAGTACGACGTATATTGATGGGGTTGTAAGCCAACAAACATCATGGCTTCGAAATCTTCGATAATCTCAAATTTTTGGGCGTCAGTTAACACATCTTTTTCATGAAAGCTTAAACAGCCACTGCTATAAACTTTGGCAAACGGCAAGCCATTAATCATCTCAGTGACCTCATCCGGATCGCCCAATAGCAAACGTGCTTTTTCACGCGGTTGATCGTCACTTCCCAGTAAATAATGTTTAACAGCTGACCCACCTAAGGTACGTCTGTCATCATCCGTGCCGCCTCGTTTAAAAAATTTGGTTAGCATACCATTAACCAGTCACATTGTTATTAAACGTGCCATTTTCTAGCGTTGGACTTTCTAATAAAGGATCACTGTCTTCACTAACAGTGTCCTCATCTTCCACCACATTAAAATAATTTTTTTCAATTTGATAGTGCGCTTTTAATTCAGCCAATTGCTCAGCCATATTATCAATCGCTAAGGCTAAATTTAACGTATCAATCGGATGTTTTGCGTTTGCTTGTTGGTGGGTATAGCGCACCAATTGATTTAAATTTTTACCCATGGCATGCAATTGTCGTAATAGTTTTGGGTCAACCGTAGGAAAATCGCGTTCACGTCTGGGTATAATACCTTTTGTTAATATGGCACGCGCATAGCGTGCCATATTCATGCCATCAGCTTTTGATTCAAGCACAGCAAATTCTTCGTCACTAAAGCGAATGTTAAGACGTTTATCCCGCAGTTTTTTCGATGATTTTTTTATTAATATGTCGTCATCGCTTTGCTTTTTTTCGGCTGATTGTTGTGCCATGTTTAGTGCCTATTTATTCTTCATAAGGCTTAATTTTGGTTTAAGGGGGTTTGGGGTCTCTCCAATAAGCACCCAGTTTGAACGCAACTTTGTGAAGCGATAACTGGGTGCTTGGGGTTTCAAAAGGGGGTAAGCCCCCTTTGCCAGAACGCAGAGACAACCAATTTACGTTAGTAAATTTGGTGTCTCTGCATGTACTGGCTATGTCGGGACTAGCACCTTGCTTATCACTTTGTCAAATTTTATCACTGCCAATAGCGTCAGTAAAGGCCAAACTTGCTGCTATAGACAAAGCATGCTAAGATTTTTGGGTAATTGGGATTTTATTGGCTAAGTAAGTGAAGTAATAATGAGTAAATATTTAAAGAAAACCCCTGAGCAATTGGCTCAAGAGATGTTGGCAATTTCTCAAGCATTAGAGCTGATGAATAAAGAGGAAGCAGAAGCACTTGGTACTATTTCTAAGCGTTATGTTGATAGTATTAGCGAACCTAAAAAGGCAGAAGCTTATTTAAAGTTTTTAGATCAATACGCTACCAAAGAGGAAAAAAAGCGTTTAAAAAATCGTATCAATATTTTAAAAAAATTGGCTAAGGAAGGTGAATCTGATAGCAAGCAGTTGGCTGTTGATAATAAAGATACTACCAGGGTACAACTTGGTTCACATCAAATAACAGCTTTAGATCATCAAATAGTTGAAGAAAGTGGCATCAATTATGGTAATAATTCAACCACCAATTTGGTTGATAATTAGTTTAATTATTTAGTGTTCAATTATAAGATTGATAGTATTTTTTAGTTAGAGAGCGATAAATTTTTTTATTAATCTATATTTTTTATTGATAATTTTCTTTTGTTTTTTTACTTTTTGATTTTGAATTTTTTCAGCATTAAAGTTTTTTTAGCGATTTTTTTTGATATTTTTTACTTAATTTTTTATTTGTGATTTAAAATTTTTGAGTGAATTTTTATTGAAAAAATTTATAGGTTGATTTTTTTCGGTGGTATTTTTTCGCATTTTGTTAGTTTTTTTTGATTTTAGAAGGTTACTGTTTTCTTTTTTATTTATGTTTTTATAGATCAATTTTTTTATGTTTAGCTGATTAATTTTATCTATTCATCGTTTTGATTGATGATTATTTGTTTAAGGATAACCCGTCGATGCAAATCGCTTTACTGATTGATGCTGATAATGTTGCAGCTAAACAGATGGCCGCTGTGTTTGGTTATCTAGGTGGTATTGGTAAAGTTAAAATCGCTAAAGCGTTTGGTCGCACATCTACTTTGCAAGGTAAGAAATGGGCCGAGGTGATCAAGACTTATGCGATCGGTATTAAAGAACATCAACATGAAGGTAATAATAGTGCGGATTTTTCGTTATCGATACACGGGACTGAGTTATTAACTGAAGTTACGCACCGCTAATAGCCTTAAGCTGGGCAAAAGCCGACTGATTAGCAGAAATTAGTAACTTCGTACGCAAAGCGAAATGATTTAACTTGGTTTTGATTTTCAAACACTCAAGCTTAAACACCGCATACGTG
>RRZT010659345.1_pt1 | contig 15953 bp, 9 predicted proteins | sample 2165551 | NCBI WGS metagenome assembly RRZT01 (sample SAMN10456910, study PRJNA506462) | wastewater metagenome | biome: wastewater; feature: sludge; material: wastewater sludge; isolation source: wastewater sludge with Escherichia coli K12::gfp cells carrying plasmid... | place: USA: Moscow, Idaho ... | reverse complement strand
CCCCACTGCTGCGCCACCTTCTCGGCGGTCAGGCCCATGCCGTAGGCAATGCCGATGTTTTCATCGGAGAACCAGGCGGGGTTGGCCGCCACCTTGTTGCCCATGATGTTGGACATCGCGGTCATCGACTCCGTACCGGCGGCGATCATCACGTCGGCCAGGCCGAGACGGATCTGATTGGCGGCGTCGGCGACGGCCTGCAGTCCGGAGGAGCAGAAGCGGTTGATGGTGATGCCCGGGACGGTATTCGGCAGACCGGCGAGCAGCGCACCGATGCGGGCCACGTTCATGCCCTGCTCGGCTTCGGGGATGGCGCAGCCGACGATGACGTCGCCGATGCGGGTCGGGTCGACGCCGGGCGCCTGCGCGACCACGGCGCGGATGGCGTGGGCCAGCATGTCGTCCGGCCGCGCATTCCTGAACATGCCGTTGCGCTTGCCCACCGGCAGGCGGGTTGCGGCGACGATGTAGGCTTCCTGAATCTGTTTGCTCATTATGGTGTTCTCCTGGGCCGGATCAGTTGCGGAGCGGCTTGCCGGTCTCGAGCATGTGCTGGATCCGGGCCTGGGTTTGGGGGTTCTTCAGCAGCTCGACGAACAGGCGGCGCTCGACCGTGAGCAGCCAGGCCTCATCGACCAGACTGCCGCTATCGACTTCACCACCGCACAGCGCAACCGCCGCGGCACGGGCGACCTGGTAGTCGTACGCGGAGATCATGCCGCCGTCACGCATGTTGACCAGCGTCATCTCCAGGGTCGCGATGCCGCCGCGCCCGGCCACCGGCACGGCACGCGCCGTGGCGGGGGGCGCATAGCCGGATTCGGCCAGCGCACGGGCTTCGCGGATCGCCACGTAGAGCAGCTCGTCGGGATGGAACAGCACGGTATCGGTCGCGCGGGCGAAGCCGTAGCCCACCGCCTCCGCGGCGCTCTTCGAGACCTTGGCCGTGGCGATGTTCATGAACACCGGTTGCAGGAAGGCCATCAGCTCGGCCGGGGTCGCGGTCCGCCCCGCCCATTCCGCCGCCTGCAGCGCGAACTCCTTGCAGCCGCCGCCGGCCGGGATCAGGCCGACGCCCGCTTCGACCAGGCCCATGTAGCTCTCCAGCGCCACCACGCGGCGCGTTGCCTGCATGGCGAACTCGCAGCCGCCGCCCAGCGCCATGCCCTGCACCGCCGCCACCACCGGCACCGCCGCATACTTCAGCGCCTGACCGGCCTGCTGGAAGGCGGCGACATAGCGGTCGAGCTGCGCAAAATCGCCGGCCGCGCACCCCTCGGCCACCTGGGCCAGGTTGGCGCCGACGGCGAACGGCGGCTGGTGCCAGATGACCAGGCCGGACAGGCTCTGCTCGGCCTGGCGCACCGCTGCCACCACCCCATCGACCACTTCGCTGCCGATGGCGTGCATCTTGGACTTGAAGGAGAGGATGCCGATGCCGGCGTCGACCGCCGGCAAACGCCACAGACGGACACCGTCGTTCTCGAACAGGGTCTCGCCGGACTGCTCGGGCGCCAACGAACCGTCGCCGAGGACGGCTTCCTGGAAGAGCTGGCGCTGGTACACCGGCAGCGCGGAACGCGGCACATAGGCCTTGCGGCGCGGCGACCACGAGCCCTGCGGCGTGTGCACACCCTCACGATCTTCCAGCACCCAGGCGGGCAGCGGCGTATCGCTCATCGTCTCGCCGGCGGCGATGTCGGCGGCGATCGCCCGGGCGATGTCCGCCCAGCCGGCGGATTGCCAGATCTCGAACGGCCCCTGCGTCCAACCAAAACCCCAGCGCATCGCGAGATCCAGATCGCGGGCATTGTCGGCGATGGATTCGAGCTGCACGGCGGCATAGTGGAAAACGTCGCGGAAGATCGCCCACAGGAACTTCGCCTGCGGGTCCTTCGAGGCACGCAGTGCGGCGAAGCGGCTGGCCGGGTTCCTGTCCTTGAGGATGCCCGCCACCTCGGCGCTGAGTTCGCCGCTCGAGGGGCGGAAATCCTGCAGGCCAAGGTCCAGCACGTGGACTTCCTTGCCGACCTTGCGGTAGATGCCGCCCTTGGTCTTCTGACCCAGAGCCCCCTGCGCGATAAGCTGTTCCAGCCAGGCCGGCACCTTGAAATGCGCATGCCATGGATCGTCGGGCAGCGTGCCGTGCATGTTGCGCACGACGTGGGCCAGCGTATCCAGGCCGACGACGTCCGCGGTGCGGTAGGTGGCGCTCTTCGGGCGGCCGATCTTCGGCCCGGTCAGGGCGTCGACCACATCGAAACCAAGCTCGAAGCGCTGGGTGTGATGCATCACCGCCAGGATCGAGAGCACGCCGATACGGTTGGCGACGAAGTTGGGCGTGTCGAGGGCGCGGATCACACCCTTGCCGAGGCGCGAGGTCAGCCAGGTCTCGAGCGCATCGAGCGTGCCCGCATCGGTCGTGCGGGTGGCGATGATCTCGACCAGGCGCATGTAGCGCGGCGGGTTGAAGAAGTGGATGCCGCAGAAGCGCGGACGAACATCGGCCGGCAGCGCCTGCGACAGCGCGTCGATCGACAGTCCGGAGGTGTTGGAGGCGATGATGGCATTGGCCGAAATGTGCGGCACGATCTTGCCGTACAGGTCGTTCTTCCAGTCCATGCGCTCGGCGATCGCCTCGATGATCAGCTCGCAGCCGGCCAACTCGGCCAGATGCTCATCGTAGTTGGCGGCCGAGATCAGCTTCAGCGCCGCCTTGTTCGCCAGCGGCGCCGGTTCGAGCTTCTTCAGCCCGTCGATGGCCTTCCTGACGATGCCGTTCTTGTCGCCTTCCTTCGCGGGCAGGTCGAAGAGGACGACCGGCACGCCGGCATTGGCGAGATGCGCCGCGATCTGCGCACCCATGACCCCGGCGCCGAGTACGGCGGCTTTCTTGATATGCAGTCTGTTCACGCGATTGACTCCTGGTTTGCGATGGCCGTCAGGCCAGATGTTCGCGAATGGCTTTCTTGTTGATCTTGCCGACGCTGGTGCGCGCCAGCTCCTCGACGAATCGGATCTCGTCGGGCACCGCGTAGCGCGAGATGTGGCCCGCCTCGGCCGATTTCGCGACGGTGGCCTTGATCTCGTCGGCCGTGGCCGTCTGCCCCGGCTTGAGGACGACCGTCGCCAGCGGACGCTCGCCCCACTTGTCGTCCTTCACCCCGATGACCGCGACCTCGCTGACCGCCGGGTGCTGGGAGATGATGTTTTCGAGCTCGAGCGAGGACACCCACTCGCCGCCGGTCTTGATCACGTCCTTCAGACGGTCGGTCACCTGCAGGCAGCCGGCCGGGTCGATGGTCCCGATGTCGCCGGTATGGAGGTAGCCGCCGGCCCACAGCTCGTCCGATGCGGACGGGTTGTGCAGGTAGCCCATGGTCAGCCACGGCGCGCGGACGACGATCTCGCCGGTGCTCTTGCCGTCACGGGGGGCGTCGAGGAGGTCGCCGTCGACGGTGTGGAGATCGACCAGCGGCACCGGATAGCCGGTGCGGATGCGCTGGTCGGCCTGGCCGTCCAGATCCTCGGCCGGGAGGTCGCCGGGCACTCGGGCGATGGTCAGGATCGGGCAGGTTTCCGACATGCCGTAACCGGCGAAGACGTCGATACCGCGCTCCAGCGCCGCGGCGGCGAGCCCTTTGGGCAGCGCCGAACCGCCGATGATGACCTTCCAGCCCTTGAGATCGACCGCCTTCGCCTCGGCGTTGGTCAGCAGCATCTGCAGGATGGTCGGCACGCAGTGCGAGAAGGTGACCTTCTCGTCCTGGATGTAGCGGGCCAGGGTCTCGGGCGCATAGCGGCCGGGATAGACCTGCTTGAGGCCGAGCAGCGTCGCGATGTAGGGCACGCCCCACGCGTGGACGTGGAACATCGGGGTGATCGGCATGTACACGTCGCCGCGGTGCAGGCGGCCGTGGTCCTCTGCGGTACCCAGATTGGTGGCGACCGCCAGCGTGTGCAGCACCAGTTGGCGGTGGCTGAAATAGACGCCCTTCGGCAGCCCGGTCGTACCGGTCGTGTAGAAGGTCGTCGCCCGCGTGTTCTCGTCGAAGTCGGGGAAGTCGTACTCGCTCGACGCCTTCGCCAGCAAGGCCTCGTACTCGCCGACAAAGGGAATCTGCCACATCGCCATGTCGCTGCCGGTATCGGAGATCAGCACGAAGCGCTTCACCGTCTCCAGTTGGCCCTTGATGCCCGCCAGCACCGGGATGAAATCGGCGTTGACCAGGACGATGTCGGCACCGGCGTGATTCAGCGTGTACAGGATCTGCTCGGGCGACAGGCGCACATTCACCGTCTGCAGCACCGCACCCATCATCGGCACGGCGAAGAAGCATTCGAGATAGCGGTGGCTGTCCCAGTCCATCACCGCGACGGTATCGCCCGGGCCGACCCCGGCATCGCGCAGCGAATTGGCCAGGCGACGGATCCGGGCGGCCAGGTCGCGGTAGGTCTGGCGGTGGCTGTCGCGGTAGACGATCTCCTGATCGGCGGCAGTCGCCAGCGGTGTATGCAGGAGTTGCTTGATCAGCAGCGGGTAGGCGTAAGCCGAAGCTGCGGCTTGGATGGATTCGGTGGGCATGAGCGAGGTCTCCGGAAAGTCTTCTCTTTTCTTGCGCGCCGGCTTGGGCCAACCAACACCTTCCGCCATGCGCTCTGCGCCTGAGTCCGGTTTCCCGCATCGACAGAGAACTGCTGGCGCGGCCGGACGATCTGGCAATCCAATCCACTTATGCGCGGATTGCGGGAGCAATTCTAAGAACGAGCGCATCCGATGCCGATTGCGACTTGCGCCGAAACACTTGCATAATCGGCCATTATCGCGATGCGAAGCACCACACCATGGCCCCGACCGACATCACTGCCGGCACGATCCCGATGTCCTTCGTGCTGAACCTGTTGAACGGCACGCCGCTCGATCCGGCGGGGCAGGCGGACGCGCTGGCGCGGGCGGGTATCGCTCCGGTCCTCCTTGGCGCGGAAACGGCCAGGGTGACCACCGAGCAGTTCGCCACCCTCTACCGGCAACTGGCCAGCCAACTGGATGACGAACTGCCGGGGATGTTTTCGCGGCCCGTGCGCTCGGGCTCGTTGAAGTTTCTCTGCCTCAGCCTGCTCGACTCGGCGACGCTGCAGACCGCCCTGTTCCGACTCAGCCGCTTCTTCCACCTGCTGCTGGATGACTTCCGCATCGAACTTGCTCGCGAAGGCAGCCTCATCCGGATGGCCCTGATTCCGCGGACGCCGCAGGCCGCGGCGAATACCTTCGGACAGGAGATCTTGCTCAAGCTGATCCACGGCGTGGCGTCCTGGCTCACCGGGCACCGCATGACCCTGGCGCGTGTCGATTGCAGTTATCGGCGCCCGAGCCACGCGTCGGAATACGGTTTTCTCTACCCCGGCCCGGTGTTTTTCGAGCAGGCGGTTTCAGCCCTCTACTTCGAGGCCGCCCGGTTGGCCACGCCGATCCGCCAGGACCGGCGCTCGCTCGCCCGGTTCCTGGCCCGGGCCCCCGGCGACTGGCTGTTCGTCGCCTTCGAGCAGCACCCGACCCGGCAGAAGGTCCGCGAGCACTTGCGCCCACGCCTCGGCCTCCCGATTAGCGCCGGTCAGACCGCCAGCGCGCTGCACCTGTCCCTGCGCACGCTGACCCGCCGGCTGGCCGCGGAGGGCACCACCTTCCAGGCGATCAAGGATGAACTCCGCCGGGACGCGACGATTCAGTTGCTGACGAAGACCAATACCCCGATCGCCGTCATTGGCCAGGAAATGGGCTTCGAGGACCCCAACGCCTTTCATCGCGCGTTCCGGAAATGGACCGGCAGCACCCCGGGCGCCTACCGCCCCAAGTGAGGCTCACCAGTAGGTCACCGAGGGCCCGACCCATGCCTTGCAGGTGGCCGGTCGCGTTAGAGCGCGCTATCGTTCGCCCGCAGCACCCGCTGGGCACGGCGTCGATGGAAGCGTTGCGGGTGCTTTCGCGCGGATCGGGAGAGGGGCATTGCACTCAATTGTGATTGCGCGCACGACCCGTGAGCGCGGCGCGCATTACGGGCTGGGCGTGAAGGAGAAGGTCTGAACCAGCACGACTCGCTCCTGTGTGCCGACATCGACCCTCGAGGCCCGCCGACGCTGTGCGTACTGCGCGGGCCGCGCGCGGTCTGAACTCGATGCCGCCACCCTTACGGATTCTTGATTAGCAACGATGTTCAGCCAGGCACCCCAACAGGTCTATACTGTACAAAGATACAGCTTTTCCGCTGAGAGGTGTGCCATGCCGATGAACCGAATCCAGTTTCAACCCGGACTGTCCATGCCCTAGTTTCTCAAGCGCTACGGAACCGAGCCATCCTGCGAGGCGGCTTTGGAGCAGGCACGCTGGCCGGCGGGGTTTCGGTGTCCGCGCTGTGGGGGCGTTACTTACAGCCGGGTACGCGGGCGAACCCACGCGCTGTTCGAGTGCCAGGCGTGTCGACATCAAACGTCGCTGATCGCCGGCACCGTGATGCAGGGCACCAGACTGCCACTGACGACTTGGTTCCTCGCGATCTACCTGATCAGCCAGGCCAAGACCGGACTGTCGGCGCTCGCACTCAAGCGCCACCTCGGGGTGAGCTATCCGACCGCTTGGCTCATCCACCACAAGTTGATGCAGGCGATGGCCGACCGTAAGACGCGTTACGTTCTGGATGGCCAGGTTCAGGTCGATGATGCCTATTTGGGCGGCGAGCGCACCGGTGGCAAAGTCGGTCGGGGCTCGGAGAACAAGGTCCCGTTCGTCGCCGCCGCCTCCCTCAGTGACGAGGGCCACCCCCTGCGCGTCAAACTCACTCCTGTCTCGGGTTTCAACCTGGTCGCAATCGGCCAGTGGGCCAAAACACATCTGGCCCCGGGCAGCACTGTGTTCCCCGATGGACTGGCCTGTTTCGGCGCGGTGAGCAGTGCAGGTTGTGCGCATCAGCCGACCGTTGTCGGCAAGCGCAAGCCGAAGGACTTGCCCGAGTTCCAGTGGATCAACACCGTACTCGGTAACCTCAAGACCAGTTTGAGCGGCAGTTACCATGCGTTCGACTTCCGCAAATATGCTACGCGATACTTGGCCGCGTTCACCTATCGATTCAACCGCCGATTCGATCTGCGCACGCTTCACACGCGACTGCTCGTGGCTGCCGCCACCTGTGTGCCGCAGCCTCAGCGGGTGATTCGGGCGGCTGAGCATCATTGCTAATCAGGTACTGATTTGACTACGGTTCACCCAAGTGCTTCCGTGCGTGGATTCTGAGTTGATCGCGTCGATCGGATGGCCGGTTTCTGGACACTATGGTTGCGAGCTAAGGAGCTGGGGGAAGATGGGTTTGCCGGGGGCTTACAGATGTTCAGCAGTGCAGATATCGCGCTGATGCCTCCGAAGCCTGCGATCAGACGTCCTCACCCTCCTCACCTCGCTTCGTTGAACTGATTTTCATCGGAAGTCCTAACTTAGAAGCCAGACGCCATGCCCACATTGCGCGGTACTGAGTCCCTGCTTCGCAGCCCCGCTGAGGCAGCACCTTGGGCAAACGAGTGAATCTACAAACTTTAGAGAGTTCCCCATCGACAAGCGTATCCCAATGCCCTCCACGATCAACGAGACGATCTAGCACGGTTTTGACGTGCGCCTCAATATCCGAGAATGATGCGTGCTCTAGAAACGTTAAAGACATGGTCGACAGTGCCCACTCACCACCCCGATCGACATCAAGCAGAACGATTGGGAACTCGTTCATGACCAAAATATTGACCACAAGACAGGCCCGGGGCCGGCGCCCTACTGAAGAAAAAGCACGCCCCGGCTTCAGGCGACACAGAGACATGGAGATTTCTGTATCTACAAGCATACCGCTCATTATCCTGATTGTGTCTGCCAAGGCATGAAGCTCGCCAGCCAAATCCCACGGAAAGACCTCGAGAGTTCGAAACTCCAAGGGTGGGACGAGAGCGCCACGAACCTCCCTGCCGACCGAGCCCTTGATTTTCACCTTACGCTTTGGAATAGCCGCCTCGGGGCTTTTCTCGGCGCATGCCCCCTCTTCCTCAGCAGGCTTTTTCTGAGTGCGGGATTGGGGCGACTCCAATTGAGTCCAGATCTTTTGAATCGGCACACGAACGGCGAATTCGCTGGATTTGGCACCGACATCCACGGAGGTTTGACCGGCTGCGACACGGGACTCCTCATCACCCACCTCCACGTCCACATCATCGCCACTTGTTGATTTTCTTTGCCCACCGTCCTTCGAACCCTCCCGGGTGACGGAAGCCCCGCGCATCCGTCGGAATCTGGGATGTCCATAGAGCAAGCGCTTGCATGGCGGCTCTCGACCGGAAAGATGGAGAATTTCAAGAACAAGCCAGACACCGTCGCGCTCAATGCCGCGGAAAACCATCTTCGCATCAGATACAGCAGGCGGATCGAGGCTGACATAGGCTTGGTCGACAGACTTCCGGTAGACACTGTCCCACGTTTTCCGCCCTTCGGGATGGACCGCAAGCCAGGCAAACTCCAAGGCTAAATCGCGGGATAAAGAGCGCACCGGCATATCTGACGTAAATCTTAGGGTCAGCTCGTCGTATGTTCCAATGGGCTCAAACTGGTATAAAGTTAGTAGTTGTCCTGGCACCATGAGCGCATTCGCGAGCGTCTTGTTGTGTAGCAACAGGTAACGAACCAGTTCGATTGTCGGGATGAGGATTTCGCCTGCGTTGGTCCTATATCGGAGAAGCCGCTGCACTCCTGGGGAGTAATCGAAGAAGGAGTGCAAACGTGGCGGCATGTCTGCGGAAGTGATTTCTAGTCCATTTGCCAAATTCGGTAATGTGACCGTATTTATCTCTCCACGCGACTGCGTCTCCAACAACATACCGCTATCGTCAAAACAGATCCCGAGCGATAGCAGCGGAAGCATGCCAATAGGAAGCTTCCACATATCTACGCGCTGGCTCTCCATTCCTAGAGTGACTACTCGGACGATCCATTCGCCACTCGCGGATCTTTCCAGCCCCGCAAGCCAATAGATCTCCAGCGGTTCAGCGGCATCCCTAAATTTATGGACTAAAAATCGCTTCACGAAGGCTGCTCCACTCGCAACCGAGCAGCGGCTAATGCCTCCACCACTTCTGGCGCCAAGTTTTTTCCCAATCCAGCCTTACGCCGGATACGCCATTCGGCCAAGGGCAGCCCGGAAGCCAGGAGTTGTTGTGCAGCCCATGAAATGCGGCGGACCTGAAAGTCGGAGTCAGAGTCCCGAATCCGCTCCAGACATGCTCGGGTTCTTGGCAGTTTCACCAAGTGATTGGGCAGCCATATCGGCTCGGAGGTCCGTCGACTGATTTCTGCAAGCGTCACCTTTCTCGGTGGAAGTTCGCGGCGAATCGCCTCAGCAAGCTCGACAATACGCAGAGCCCACTGCTCATCGAGTCTATTCCAGTCATGGCGAACCTTGCTGCAAAGCCTCTGGACGCTTGGCTGATGAGCCTTCAACCACTCCCTGTCGTGGCGATATAACCAGATGTGTAATGCTGGAGCCAGACTGGAAAGCTCCTTTCGCCCTGCACCTGCATGGTCACGAATCAGGGTGCACCATGCTTCTCGATACGGCACCGGATCGGGCACGACAAATGCTGAAAGCGGCTTCGGCTTCCATGCCGCGTCCAAACCCAGCTTGGATGCACGCAGCCTCACCGTGCCTGTGTCTACGTGCAACAGACGAGCCGCTTCCCGAATCCCCGCCCGCATGCTGACAAGCTGCCTAAGCCTGACGTCAAACGCGTCGCCGAAACGTAAAGTGCGAGCGCGACCGATAAGACCAGAGTCGGAAATATTGCGCGTATAGGCGAAGCCACAACCACATTCGAACACACCAACGAGCCGACCATGGTTGTGATGAATGTCTACCTTGTCGATCAGTAGCTCACCCTGGTGAGGAATCAAGGGGTTAAGACAAGGCCAAGGCCCTGCTCCGAAAGGCTGATTGTCCTCGACGTGCTTGAGAAACTCCTGAAACAGGATGTGTAACACGGGATGCAGCGCACGGCGCCTTTGCCGTGTCAGCCCGGAAAGCCAAGTCAGATCGGAGGCTCCAGCTTCGGCGAGCAGTGGCCTTAGGGCTTCACCAAAATGCCTTTGAAGTCCCTCTTCAACGTCCTTCTGATTAACCCGACCAGCAGCAGAGGCCAAGCCCTTCAGGGAGAGACAGAGCAGGTACCAAGCGACCCAATCATTCCGATCTCGAGCTGGTGGTGGCAATTGCAGTATGTCCAGACAAGTTTTGGCAAAAGATCGCAAAGCCATATTTTTCACCAAGGATGCCGGCGCAACTGGGCTCATTCGCGAACAATTACTGGACGTCGCAGCGAGGAATGCGTGCCGGTTTTCCAACGAAAAGGGAACGCTGCTCTCCTGCAAGATACATCCATGCTCCAAGCAAAGTAACACCCCAGGCACCTGGTGTGAGCGCCGCCAGTAAAGTTCACCATGCTTTAGCTTCATTTCACGCAGGCAATCCGGACAGTAGCGCAATTTTTTGACTCGTGAATTTGCCGGGGCCAAGCCAAGAATGAGATGGAGCCCGGAGATTGAGCCATCGGTAACAGCCTGCTGTGCCCGCTCGCGCAGCTCGTCTGAGTGAAACGCCTGGTAATAGGGAAGCAACGTGAATTCAGTGGCAAGCCGCTCCGCAGTCATGCCCCATGCCGGCGGAAGGTGAGCTGACAGGCTCTTCAGGTGCCCTTGGAAATCCAGCCCAGCGATGACGCTACGAGCGCCGAACAGATCATCAAGGGTCTGCTTGGGGCTTAGCGAGGCCATGTGCCTGTGGTATCTGGCCAGAAGGCTGTAGAGCAACTCGTCTTGGTACGGCTCGGGGAAGTAGACAGGCACACCGCACCTCTTATGCGGCGAGGGGCAGCGTCTTGATGATGCCGGCTGCTTTCAGAGTGTCGTATGCAGATAGGTTCTTCTCTCTCCCTTCTGCAGTAATCCGGCGTAAATCATTTACGGGCAATTCGGGGGGCTCAGCTTTCGGGGGGCGCCTCGGCCTCTTCGGAGTAGGCGCGTTGGCAGGCGCTCTTAGCTTGCTGTTGATCGCAGCCACCAATTGCAGAGCATCCATGGATGGGTTCTCGGCCAAAGCTTCCCTGACCATCATTTCAACAACATCCGGTGCAACCCCCAACAGAGCGAGAGCCCCACGTATAGGACCCAACGTATCGTTGTCCGCCTTAACTTGCTCCTGCGCCTCCGCCCCCCGAGGGAGCGGCTCGTCAGGAAGGTCTCCCCCCGGTTGAGCCCCGAACAGCCGAGCAACGTGCTCCCGGAAAGGCAGTAAATCGTCAAAGGCATTGAGGGCCTCCCGGTCGTTTCGGCGGCAGGCATCGAGCATGGGCCGGATCAACGGGAAGTCTTCGGCTACGACCTGCTGGAACAGGGTGGGATCCAGGGTCTCAGGGCGACGACGCACTGCGCGAAGTCGGATAGCCTTCATCTGCGCCAGCATGAACAGTTTGACGACAACGTCGATAATCCCCTGACTTTCCTTGTGGAGAACAGCGCGCAACCCATCGTCCAAGGGTGTGAACTCCTGCGTCCATTGGTATTTCCACATCCGCTCGACGAAATGGTTCCATTTCTTCCCTTCTGGCATCCGCTCCCAGATCATCGATCCGATGCCGCTGGCTCGCCGCGCCTGTCGGAACTTGCCTTGTAGCACCGTAACCGCGTTGTGGGTGCCGATTACGATCACCGGAACGCCAATGGTATTAACCAGCGTCACGAGAAAATTCAGGATATCTTCAGCATCCATGCCGCGGGTCCGCAGCAGATGCTGGATCTCGTCCACGATCAAGGCGCCAAGAGCATGTATGCTGGCAAGGTGAGTCATGCGTTGCATGGCCAGCCCGAGCGTGCGCGACGAGGAACCGTATCGGTCTAGATAATTTGTGCCCAAAACACGGTCAAGCTCGCCGAAAAAATTGATGCACAACTGGGTGGGGCCGCCTTTTTGGGGGCACTCCACCTTCAACCATGTAACCTGATGCAGACTGAAAGGCCGGTCGTGGTAGAGGATCTGGGGGTATTGGGCGAGCGTTCGCTCCATGGCTGTGGACTTGCCAATGCCGGAGTCACCAAGCAGCGCGAAGCCGGCCGCGCTATTTGGCACTACGAAACGCTTCGCTGATAAGTTGCCACTTTCAACGCGGGCCGCGCTATTCTGCAATTGGCGCTGATAGTCTCCCTGGCTCGGGTTGCGCCCGAGATACCCTTGGCGCAACAACATACCGAAACGGTCGGCGAGCGTCAGATGTTGTTCTAGGGGCTCGAAGTAACGGAACAGCCGCATGATACAGTGCGGCCGCACATGGTCCGCATAGAGGCGTTCGGCCGGATCGTAGTGGGGCAGCAGCCGCAAACGTTCATAGGTTTCCGAGGTCGACCACAATGGTGGTAGAGCCGCGATGAATGGATTGTCCCGGTACTCCGGCAAGACCGATTGTTCGATATCAGGGCTTGTCATCGTCGAGGCTTCCAAGTATCTCGGTAATATCAGGTTCTGAATAGTCAGATTCGGGCCGGAGCGGAATCACGTTCGCCTCTTTCGGCTGCGACTGTGTCCGATCGCCGAGGCGAAATGCCTCCGCCTCTCGGTTCGACTGCTTCTCATCGGCCCGGTTGGTTCGGATGCCCTTCGTTCTGGCGCGATCACTAGCCTCGACGGGCGTACGCATAGCGACCGCCTCATTAACTGTATCCTCAATTTTAGCGGCGAGATCTGCCTCCATGAATTGCAGGGCTGAGGCGCGGGTGGCGGATTGGTCTTTCTCGACGAATCGCCGTTGCCCAATCTCCCAAGCCGACATGCCCCGCTCCACCCTGCTCCGCTCTGTTTTTTGGCACACCACGAAGCCTTGCGGGGAGTCCGGTACATGCAGATAGATGTCGTCCATGCAGCGCGGGTCGTAGCTGATTGTGACACGCCAACGCCCACGCTGCCGAGCGCGGTCGAACCAGCGTTGCTCAACGGCCTCGGAGCAGCTGTAGTAGCCACCGGCGTAGCGGATACCGTGCTCCGTGACACTGGCATAATCCACAGGAAGGAGACTGAAACGGACGCGGTCTTCGGGATAGGCCCGCAGTTGCCCGCTCCGCAGCGCGACTCCCCAGTTCCACAATTCGATAGGAATAGCCGGCACATCGTCGGCTGCCATGTCCTGGGTCTTATCGTAGTCCTTCAGCTCGTGATGGTTGTTGTATTGGAGCGCGCAGTCGATCACGATCCGCGTGAACTGATGGAGGTCCAGGACAGCATCGAGCCGGTAGTCTTTACCACCCCGCTCCCGGAAATCGCATTGGATGTAACCAGGCACGTACGGCTTGAACTTGGCCGGCAGCAGGCGAAAACGTTGCTCGACGATGCCCTTCCAGTCCGCCCTATAGGGAGCGGCATTCTCGATGTTGATGTGGTAATTGTTAGCCAGCGTTTCGATGTAACGGCTCTCGATTTCCCCACGATCCCCCAACAGAGTGGCCGGCAAATGATGACAAGGCCAGTCTTCCGTCTCAATCTCCCGGCCGAACTGCCGACAATAGGCAACCTTGTCCGCCGCCGTATTTGCGAGAGCCATCATTGCCCCCACCCAGGAAGGGCCTTCCAGGCCAACATAGAGCCCGACGATCATCCGGCTAAAAACATCGATGACGACGTATAGGACAGGACGTCCAATAATCCTGTCCCGCTTGAGGCGTGACACTAAGTAGACGTCGGCTATAGTCGCATCGATCTGATACCGCGCTCCCGGACCCCAAGTCTCGGCTGTGGAGGTGCCGAGCAGGCCGCGCATATCTTTGTCGTAGGATCTGTGGCCAACCCGGCGCCGTTTCACGTCCAAGATGTCCTGATCCTTCTCGAACCAATAGCGAAACTGGGTAACTGTAGGGAGACCGTCCTGGGCGTAGTCAGCGTGGGGAACATGAACGATCTCGCCTGACTCCGGATCAAGCCGCCTTTCGCTGAAGAACGTCCGAACCATCTCGTCGTATGCGCCCTTCATCGTAAACTTACTACCAACTTCGGCGTAATACCGGTCGATGGCTACCCGAAACACCTGTCGGATGTCCGACGTCACGTTCACACCCTGCAGGTCGCCATAGAGGCGCGGCCGTCCGCGCTTTTTCCCAGTGTTTTTGCGCTCCTTACCCCGGCCTCCGGAGTTTGCGTAATCGGGTAGGAGAGCATTGGGTGTCTGCCCCCTCTGCCAGTAGCGACGCAAATAGCGATAGAGCGTCTTGAGTGTAATCTTGTGCTCGGCCATGGCAGCCCGGAGCAGTTTGCCTCGCTGATCCCGGCAATAAATGTCAGGCTCTTTATTAACAAGATCTTTTATGATAGCCCAAGCGCTATCCCGAATAGCCTTGTAGCTATCTGGGACGGCCGCTTCGATAGCCAGCACAAGGTAGGGGTCAGGATTCAGCAAGCGCGCCCGCTTCTCTTGCACATCCTGGAGCAATGCATCCACGCGCACAATGGACGGGAGTGCCACCTCCGAGGACATCTCAATGATAGCCGCTCCGGCGCTGTCAGCCCGAAGCCAGAGAACACGTACGGTCCGATCGTCGTCCTCGTACCGCAATAGATCGTTTCTCAGCAGCATCTCATGCCCTCAGCCTGACATCCTGCTGACTCTGACGGAGGATCGCCTGACCCAGAATCGCCGAGCTGTCGAATGGGCGATCCATGTCGATCGTCAGAGCTTTGGTCGCGATCAGGTGCCGGATTGCGGTCAATCCTTCGCCTGCAGCAAAACCACGATTATTTTCGAGCCAGTGCAAGAATTGTTTGATTGTCATCGCAGCGCACGGGTCTAGGCAGCCCAGAAGCTGCTCGCAGCGATCCTGCCAGAACTCTGGGTAAGGCACATCAAGCCCATCAAGCGTGCGCATCTCATGGACCCAGCGGACATTTGCCACCCGTGCCTTCTCGAGATCGAGTTCGGTGATGATGACCCACTCTATCCCTTGCTCCATCCAATAGCGGCGTTCGATTTCCAGCTTTTCAATGGTACGGATGTCGTCGAGGTCCGAACTCTTCTTGACTGCGATAGCGAGTCTGACGATGCCGTCGATCATCCTTAGATCAACCAACAGATCGGTGGTCATGACGATATCGACCTTCGTCCTGACGTCAGAGGGATGATCCACGCCCATCTCGGAGGCTATCCGCCGCGTCTTCTCCCTGTCGAGAGGAAACTGTTCCCGAATGTCGAGAACATGGTCCTCCCAGTCCAGTAGGTAGAAGACAGCAGTTTCGATATCGGAGAGGAAGTGGTGTACTCGGCCAGTTTTCCAGCCAGTGGGGCGCGCGGCACGACCCCGCGATGGGACGTCCTGGATAGTCAACCAAGGCTTGTAGTTACCACCCGTTCCTTGGCCGCGCCCTTCTTTAGTGAATCGGACAAGTTTGTCCTCATCGAAGCTGTAGCGCCGCTTGGCCATGAAAAAGCCCCTGGTGACTAGATGGTTTCATCTTAGTCACCAGGGGCTTAAAATACAACTTTATTATTTAAGATACTTCTTTATTAAGAAAGATACTACTTAATTATATTTATACACCAGTCAGCCGCCAACCCCAAGCTCACTCCACCGTCACCGACTTGGCGAGGTTGCGCGGCTTGTCCACGTCGGTGCCCTTGACGAGCGCCGCGTGGTAGCTGAGGAGCTGCAGCGGGATGACGTGGAGGATGGGGGACAGCATGCCGTAGTGCTCGGGCATGTGCAGGATGTGCACGCCTTCGGATTCGGGCATCTCGGAGCCGGCGTCGGCGAACACGTAGAGCTCGCCGCCGCGGGCGCGGACTTCCTGGAGGTTGCTCTTGAGCTTTTCGAGGAGCTCGTCGGCCGGGGCCACGGCGATGACGGGCAT
>RRZT010234197.1_pt1 | contig 15954 bp, 12 predicted proteins | sample 2165551 | NCBI WGS metagenome assembly RRZT01 (sample SAMN10456910, study PRJNA506462) | wastewater metagenome | biome: wastewater; feature: sludge; material: wastewater sludge; isolation source: wastewater sludge with Escherichia coli K12::gfp cells carrying plasmid... | place: USA: Moscow, Idaho... | reverse complement strand
TGTCCAGCAACTGCATCAGATCGTGCGGGTGGACGCCGTCCACCGTGAACGCAACAGCACCACCCCGGTCGTCCCGATCGGTCGGACTTAGGAGGTGGACGCCAGCCAAGCCGCCGAGGCCGGCCAGTAGGCGGCCGGTGATCTCGGTCTCGTGGGCCTGAATTTCCGACATGCCCAGCGACGACAGGTAGTCGATGGCTGCCCCCAGCCCGACCGCCTGCGCGATCGGTTGGGTGCCCGCCTCGAAGCGGTGGGGCGGCGGCGCGTAGCTGGATCCCTCCATCCGCACCACCTCGATCATCTCGCCGCCGCCCAGGAACGGTGGGAGCTTCTCCAGCAGCTCGTAACGGCCCCAGAGCACGCCGATGCCGGTGGGACCGCACATCTTGTGCCCGGTGAACGCCAACAGGTCGATGCCCAACGCCTGCACGTCGCTCGGACGCAGCGGCACACCTTGGGAACCGTCCACCACCATCACCGCACCGACCGAGCGCGCCCATTCGGCAATCCGGGCGATCGGGTTGACCGTGCCAAGCACATTGCTCACCCAAGCGAGCGAGACCACCCGGGTTGCCTCGTTGATCAATCCTTCCCGTTCGGCCTTGGCCAAGTCGAGTCGGCCCTCCTCGGTGATATCGAACCAGCGCAGCGTCGCCCCGCTCGACTGGCAAGCCAACTGCCAGGGCACCAGGTTGGAGTGGTGCTCCATGACCGAGACCACCACCTCGTCCCCGGGCTTCAACCGGGATGCCAGGGTGTGCGCAGCCAAGTTCAGCGCCTCGGACGCGTTCTTGGTGAAGACGATTTCGTCGGCGCTGGCGGCCCCGATGAAGGACGCCACCTTGGCGCGAGCCCCCTCGAACGCCGCAGTGGCTTCGGCACCCAAGGTGTGCATGGCCCGTGCCACGTTGGCGTTGTGCTCCAGGTAGTGGGACGATACCGCGTCCACCACTTGGCGCGGCTTGTGGGAGGTGTTGGCCGAATCCAGGTAGACCAAGGGGTACTCCCCCACTCGGCGCTTCAGGATGGGGAAGTCACGACGTACCGACTCGACGTCCAGCATCAGAGGCGCACGGCCTTCAGGTACTTGTCGTAGCCCTCGATCTCCAGCTCCTCGGCCAGGTCCTTGCCGCCCTCGGCGACGATCTGGCCGCCCACGAAGACATGAACGTGGGTCGGTTCGATGTAGCGGAGAATCCGGGTGTAGTGGGTAATCAGCAGCACGCCACGATCACCTTGGGCCGCGTAACGGTTCACGCCCTCGGCCACGATCCGGATCGCGTCGATGTCGAGGCCGGAGTCGATCTCGTCGAGGATGGCGACCTTGGGGTTGAGCACGTCCAACTGGACGATCTCGCCGCGCTTCTTCTCGCCACCGGAGAAGCCCTCGTTGATCGAGCGGGACGCGAAGCTCGGGTCCATCTCGAGGCGCTCCAAGGCGGCCGCGATCTCCTTCGGCCAGGTGCGGACCTTCGGCGCCACACCGTCCAGAGCCGCCTTCGCGGTGCGCAAGAAGTTGCTGGTTGAAACCCCCGGTACCTCGATCGGGTACTGCATGGCCAGGAAGAGCCCGGCCTTGGCTCGCTCGTCGACGGTCAGTCCGGTCAGTTCGACGCCGTCCAGTGTGGCCGACCCGGAGGTGATGTGGTACTTGGGATGACCAGCGATGGCGTACGCCAGAGTGGACTTGCCCGATCCGTTCGGGCCCATGATGGCGTGCACCTCACCGGTCTTGATGGTCAGGTCGACCCCGTTCAGGATCGGCTTGGGGCCGGATTCGGTTTCGACATCGACGTGCAGGTCGGTGATGACGAGGTCTGCCATGTTGGTTCAGTTCTCCTGGTTGTTGATCGGGTTGTCGATGTCGACGAGGACCTGGTCGCCCTCGATGACACAGCGGTAGACGGGGACCGGCCGGGTGGCCGGCAGGTTGATGGCGGCGCCGGTGCGCAGATCGAACATCGACCCGTGCAGGTAGCACTCGATGGCGCATTTGCTGATGTCGACGTCACCCTCGCTGAGTCGCACCTTGCCGTGGCTGCACTCGTCACGGATCGCGAAGACCTCGTCACCGATGCGGACCAGCGCCAACTCAAGGTCGGCTTCAGGCATCTCGACACCTAGCGGCACATCGCCGAGTTCGTCGAGGGTGGCCACCGCGACGCGGCTCACAGCTCCGCCTCCGCCGGGCGCTCGTCCAGCATCGCCTCGTGGGTGATGCCGTCGATGCTGGCCAACTGCGCGTTGAGGGCCTCGGTCAGCCGCGTCTCGATCTGCGGGACGCCGATGCGGCGGATGATGTCGAGGAAGAACCCCTCGACCACCAGCCGGCGGGCTTGCTCCTCTGGGATGCCGCGGCTGCGCAGGTAGAACAGCTGCTCATCGTCGAAACGTCCGGTGGAGCTGGAGTGGCCGGCGCCACGGATTTCACCGGTCTCGATCTCGAGGTTCGGCACCGAGTCGGCCTGGCAGCCCTCGGTGAGCATCAGGTTCTTGTTGGACTCATAGGTGTCGATGTCGATCGCGTTCTTGCGGATCATCACGTCGCCGATCCACACCGAGTGCGCACCCTTGCCCTGCAGTGCGCCACGGTAGTCGACATGGCTCACAGTTCGGGGGTGGTTGTGGTCGACCAGCAATCGGTGCTCGACATGCTGGCCCGCCTGCACGAAGTAGATGCCCAGCTGTTCCAGGTCGCCGCCAGGACCGGCGAACTGCGCCCGTTCGACCAGCCGCACATCGCCGTGGCCGACTGAGGCCTGAATGGTACGCACCTTGGCGTCGCGTCCCACCAGCACCGAGAACTGGCCGCCGTGCACTGCACCCACTCCCCAGTCCTGCACCGAGACGAGGTCGACCTGCGCCCCATCACCGACATGTACCTCCACCTTGGACGCGAACCGGGCCACCCCTGAGTGCCGCAGCACCACGGTGACCTCGGCGTGATGGCCGATGACCAGCAGCAAGTGGGTGACGCCATCCTGACCGTCGCCGGTCACTTCAAGGACGACCGGTGCGTCCGGCTTCGCCTCGGCGGCTACCTCGACCAAGGTCGCGCCCTTCGTGGCGCCGGCCACGGCCCGAGCCGCGACCACGTCGACGGGCGCGTCGAGGGAGAGTTCGCGGGCCTGCTCGGCACCGATCAGTCGTTGCGTCACCCCCTGGTGCTGGCTGATCCGCCAGGCGATCTGGTCAGACGCCGACTCGCCCATCACGACCTTGAACCGGTCGACCGGGGTGAATCGCCAGGTCTCCTCCCGGCCGGTGGGCACGGTGTGGTCTGCGAGGAACCACGACGGGGTTGGGTGCAGGTGCGAGGTGAACTGCTTGGCGGCGACCGTGGATCTGGGCTCGCTGGTGATGGTACTCAACTGGGTTCTCTTTTCTGGTTCGTCTTCTCGGGGCGTCCGCGGTGTCGGCGTTCAGCCGACCGCGCCCTCCATCTGCAGCTCGATCAGCCGGTTGAGCTCGAGTGCGTACTCCATCGGCAGTTCGCGGGCGATCGGCTCGACGAACCCACGCACCACCATCGCGGCCGCCTCGTCCTCGCCCAGACCGCGCTGCATCAGGTAGAACAACTGGTCCTGGCTGATCTTGGAGACGGTGGCCTCGTGGGCCATCGAGACGTCTTCCTCCTGGACGTCCACGTAAGGGTAGGTGTCGGTGCGTGAGATGTTGTCGACCAGCAGGGCGTCGCACTTCACGCTGGACGCCGAGTGCACCGCACCCGGCTGCACTTCCACCAGGCCACGGTAGGACGCCCGGCCGCCGCTGCGCGAGACCGACTTCGACACGATCGTCGAGCTGGTGTACGGCGCGGCATGCACCATCTTGGAGCCGGTGTCCTGGTGTTGGCCCTCGCCCGCGAATGCAACTGACAGCGTCTCACCCTTGGCGTGCGGACCCATCAGCCAGACTGCCGGGTACTTCATGGTGATCTTGGAACCGATGTTGCCGTCGATCCACTCCATGGTGCCGCCCTCGGCCACCGTGGCCCGCTTGGTGACCATGTTGTAGACGTTGTTCGACCAGTTCTGGATGGTCGTGTAGCGCACCCGGGCGTCCTTCTTGACGATGATCTCCACCACCGCCGAGTGCAGCGAGTCCGACTTGTAGATCGGCGCGGTGCACCCCTCCACGTAGTGGACGTGTGAGCCCTCGTCCGCGATGATCAGCGTGCGCTCGAACTGGCCCATGTTCTCGGTGTTGATCCGGAAGTAGGCCTGCAGCGGGATGGTGACATGGACGCCCTTGGGCACATAGATGAACGAGCCGCCCGACCAGACCGCGGTGTTCAGCGCGGAGAACTTGTTGTCCCCGGCCGGGATCACGGTGCCGAAGTACTCCCGGAACAGTTCGGGGTGCTCCTTGAGGGCGGTGTCGGTGTCGAGGAAGATGACACCCTGACGTTCCAGCTCCTCGTTGATCTTGTGGTAGACCACCTCTGACTCGTACTGAGCCGCCACGCCGGCGACCAGCCGGGCCTTCTCGGCTTCGGGGATGCCGAGCCGGTCGTAGGTGTTCTTGATGTCGGCGGGCAGCTCATCCCAAGTGGTGGCCTGCCGCTCGGTTGAGCGCACGTAGTACTTGATCGAATCGAAGTCGATGCTTGACAGGTCGGCGCCCCAGGTGGGCAACGGCTTGCGCTTGAACAACTTGAGCGCGCGCAGCCGACGCTCCAGCATCCAGGCGGGCTCGTCCTTGATCGCGGAGATCCCGCGAACCACGGACTCGTCCAGGCCGCGTTTGGCGGTGGCGCCAGCCAGATCGGAATCGTGCCAGCCGTAGCGGTACTGCGACAGGGCCTCGATCTGCTCAGCCTGTGTCGGCTGTTCCGTGACCGTCGTTGGGTTGTCGACCTGAGTGGTCATGCGCTCACCTTTCGATCTGCGCTGGTTCGCTTCGCGCGCGTGGGTACAGGCTTGGGCAGCAGTGTGTGGCCACCCAGATGGATGCGGCAGGCCTCATCGCCGGAGGCGATGGTGGCCGACCGCGAGACGTCAGTGCCGAGCAGCCGAGCGAAGACGCTCGTCTCGACCTCACACAGCTGGGGGAAGCGGGCCGCCACATGGGCGACTGGACAATGGTGCTGGCAAAGCTCGCCGTCGTCGTGGGCGGACGCAAAGTAGCCGGCCGCGCTGAGCGCGTCGGCCAGCAACTGCATCGGATCGACGTCCGGATGGTGGGCGCGACGACGCAGGTAATCGTCCTCAATCTCGACCAGGCGTTTCTCGGCCAGCCTGTCGATTGCGTCGGGCCCGACGGCTGCCACCAGCTCACTGAGTGCGGTGAGCGCGAGGGTGTCGTAGGCCTGACCGAAACCCTGTCGGCCGGCTGGGGTCAGCAGGTATGTCTTGGCCGGCCTGCCGCGTCCGCGCGGACCAGCCTGCTCCTTGAACATGACCTCCCCGGATTCCAGCAGCGCGGTCAAGTGGCGGCGCACACCAGCGGTGGTGAAGTCCAGTTCAACAGCGAGTTCGGCCGCAGTCAATGGCCCGCCGGCGAGCAGTAGATCGAGCACGCGCTGCCGTGTGGACGCGTCGGTGACACTGCCGTCAGCCCGATCAGGGCTTTCCGCAACAGGCCTGCGCGTGGATTTCACAACCCCAATGTTGTCTAATTCGAGCAGGAAAACCAAGCCCGTCCCGACATCTGGATCACGATACCCAGCACTTCAGCCACCGCGAAACCCTGTGGTGGTCAGATCACCATTCAGACCCGGATTCGGCCGCCCGGTCCTGACGAAGTAAAGTTGACTGCTGTCGGCAAAAATACCGACGACCCAGCCAGGCTAGACAACAGAGGTTCAGTGATGAACGCCAAATCCGGGAATCGCACCAATACCGGCGAGCAAACCCCACGTTTCGCTGTCGCAAGATTCGCCCGCCCGCTCAGCTTGGTCGCGATCCTCGCGATCCTGCTGGGCTTGTCCAGTTGCGGTGGCGGCAGCTCGCCCGGCGAACATACCGGCGGCGGCGAGGCCAACCTGCAACTTCCCAAGCTCGACTCGGTCAGCTTCATCAACGGCGCCATCGATGGCCATACCCTGCTGATGCTCGGCCTGGTCGTCTGCCTCGGCGGCCTCGCCTTCGGCCTAATGACCTACTCCCGGCTGCGCAACCTGCCGGTACACAAGTCGATGCTTGAGGTTTCCGAGCTGATCTACCGCACCTGTCAGACCTATCTGACCAAGCAGCTGCGCTTCCTCACCGTGCTGTGGGCGTTCATAGCCGCCGTCGTCTTCGTCTACTACTTCTTCCTGGTCGGCTTCCCGATCGGACGAGTCGCGATCATCCTGCTGTTCAGCCTGATCGGCATGATGGGAAGCGCCTTCATCGCCTGGTTCGGCATCCGCGTCAACACCTTCGCCAACTCACGGACCAGCTTCGCAGCGCTGCGCGGCAAGCCCTATCAGGCCCACTCCATCCCGATGAACGCAGGCATGAGCGTCGGCATGGTGCTGATCAGCGTCGAGCTGTCCATGATGCTGATCATCATGCTGTTCCTGCCAGGCGAACTGGCCGGCGTCTGCTTCATCGGTTTCGCCATCGGCGAGTCGTTGGGGGCCTCGGCACTGCGCATCGCAGGCGGCATCTTCACCAAGATCGCCGACATCGGTTCCGACCTGATGAAGATCGTCTTCAAGATCAAGGAGGACGACGCCCGCAACCCAGGCGTCATCGCGGACTGCGTCGGCGACAACGCGGGCGACTCCGTCGGCCCGTCGGCCGACGGCTTCGAGACCTACGGCGTGACCGGCGTCGCCCTGGTCACCTTCATCCTGCTGGGCGTCCACGACGCCCACACCCAGGTGCAGCTGCTGGTCTGGGTCTTCTTCATCCGCGTGGTGATGGTGATCGGATCACTCATCTCGTACGCCGTCAACGCGATGATCACCAAGGCCCGCTACGAACATGCCGACGAGATGGACTTCGAGCGGCCGCTAAGCAACCTGGTCTGGCTGACCTCGATCACCTGCATGGTGCTCACCTTCGCCACCTCGGCGTTGCTCATCGGTGACCTGCCCGGCGGACTGTGGTGGAAGTTGTCGGTGATCGTCAGCTGCGGCACCTTGGCTGGCGCCCTGATCCCCGAACTTGTGAAGGCGTTCACCTCCACCAAGTCGCGCCACGTCCGCGAGGTCGTGGTCTCGTCCCAGCAGGGCGGCCCCAGCCTGAACATCCTGTCGGGCATCACCGCAGGCAACTTCTCCGCCTACTGGATCGGGTTGGCGATCGTCGTCCTGATGGCCATCGGCGCCGGCATCAGCACCCTCGGGCTCGATTCGTTGATGATCGCGCCCGCGATCTTCGCGTTCGGCCTGGTCGCATTCGGCTTCCTGGGCATGGGGCCGGTCACCATCGCCGTCGATTCGTACGGCCCGGTCACCGACAATGCGCAGAGCGTCTACGAGCTGTCCACCATCGAGGAGATCCCCGGGGTGGGCGCCGAGATCGAGCGCGACTTCGGCTTCGAGCCCCAGTGGGACAAGGCCAAGCGCCTGTTGGAGGAGAACGACGGGGCCGGCAACACCTTCAAGGCGACGGCCAAGCCGGTGCTCATCGGCACCGCCGTGGTGGGAGCCACCACGATGATCTTCTCGATCATCATGACCCTGACAGATCGGGACCCGTTCGGCCCGCTCGGCATGAACCTGTCACTGCTGAACCCCGCGCTGCTGCTCGGCCTGATCACCGGCGGCTCCATCATCTACTGGTTCAGCGGCGCGTCCGCGCAGGCCGTGATCACCGGCTCGTACCGGGCAGTCGAGTTCATCAAGGCGAACATCCGGTTGGACGGCATCACCCGAGCTTCGGTTAAGGACTCACGCAAGGTCGTCGAGATCTGCACGAAGTACGCCCAGGAGGGCATGCTCAACATCTTCCTTGGCGTCTTCTTCGCGACCCTCGGTTTCGCGTTCGTTGATGAGTGGTTCTTCATCGGCTACTTGATCTCGATCGCGATCTTCGGCCTCTACCAGGCCATCTACATGGCCAACGCCGGCGGCGCCTGGGATAACGCGAAGAAGCTGGTCGAGATCGATCTGGACGCCAAGGGCACCGACCTGCATGACGCGGCAATCATCGGCGACACCGTCGGCGACCCGTTCAAGGACACCAGCTCGGTCTCCCTGAACCCGATCATCAAGTTCAGCACGCTGTTCGGCCTGCTGGCCGTCGAGTTGGCGGTCTCGGTCCGCGCCTCGTCCCCCGGCTTGGTCTTGGCTGGCGCCCTGATCTTCATCGCTTTGGCCTGCTTCTTCGTCTACCGGTCGTTCTACGGCATGCGGATCGGCTTCAGCTTGTCCGACGTCAAGCGCCAGCTGGACGACCTCGGACAAGCCCCGACGATCACTGTCGGCGAGGATCACGACGATCAACTGGTCGATGGTCACTTGGCCCACGAGGATGACCTGAACCATGACGATGACCTCAACCACGACAGCGACCAGGCCAGGTGGGCTTCCGCAAGCGTGTGAGGGCAATCGTCTGATTCGATGCCGACTGCTCTGGCGCGGCCAGACCACTAGGCTTTCAGCATGATCTCGACTGCGCTGCTCACCGATATGTATGAGTTGACCATGATCAAGGCCGCCATGCATGCCGGTACCGCATTTCGACGCTGCACCTTCGAGCTCTTTCCCCGGCGATTGCCGCCGGGGAGGAGCTACGGTGTGGTGGCTGGCACCGGACGAGCACTAGAGGCGCTGCAGCATTTCCGATTCGGCCCTGACGAGATCAGCTTCTTGCAGGAGCGAGGCATCGCCGACGACATGCTCGCCGAGTGGCTGGGTGACTACACATTCACCGGCAACATTCGCGGTTATGGCGAGGGCGAACTCTTCTTCTCGGGCTCTCCCGTGCTGGTGGTGGAGGGCAGCTTCGCCGAGGTGGTCTTGCTTGAGACGCTGATGCTGTCCATCTTCAACCACGACTCCGCGGTGGCCTCGGCTGCGTCCCGCATGACCTTGGCCGCGGAGGGGCGCCCGATCATCGAGATGGGCGGACGGCGCACCCATGAGTGGGCGGCCGTGGCCTCGGCACGAGCGGCCTGGATCGCGGGGTTCGGGTCCAGCTCCGACCTTGAGGCCGCCCGCAGCTGGGGAATCCCGGTCAGCGGCACCGCCGCGCACGCCTTCACGATGCTCTTCGACACCGAGGAGGAGGCCTTCGAGGCGCAGTTGGCTGCTCAGGGCATCGACACGACTTTGCTCGTCGACACCTACGATGTCGACGAGGCCATCAAGTTGGGCGTCCGACTGACCGACGGCAAGCTCGGGGCGATCCGGCTCGACTCCGGCGACCTCAGCACCGAGGTGCACCGGGTGCGGAGGCTGCTGGACTCGCTTGGCGCGACCAAGACCAAGATCATCGTCACCAACGACCTGGACGAATACCAGATCGCCGCGCTGCGAGGTGCCCCGGTGGACGGTTTCGGGGTCGGCACGTCGGTGGTCACTGGATCTGGCCATCCGACCTGTGGCATGGTCTTCAAGATCGTCAGCCGCGCAGATTCCGACGACCCGGGGGCTGCGCAACGTCCAGTGGCGAAACGCTCGGAGAGCAAGGCCACGATCGGTGGACGCAAGTTCGTCATGCGCCAGATCGGGGACGACGGGAAGGCCACCGCCGAGGTGATCGGTATCGACGTGGAGCCCAGGGCAGGCACCAACGACCGGACGGTGCTGGTCGACCTCGTCCGCGAGGGCGAGATCGTCGGCGCCGAGCCGCTGCAGGACGCCAGGCAGCGCCACGAACGCGCCAGGGCCGAACTGCCGATCGCCGGGTTGCGGATCAGCCGTGCCGAGCAGGCGATCCCCACGATCTACGTGGACCCATCCGGCCAAACCACCGACAACGTCTACCTGACGGGCAAACCCCCGGCGAACCTGTGACGCTAGGCTCAGGGGCATGACTACCGCATTGATCGTCGTGGACGTCCAGAACGACTTCTGTGAGGGTGGCTCGCTGGCGGTGACCGGCGGCGCGCAGGTCGCACGCAACATAGCGGCCTTCACCGGCCGAGATCTCGAACTGGCCGACGGGCATGGCATCACCTATGTGATGGCGACTCGTGATCGGCACGTCGATCCGGGCGAGCACTTCAGTGACAATCCCGACTACGTCGACAGCTGGCCACGGCATTGCTTGGTTGGCACCCCGGGCGCCGACTTCCATCCAGCAGTGGCCCAGCTGCCCTTCCACGCGGTCTTCGACAAGGGCGCCTACACCGCCGCCTACTCCGGCTTCGAAGGCACGGTCGGCGGCACCGATTCCGGAGAGTCACTGCACCACTGGTTGAACCGCCACGGTGTCGGTGAGGTGCAGGTTTGTGGGCTGGCCACCGACCACTGCGTCCGGGCGACGGCGTTGGACGCCAGCCGACTCGGTTACCACACCACTGTGCTGCTCAACCTGGCAGCACCGGTGAGCGCAGAGCACGTCCCGCAGGTGGTCGAAGAACTGAACAACGCGCAGGTCTTCGTCACGATCTGAGCGCCAACGCGTCCGAACTCAGCGCCCAAGCCGACGCCTTTCAGGTGCGGCGTGGATGGGCTGGTCTGCGGCCCTCACCGCGAGTGTCTTGTCGATCTGGGCCGGTGCGACACCCAAGGCCGAGGCGGCTGCGTCCACGGTGGCGATTTCGGTGCCCGTATCGATGACACACAGCCCACTGTGATGGGCGTCGAGAAACGCCTGCGTTCGTGCCACGCTCATGGCCACACCCCACGCGGTCGCTGATCGATCGGGATCATTACCTCGTCGGCCTCGAACGTGTCGTGGGCTGGGCACTCGATGAGGTCGCCGGGCAGATGACTCCCCCGACAGATCAGCTCACTACCGCACGCGGTCTTCGTTGGACGCCCACCGGCCTGATGTCGGACGCCATGGCGCCGGCACCCGCGCGAAACCGTTCATCACCGCAGCCAGCCGCATTGGACGCTCCAACTGGTAGATTTCCTCCATCCGCAAGGGCTCGCCATCCGGCCCCGACAGCGGGATCTGCCAATTCGGGTACTCCTTCCAGGTGCCGGGTTGATTCTGCACCCGTCGATCGCCGACCGCGTCCACCAGCGCGACGTTCAGCACCCGGGAACTCGTGGCGGTCAGGTACCGGTACAGCCCGAGCACCGCGGCCTCCACATCATCGTCCCCGTCATCGCCCAGCAGGCCCCGCTCGTCGAGCAACTGCATCCACCGTTCCTGCTCGCGATTGGCTGCCGCCTCCTCCTCTTCCAGCGACTCAGTCAACAGCCCGAGCGAATGGCGCAACCTGACGTGATCGTTGGCCAGATACCCAGCGGTGGGCGGGAGGTCGTGCGTGACGACCGATGCCATGGCGTACTCCCGCCAGTGCTCGGGTGGCAGCGGCTGGCCGTGCGAATCATATTCGAACCAGAGCACCGAAGTGCCCAGGATGCCCCGCTCGTTGAGGTAGCCGCGCACCCAAGGCTCGACAGTTCCGAGGTCCTCGCCGATCACGAACGCGTCGGCACGCTGCGCCTCCAGCATGATGATGCCGACGAGCGCGTCGTGGTCATAGCGGACGTAGGTGCCCTCGCGCGCCGTACCGCCCGCAGGAATCCACCACAACCGAAACATGCCGATGACGTGGTCGATGCGAACCCCGCCGGCGTGGCCGAGCGCGGTCTGCAGCATGCTTCGGAAAGGCGCGTAGGCGGTGTCGGCGAGCCTGTCGGGTCGCCAAGGCGGCTGCCCCCAGTCCTGACCCATCTGGTTGTAACCGTCTGGTGGAGCACCGACGGTGATTTCGTGGGCATAGACATCAGCCATCATCCAGGTATCGGCGGACGCGGCGCTCACCCCGACAGCCAGGTCGGTGATGACGCCAACGGACATGCCGGCATCCGTGGCGGCCTGCTGGGTGTCGCTCAGTTGCTCCCAAGTGATCCACTGCAGCCACTCGTGGAAGGTGACCTCGTGGCTGTACTCCTCACGCAACCTCGTCACTCGCGGTGAGGTGGGGCGTCGCAGATCGTCGTCCCACCCGCGCCAGTCATTGCCGTGGTGCTCGCAAAGCACGCACCACGTGGCGAAGTCACGCAGCCTGCGTCCGTGCTTGCGCCGGAAATCATCGAAGGCCATCTGGCGGGCAGGCCGTAGTCCCCTCCGATGGATGATCTCCAATGCCTGGCGTTTGTACTGCCAAGCGAGATCTCGCTGCACGAGGGTTTGCCCGACCAACTCGGCATCCAGCTTCACACGCAGCCCGTTGAACTCGGCACGCTGTTCCTCGTCGAGGTCGCCGAACTCGTGTACCTCCTCGGGCCGGGTGTACATGGGGTTCAGAAAGAGCCTGGAACTGGGCAAGTACGGCGAGTTGTCCATCGGTGGAGCTGACTGTGCAGCATGCAGCGGATTGATGAGCACGTAATCCGCATACTGCTGGGTGGCCGACCAGATGGCCAGGTCGGACAGATCCGTCAGATCACCCATCCCCCAGGAACCCTCTGACCGGATGCTGTACAGCTGTGCCGCATAGCCCCAGAGGCGACGGCTGCCGAGCCGCTCGGGCAGGCCGAGGAATCGGGGCGTGACGATGAGAGTGGAGTCTGCCTGCCGATCGTCCGACAGAAGTTCGAGACGGTGATAGCCGGTCGGGAGGTCGGCTGGGATCTGGAAACTGGCCTCACCGATCAGGACGCCGTCGATCTGCCGCGGTTCGACCAAGTGCTGCCGCTGTCCCAAGTAGCGCACCTCACCGGTCTCCAGCCGAAGCCGGATCTGCGCCGGGTGACCGTGCACCACGTGCACCTCGACATGGGCATGATCATCACCCTCGACCATCACCACGACTGGAGGTAGGCTGCGTCGCCACGGTTTCAGGTCGTGTTCTGCAATGGCGGCCTCCGCATGGTCCGGGGTCGACGCATCCACCCCCATGGCGGCCATGACCTTGATGATGGTCTCGTCGGGGACCTGCGTATGGCGGTGCTTCCAGTCCCAAAACTCGGTGGCGATGCCGAGCAACTCGGCAAGACGATGCAGCGCAGACCCGGCGTTCATGGGCCAAACCTACCGGTCGCGAGGGGCTCGTCAGCGGATCTTGACCACCTGTGTACGAGCGATCATGTCATGCAGTGTCTGCCGCCTGGCGTTGAACAGCGGCAGCAGGCCGTTGATCAGCGGGAGGACCAGGAGGAACCCGATCATTTGATAGGCGATGTTGCGTAACACGGCGACACCAAGCGGCAGGCCGTCGTGTTGACGGCCTTGACCGGTGGGCACCACGCGCAGTCCGAGGGCGAGCATTCCGAGCGTGCCGCCCCTCCAGGCCTGAAGACCGATCGAGTAGATGAGGTTGACCGCAAGGCTGATCAGCATCAGACTCGTCAGGGGACCGACCAGACCATATTGCGGATCTGTGTAGGAGGGCATCGAAGCGCCCGTCTCCACTGCCCGCGTGGCGTCAAGCAGCCAAGCCTCCATGCCGACTCCGATCGCCTCGTTGAACGACATGCCAGCCACGCCGACCACAACCGCCAGCACCACGGAGTCGACCAAGAGCGCCCCCACGCGTGACCACCACCCGGCAAGTGGGACGCCGTCGGCGGTGATGGGGCCGGACGGGGCACGGGAGGCAGCGCCCACGTGGGGATCGAAACCACTCCACGATGGCTGCGAAACCGGTGCCACTTGGTTGGTCCAAGCGCCACCGTCCCAATATCGCTGCTGTCCGGGCGTGACGGGATCCGGGTACCAGCCCATGGGCGGCAGCTGGGAGGAGGGGGTGTTGTACTCACTCACCGCGCCAGTATCCCACACCGCCGGATACCGACAAGATCGCCTAACCAACGCTCGCGGACTCGTTGCATACCGGGCCGATCCGTAGACTCGCCAGCACTGCCAGGCCACCCACCACGGTGGCCAGCAGGTAAATCGGCGCGAAGATCACCCCAGCGTCGCCAGCGAGGTGCAGCGCCGCGAAGATGCCGCCGGCGGCACCGGTCACCAACCCGTTCCCGAGCCCTTCGGCGACTTGCAGGGACGAGGTGTTGCGTCCGATCAGGTGCGGCTCGCTCATCTGCATGTTGGCCAGTGAGGTGCTGCTCACCGCCAGGCCCATACCCACACCCCCGACAACGAACGAAATTGCCAACACAACCCAATGCACCGAGAACCAGGCTGCCATCGTGACCACCGCCATCGTCATCGCGATGATGACTGCACCGATCTGGATGATCCGGTCGCGCCGAATGCGGAACCTCCGCCAGGCCTGCACCACGGAGCCGAGCGTCCAGCCGGTCGAGCCAAGTGCAAGGAAGAGACCAGCCTGCCCGAGGCTGAAGCCATGCATCTGGATCAGCAACAGTGGCAGGAAGCTTTCGCCGGCGAAGAATGCGCCGCAGATCAACAAGCGGGTCGACATCACCGCAGGCAGACCGCCCGCGAACCGCAGGAAGCCAGGCGGCATCAGGACCGGCAGACCGGCGAGGAGCACCACCAGACCCACCAGGGCGACGATCAGGCCCTGCCAACCGAGCAGCTGGCCGGCCAACTGAAGCAGCGCAGCACCGGCGGCGGCCGCGAAGGCCGCCCAGATCGGCACCGGATCGGTCCGTTCAGGGGCGCCGTCCCACTGCCGCTGCAACCGGGCCAGCGGCCGGATTCCGGGGATGGCCACCGCGATCAAGAACGGCACGATCCCAAGGAAGACCCACTGCCAGCCGAAGCGGGTGGTGATCCAAGCCGAGATCGGCGGGCCGAGGAATCCTGGCAGCATCCAGCACAGCGACAGCAAGCTCATCAACCAGGCACGTTCCTGCTTGCCATACGTCTGTGCGACGACCACCATGAACGCCAGGTTGGTGGCACCGCCACCGACCCCCTGCACGAACCGGGAGACCAGTAACGCTTCCATTGAGGGAGCGAACCCAGCACCGAGCAGGCCGACGATGAAGACGCCGACACCTGCCGCCAAGGGCGCCACCGGACCTATCCTGTCAACCAGACGTCCAGCCAGGACGATGGCGAGCACTTGGCCGATCACGAAGCCGGTAAAGGCCCACGCATAGAGGTCGACCCGGCCCAGATCATCGGCGGCAGCGGGCATCGCCGTCAGGGTGCCGTAGGCCTCGAATGCGATGGCCAATGCACCACCGAGCAAGGTCACCGTCAGCGCCCGTTGGCCCCGCGGCGATGACTCGGTCGGGATCGGCTGGGTCACCGGTCCAGTCTGGCATCTTGACCCAGGCGTGCCACACTTGAGCCATGAGTCAACTGGCCCCGGGTTCCCAGACGATCACCGAGCAGCGCGTCGAGGAGCGCTACCAGACGGGTGACGAAGAGCGCTTCAGCCACTATGTGCCCAAGGCCAAGCTCCTTGAAGCTCAAGTGAACGGGACGCCGGTCGTGGCCCTGTGCGGCAAGGTTTGGGTCCCCACCCGGAACCCCGAGCGGTTCCCCGTGTGCCCAGAATGCAAGAAGATCTGGGAATCATTGCAGCCCGGGAAGAACAAGGGCCCCGACCGGTAGTCCAGGCCACTTCGGCGGACAACCAGCCGTCACGCGGCGCGGCCGAAACCGAGGTCTCCCTCGACTTGGCCGTGCCGCCATTGCTGTAAGGCAGTCCCCCGGTCGTGCAGCACCCCTCCGAAGCAGTGCTGCACGCCAATGGGTTATCAGCTCAGACCGTACGCCTGGTGCACCAGCACCACCGGATGCACCGTACGCACCCCGGTCGACTTCTCGATCTGCCAACGACAAGTCTCGGTGTCACACGCGACCACGCCCTGGTTGGTGGCCTCCACCATGTCGAACAGACCCTTGCCGACCGCTTGGGCGATCTCGTACTTCTCTTTCTTCAGCCCGTACGTGCCCGCAATCCCGCAGCAGATCGAACCGCTCTCTACCACTTCGATCCCCGGGATCAACCGCAACAGGTCGGCCGCCGGCATGCCGATGCCTTGGCTGCGCACCTGGCAGGGCTGAT
>RRZT010237096.1_pt1 | contig 15959 bp, 18 predicted proteins | sample 2165551 | NCBI WGS metagenome assembly RRZT01 (sample SAMN10456910, study PRJNA506462) | wastewater metagenome | biome: wastewater; feature: sludge; material: wastewater sludge; isolation source: wastewater sludge with Escherichia coli K12::gfp cells carrying plasmid... | place: USA: Moscow, Idaho... | reverse complement strand
GTGCCACTCCAGGCTTTAGGCAACGGCTCACTTCGGTGTTTCAAGCTGAGCACAAGAAGCCTGCGCCTTGGCAGGTCAACAACTCTGGATTTGTACGGTTGGAAAAGGCTCGTGTGCGTCAGAACGGCTTTCAACTGAGTGAGTACCGTAGCGACGGGCAGGCCCTTGGAAAAGGGAAAGAGCTTACCTTCGAGGCCACCACAAACGTGCCCCCTCCCTATGAGGTGTACTGGCAGGTGGTTAACTCAGGACCGGAGGCGGAGGCAGTGCCGGGCGGCCTACGTGGCGGGTTCGACCGTGGAATAGTTGAGAGAGGTAGCATCAAAAGAGTTGAGCACACCGAGTATGCGGGCATGCACACTATCGAGTGCTTCATCGTAAAGAGCGGCTACCTGGCGGCCAATAGCGGCCCATTCGTGGTGAACATCAAATGACTAACACCGCGTCAGATCTTCCTACGCTTTCAGACCAGTTGCTCGCTGACCAAATGAGCGCCGCCGGCAAGTCAGGCACTGTACTCGTCGTTGCAAACGGATTCACTGCGGTAGTGGGAGTGCGAAGAGATGCTGCGGACCCGTGGACGGTATTGGGGCGTGGCGACTTCGGCCTTGAATGTGGCGCAGAGGCAGAGACGATCGCAGCCAAGAAGAAGCTATGGTGGTTCGACGTCAATTCCAGTCCCGCGACTGTCGAGTTGTCCACAGTGGCCGGGACACTTGCCAAAGCGTCTACCGTTCGCAAGTGGTTGAAGGCGGCGGAAGCGCTGACGACAAAACAGGGCCGAGGCGAGGGACCGAAGGCTGAAGACATGGAGGAGCTGGGCTACCTAGCGGCTTGGCGATGCCAGTTTTCCGGCTGCGGGAAGGACTTGAGGCGCCACACCGCTACGGGTGCTCCAAATCGCTCGAGCTACTTCGCCCACATCATCGCGTCTTCTCCCAAAGGTCCTAGAGGTGACCCGCTGCTCTCCGATCAGCGCTCCGCGGACATCGACAACTTTCTTCTGCTGTGCGACGAGTGCCACCGTCGTATCGACCGCCAAGACCCCGACACTTTCACGGTCGATGTGCTTCGTCGAATGCGGCAGCAAAGCGTCGCCGAGGTGCGACGACTGCTTACTGCGCTGAAGTACACGGAAGCACTGCCCGTCGTTGTTATGGGAAATATCGCGGGTCAATCTCCGCATTTCGACGCCAGGGAAGCAGAAGAAGCGATGTGGACGCGTAGGTTGAGAATGGCACCCGGGCACCCGCTCGCATTCTTTGAGAATGGCTGGAACCAACACGACCCTCATTTGGCGGACTATTGGTCCGCTCTTTTCAATGGGGTGCGGGGTGAACTGCCACAGCTGAGGAAGCTCCTGCGATCTCCAGCCGCTGGCTCGAGTACCGTTCCGCTCGCCGTGTTTCCACTGCACGGAACGTCGGTATTGGTCCTTGCCGGCCGGTTGTTCGGCGAAGCAACAGCAACAGCTGTCTTTCAGTTCAGGAGGGAGCGCTCTCGAGACGCCGAAGGCGGTCGATGGGGCTATGAAGCGCACGCCGCTGCGTCAACAAAGTATTCCCTCACGGAACTTCGCGCTCCGCTGGCAGGTGTGTCACATGCGGCAATGATTGTGGCCCTAACGTTTGACCCGGCCGGAGAGCGCCTCGGTGGAGCTATTTACGCCGACGGTACCTTCAAGTTACCCACTCTTAAATTGAGCGCATCGGACTCGCTGGGCCCTGACATACTTGAGAGCCCTGCGGACCTAGACGAAGTATCTCGGCTCCTCGGGGAAGCAGTTCGTAGGCTCCAGGACGATTGGAAGGTGACGACTGTACATCTGTTCGTTGCAGCGCCAGCCTCGGTGGCTTTCAAGATAGGGCAGAAATTGCAGGCCCGACACCAGTCTACGTTCGTTTGCTATGAGGCCCTAAGAGGGCCGCAAGCCCCTTTCAGTCCCACTATCGAAATCAGGAGCACCGAGGTCGTGGTTCCTGGAATGACCACGCGTCTGCAGCTGGACTGAAGCAGGCCGCCTATCTGTCCCTGCTAGTCGGCAAGGCCCGATACCGATGGGGCATCCGTCGGATTGTCGTGTAGCGAAACTATCGCATTGCAGATCTCGCCCCGTATGGCGGCTCCGGTCTGGAAGCACACATTCGTGAACACCAAGCCAGCGTCCGCAATCAGCCTGAAGCGGCAATCTCGCATCGGCGAAAAATCGATCTGCGCGCTTCTCGTGCGCATCTTCCAACGTCTCACGGTTCAAGCGGTCTGCGACATATAGAAGCGTTTTGGTTTCGCCGCTGTGGAGTACTGCAAAAGACTCGTAGCAAAGCTCCCTTAGGGCAGGGCGCCTTTGTACCAGGGGAGGGCGCCCGTTGACAAAGAACTGCTTGCACTGTGCAAAACTGGTTGGAAGTGGAACGGTCGGGGGTATCCGGTCGAAATGACCGCGAGCGTGAACAGAAAATGCAGTCAGAAACGAGAGAGCCAGCCCGGCAACTCCGAGTGGATTGAGGAGAGATATCACTTGGCAACGATCAACAAAGAGGGGCGCGATTTGACCACTGAACGAGTCGTTAACGGGTTGATACACTGTCTCTTCGAGAGGAGAGGCAATGCGCTTAAAACTGAGACACAGGGCTTTATTGGCAGCTGCATGTCTTTACGCGTTGGGATGCCAGGCTCAGGAGGTCTACAGATGTGGGAACACCTATACATAGGAGCCTTGTAAAGGAGGCAAGCCTGTCGATGTATCGCCGGCGGTCAGTGACCTGAGCGGGCCCAAGACCACAGTTATCTACCTTTGCCGTGCCCCAGGCGGTAGCCTCTACTGGATTCCCGAGAAGTGCATTGCTCGAGGGTGGTCCTTGGAGCGAAGTGCCACAGTCTCCAGGGGGATCAGTTGGGACAATCAAGTGGAAGAGGCCCGTAGGCAGAGAGCGGAAGCGCAAGAGCTGACGCGTAGTCCCACCCCAGTCTTTGGAGAAGCAGCCTCGCCCACCAAGACGGCCCTCTCCGCGGAGCTTAAGGCACAGTGAAATGCGTGGAACGAGCGGGTCGCTATGCTCGATTCCATGGGTAGGGCAGGCAGTCGTTACTATGACTTGGATTGGGTGAGATCCGAGCGCAAGAAGGCGCGAGATGAGCAGCACAGGCTCCGGTGCTGAAGCAATCGCTCAAGCCTCTTTCAATCATCACTACACATACAAGCAGGGCTGCTGGATGATTTCGCTTGTTATCCACTTCTAAGTTGAGTGGCGGTGGCATGTGGTGAGACGCGCTAGATTGTAAATATTTGGACATTTGTCGCCTTGTATGAGTTGTCATGACTCCCGTGGCGTCTTATCAGGGCCAAAGCCTCCCAGAATCGTGCAACTTTGGCTTGCATTTTCCAAATGCGAGATTCATAATACCCTCGCCGTCGCAATCACTCCGATGGCAGCAAGTGCCTAGCGGCCCTTGCATCATCTCTACGCCCCTCCCGGGGCATACTTTGGCACCCTCTACCGCCAATTTACTGTCCACCCGCACGCCATGTGCGGTACTACTTGTGGACCGCTCGAGCCTCAAATGGGCTGAGCCTTACTAAAACATCATCGAGCTCCGCGAAGTTTTTTCGCGCATAGCTTTGGCATTTTCCGCTCCAAACTTGGTTTGGTTGGTTTTACATTTGCCGTGGCCGTATTTCCTTTGAACGGCCCGGTTTTATTAATTTGGGATCCTCATGTCTGATATTTCTTTGGCGAATGAGAAACTGCTATCGATCAAGGACGTTTGTACGGTGGTATCTGTGTCGCGTTCTTCGATATACGACTTTGTGAACGCGAGGTCTCCACGTCACAGGCCAGATTTTCCGCGTCCCGTACGCTTGAATTTGGCGGGGCGGGGTGCTGTTAGGTGGCGACGAAGCGAGGTCGAGGCCTGGATTGCGAGGCTGCCAAGAGGTTGACTTACGGGAACTACGGTTCCCCAGAGGGTGGGGAACCAACTTTTTGTCCAAATGGAACCAACTTCAGGGTGCTTTTTCCTGGGATTGTCGCCTCAAGCCTAGTTTGTTTAATTGCTTTCCTGATTATGGGTTTGTTTTTCATAATTCGGATTATATATAATTAAAGAGCGCTAAGGGTGATATTGCTTGAGCTTTATGAGCTCTAGCTTTAATTGGTCTGAGGATAATTTAATTGTTTCTTTGCATGCACCGGATGTACGTTTGGTGTATGGACTCTTTGCGGGTGTGATGTATTTGAGTTTCTCATTTGAGAGCGTTGATGGTACTTCTTGCTTGACGCCCATTTCAGAATGAATTGTTGAGGAATCTTTTATGTCGAAAAATGATGATGCAAAATTCTGGCCTGATGGAAGTGTTTTTTCTGCTCTTCAGGATAGTGATTCTTGTGAGGATTTAGTCCGCTGCGCACTAATCCATCATTCCATATCTATAAATGAGATTGGAAATGGAGGGGCTCTTGTGTATAACAGTGATGGACTGACAGCTGAGATTTTTGATATCACTCAATTAGTCCGTGAGATGTGTTCTTCGAATTCTGCATGTTTTTATTATGACTTCCTCAGTGGAGGTCCTAGAGTTTCAATGAGCAGTACGGGCCGTAAATTGAATAACTTGCTGAAAACAGGCAGATATCTTCAGGCTGAATACTATTCGAGCTACGCATTGCCACCGGAGGTCGAAATATTTCTTACATGCCTGAAGAGGTCAAGGATCAGGTGGGATGAGCTCGGTTGGTGGGAGAACTTAAGTTCACCTGAAAGCGTTCAGGCGTGGGTCTTTGTCCTCAATGAGTTAGTGGATAGTGTTCGGCAAGCGGCCGAGCGACGTGCCTTCGTGAGGCGTAAGCAGCATATCCAACGGCGCATTCGAAAAAATCTCAAGTCAGTGCTGAGCGGGATGGTGACAGCTTTTCAGAGGCATTCAAAGATCCTGGCTTTGCGCCTCGACGTTGGCTTTCACAAGGTGTCGCTGAACCCTCAACTGCACCCTAAGCTGAGTCACAAAGTGGTGGATGATGCCCGCAAGAAATTGCTGACGTTCATTAGGAAACGCTTTGGAAAATCGCTGGTCTGGTACCTCTGGAAACTGGAATTTGGTCCCGAAAAGGGCTTCCACGTTCACTGGGTGATCTTTCTCAATGGCTCTGATCACGCTCAAGACATCAACCTGACGCGGGAGATCGGCGAGTATTGGAGTAATGAAGTCGTACCGGGTGATGGTGTGTACTTCAATTGTTCTGCATTGAAGCAAAGATATCGAGAGTGTGCTCTTGGAGCTTTGTCTGCTGCGGATCCCAGAATTTGGAAGGGGCTTGCTTACATAGCGCTGTACCTCACGAAGATCGACTATTTTGTTGGAGCTCACATCTCCGAGGGGCGCCGAACTTTGAGTATGGGGACTGTCAAGCAGGGCGACGGGGAGAAGCCTGGTCCAAAACGCAAGAGCGGGCTCACGTTACCGTCCAACATTGAGAGGATAGTTTTTGGACGATAGAGCAGCGCGATCTGTTCCCTCGTTAGGCTCCTGGTGAGCCTGATGCCAAAAAAATAGCGCGAGAAGCCCAGGCCCTCAGGCCCGGTGCTTCTCATGCGCTTGCCCTTTGAGGGGCTCACCCGAGACCATGTCGTGTTTGGTCCTACCTTCTAGGCCTACTTGCAAAACCCAGGGTCAACTTTGACCAGGGTGGACATGTGCGCCCAGCCGATGGCTCTGCCCTCCGGAAAATCCGCGCTTCTCATGGTTCCCTCAAGCTGAATGTAGTTATTGATGGTGCCTATCCCATGGAATGGATAGTTGCTGGTGAGGATGAATTTGGGCTTGATGGAACTCTCACGTGTGAGCGGTGGCGTATCAAGGACAGGCGTACCTGGATACACAGTGCGTCCATTGATCTCTTCGGATTTCGTACGATAGCAGCCCATCGGCTTGTCTTGGGCTTGGGCAGCGCCCAGACAGGTCATTGCCAAGGCCAATGCAAGGAATGCTTTGGTGGTGGTGTGTTTGTGAGTGGAGTGTTGTACTCGCATGGTTTTTCCTATGGTGGATGGATCAACGTCCATGCTTGTCGATGCAGTACTGCAGCGCCTTCGCATAGTCGTGTGTGAGGGTTTGCAGGGGCATGCCCTTGCGTTCCATGAATTCCTCAATGTTGTTGAGGTCGTAGGTTTCGCCCAATTTGTCTGCAGCGCAGTGGCAGGTTTTGTTGCTGTTGCCGCCCTCAGCGCAGCCTTTGAGCAATGACTTTTCGAACTTGGAGCCTGAACAGGCACCTAACGTGAGCAGTGCGCACACAGCGCCCACAGCTCCAATGTTTTTCAATACGCCAGAAACAGCGATATGCCTCATAGGAGCCTTTCGATGAGTGGTTGGAAAAGAGGAACTTGAAGCAGGGGATAGGGCAGGCACGGGGGGTGTGATGCTCACGCTCGCCCGGCCAGGGCCGTTCTCACTTGCTATTGGCGACTGCAATGAGCCACATCAGCAGCAAGACCCCGATGCCCCAAAAGAACCCGAAGGTAGAAAAGAAGAAATAGATCGCGATCAGGGTGAGAAGACACCGGGCAATAAAGGCCATGCTGCAGCCTCTGTCCGGATCAACTGCCCATCACGAAGGCGACCATGGCAACGATGAGCAAGCCGCCGATCCATTTGCCAATCCCCGGAAAAATCATTGCGGGCCAGACCAGTCCTTGACCCAGGTGGTACGCAAAGCTCTTGTAAGACTCATCGCCCCAATTGCTGGCGTAAATGGTGTAGATCAGTCCAATGAGGAAATAGATGCCCAGGACGATGTGCGTGCGTTTCATGTGAAGAACTCCCTTTAGATATGTAGAAAAAAGCTTGGAAAGGCCCCCTGCGAAGCAAGGTAGAAACTGGCTTAAAGCAGGGGCTCAAGAGGAAGTAGGTGAAGCAAACTCCGTAGATGCAAAGAAGTCAAAACTGCATCCTCGAAAGGTGCCAGCAAGACCCACCCCTCCAGAACGACTGCCGGATCCCAGTGACGTGCGCGATGTGCTCGCCTACTGGATCCGCTTATTGCGTGTCGAGAAAGGGTGGTCTCAGGAGCGGTTGGCCCACGAGTGCGATCTGGACCGCACCTATGTGTCTGCGGTAGAGCGATCGCGCTGGAACGTGTCGCTGGCCAACATCGAGCGCATGGGCGCTGCGTTGGGCGTTGCTCCTTGGCAATTGCTCAAGCCGCCGGACGAGCTGAGTTGAGGCTTCCTGGTTAGGAGCGTTGGGAGACATGATCAGATGACAGCCTCTCAAGCGAGCATCACTGCATTCCAACTGCCTCATTGCGACGCTGCCAGCGGCTTGCCGTTGAGCAGGATCTTGCCGCGCTGAAACGCATACCGCTGGACTGTTTGAGAGGCCTTGAGTTGATCTGCCTCAGGCTCCATCGGCCCTTTGAAGTCCAGCATCGTGATGACCGGTTGATAGGCGCCGTTAGCGTCTTTTTCCAATGTGGCTTTGGCCAGGTCAGAGCACGATCCAAACTCCGGTGAAACGCGCGTTTCCTGCGCGCTGAGCATCAGGATCCGAAACAGGGCAGGGCAGGCGCTCCCCCCTTTGGATTGCACCAGCACGGCATCTTCCTCATCCAACTCCAGGTGCAGCACCAGTCGGTATTCGCCCGGCTGATCGGGCAGGACACTCTCTCCCCGAATGAGTAAGGCAAGGTCTTGCTCGTTGACTTGCACTTCCCCGAATCGCGTGGTGACTTGCATCTGGGGCTCGTCCAAGCCTGAAACCACACGGGCCTCACCAACCGATTGAATGCCCATCCAGGCCGAGGGCGATGCGCTCAGGCCTCGCAAGTTAGCCATCTTGTCTGCCGCCAAAGGCTTGGCTTGCACGCCTTCGATGGTGCAGGGCATTTCCATAACGCAAGTCGCCAAGATGTGTTTGCCGACGGGCGAGTCTGGCGAAAACACAAAGGCCACCGTATCACCAGACTCTGGGCTGCGCTCCAGGAGCACCGCAGTCGGACCTTTGGGGTCCAGAACGCCTGCCATATCCAGCAGACCAGAGATGGTTTGTGGAAGGGATTGCACCTGAGGCGCCTCAGGGTGTGTCTTGTGCCATCCCACCATGGCCACCCCAATGCAGGCGGCGGCAAGAAGACCCAACGCCATGCGTTTGGGTGCTGACAGTTGCTTCATGAAATGTTTCCTATTTTTAGAAATGATACGTGATGCAAACTCATCGAATCAACGCAAGCGCCGTTCGATGGGTTGACCTACTGCGTGGTTTATTTATCTGGCGAGCGCATCGCAATGGCTGCCGTTGTGATCCCTAGCTCGACGCCACCTTCTTGACTGCGAGCCGTCCACATTGGGCCTGTCGCGGCAGGCCAGTGTTGCCGCTCAAGATCGCAGCCCCGACCTGGAGACAGGTGTACGTTGTGGCCTGTCCCCCATGTGGCAGCGTGGGCCGCATCCAGCAGCAAAAGAGCTGCGGGCGATGGCGTGTCCTTGGAGCAGAATGGAACACACCAAGACCACTCACCCCCAACTGCCAGAGTCCAGCGAGAAGAGGAGGGGGGTTGTCCGACTGTCTTCAAGGGCTGCCACTGCAAGGCGATCACCCCACCCTGACAGAGCCAGGGCAGGCACTGCCCCAGAAGCACGTCGGGATCCTCAACGTCCATTGGCCGAACACACTGCGCTGGCAGATGCTCTTGGGCTTGCAGGAGCATTGCCTCTGCATCCAGGATGCGCGGCAACGCAGTCTGCGATCCTGTCAGCACTGCCAGTGCTTGACGCAAGACGGTGACTCCTGTGTCCTGATCTGAAAGGGCTTTGCGCGTCATCACACCTGGCAGTGCTTGCACGCCTTTGCCCAAAGGGCCATAGCGCCGGTAGCTGGGAACAGTGTGAAGCACCAACCCTGGCACATAGCGCCTCAAAACTCCTTTATCCGGCGCCATGGGCTTCCCCAGGGTGTGTGCCCATGCCTTGCTTGCTTTGCATTGACATGGAGGACGCGTGTCGACGAGACAGCTTGGTGCGCAAGGTCTGGTTGCCTGCTGTGGGTTGAGCCGCTTCGTTGGTCGTTGATGGCGTAGCAGCATCATCCCAAGCCTCGGGATAGAACTCGTCAACGACACCCGCGCCTTCCTCTTCCGACTCTTCAAACTCACCGAGTGCCAGGCCTTGATGGGCAGCAGCATCCAGCGCGCTTTGCTCAAAGCCCAAGGCTACGCTTTGCTCGCGATGCTTGCGCGCCAAAGCGATGGCCTGCAATTGAGAAGTCCCTGTGCGCACCGTCAGATCTACGTAGTAAATCGGCGTGCGATGCGACATGGTCGTTGACTTGCCCCGCAAGCGAAGTTCCAGCGGCAAGGATGCCAGCAAGCCGCCAGATGCCGCATGCAGGTAGCGCAGGCGCGCCGCCAGCGTACGGATACTGTTGAACCCTGTGGTGCGAAACACAAAGCTTCCGAGCTCGTCGTGGTTGGACTCCTCGGTATCCACACGGACATGCAGCCGTCCATACGGCTTGCATTGGTGGTCCTGCGCGAGAGGGCAAGAAACAGGGCTTGGACAGGGCAGGCTCTGAACCCCTGAGAGGGTGATGCGCTTGCAAGAGTCCCCATCTCCTACGCACAGCGGACGTCCAGAGCTGCGATCAAACATGGTGTAGCTGGCCCGCAGATTCAGGTCCGGATCGTCAAACAGCAAGCGCACAGGAATACTGCGCAGCTTGTTTTGGGCATTTCCTCGCAGGTGGGCATCCATAGGGTGTGCAACCCAGCCATCCTTGTTCTGTACTTGGCTTGTGAGGGTGAATTCGTCGTCTTTTTCTGGAAGGCGGCGGCCGCTTTTTTCGACCACGCGTCCGATGGAAATGCGCCCGATCACGGGGGGCGTCAAAGCTAGGCCTTTGAGCATGTTGAACTCCTAATGGTTGAAGAGGTGCGCATAGCGCAGCGGCCTCACCGTTGCCAGTGAGGCCGCTGTACTCAAGCGCAAGGGGTTGAATAAAGATGGTCTATGTGTGCACGAGGAACCTGCGGCTCCCCGGCTTGGGGACGGTGTAGACCTGTGCAATCTCAGGCTTGTCCAGGCGCAGCCGTGCAGCGTCCAGGGTGGTTCCATCCTTGCTTCGTTTGAAGCTGACTTCCCCACTTTCAAAAACTACCAAGCTGGCATTGCCCATGCGCTGCTGAATGGCTTGCTTGAGCTGAGCTTCCAAGGCTGTGTTGACCTCAAGGACTTCACGCACGGCCAACAGGTCGCTGAAAACGGCATTCATGACCAAGTCGTCTTTGAGGTTCAGGATCGCACCACTGTCTCTGGGATAGAGCGCGCGCAAAGCGGCATCAGCGGAATCTGACCCATCGGCTGGGGGCTGCTGGTCTCGCTCCACATATCCCCAGAACTCTCGCTCCAGTGCGATGAGCTTGCCGATCAATTCATCATCGCGCTCGATGCGAAACACCTGCAACTCCTGGCCTCCCAGCAGCACCGCCACGTCGGCCGCTTGCTTGCCGGTCACCGCCAACTGGTGCTGTACCTGCAACTGCACGTACTCAGGCACGCCATCGCGCCACAGGCGTGCACCTTGTATGCCCGCTGTCTTGCATTCCAGCAGTTGCACATCAGCAGCCCCCATCACCTCGCGGTCGATATTGGCCAGCATCCAGGGATGTTCAGGGTGCTGCAGCACGGCATTGATACGCCGCACACGGTTACCCGTGCGCCGCGTGTAATGTGCCGCAACGATGGGCTCCAGCAGAGAACCCCAGTACATGGGGCTGAGATCTTCCTGAATGCAGTCAGAGGCAGATGTGTCGAGCGGACCAGAGGCTGGGGCAGTGTCTCTGCCGGTCTTCTGTAGCCACAGAGCCAGCTGTGATTGGTAGGGGTTGAGACCCACAGCGGCAGCGGCATCAGAACTGCCAATGCCGCGTTTTCTGACCTCAAGCCACTGATCGCGCCCCAGATCTAGGGTCTTGACCAGTTTGAGGGCAGGGCGGTGTTTGGCCACAGGCCGCACGTCGTCATGAGGTACCGGATGAACCATGGTGACTCCTAAGCAATGTTGAATGCACCACACGCAAAAATGCCCCGACTCCTTCTCGGAGCCGGGGCATATGCCGTGGTGATGGGATGAAACAAAAAGAGGTAAGAAACGACCGCAAGCTCAATGCCCACTGGTGTGACCCCTCATGAGGCCAATTGCAGGGCAACATCCAAAGCGCGCTGCTTGAGAGCCGCTCCCTGGCCAAACCAAGCACTGTCCAGGCGGTATTCCTGACTGCGTGCCCGGCGCTCGTGGTCAACGAACTCGGTCACCGCGCACAACAGGCCCCAAGCAGTGCCCTTGGCGGCCTGCAGCTCTGCGCCCCGACCTTGGCCCTCGTACATGGACTGCACCTTCTTGAGCGCCCGCTCGTTGGTGAGGCCGGGTGCCAAATCCGACTGAGCGTCTGTTTGGCACAGCACCCGCAGAAAGTAGTTCATGGCCTCGTGGCTCTTGACCTTGCACTCCGACAGCGTCTTCATGCGGTACATGAAGTTGTCCCACTGCGAGACCGCGATGCCCAATTGCTTCTTGACCGCTTGCGCGTTGAAGCTGGTGCTGTGCGGTACCTTGATGGCGCTGGATGCGCCCGACAAGGCAATCGACAGGGTGTTGTTGCACACCACTCGAATGGTGGTGGGTGTGGCAGTAGTGGCCAGCGTCCCATCGCAGGACGTGGCCAGCAGCAGGTAGCCATTGACCACGTCGTTGCCCTTGAGGGTGGACGATTTGCCCGTGCGCGCCAATGCCCAGAACTTGCGGCCCGCCTTCAACACGCCAGCGGTTTCCAGCTCATAGCCGGACACCTCTGTTAGATCACGGTAGAACTCCAGAACCTCTTTGGGTTGGACCACCTGGTAGCGAGAGCTCACGACCGACAAAGCCGCTTTGGTATCACTGCGGTAGAGCACCTTCTGGTCGGGAAACTCCATGGGCTCTCCATACAACTCGGAGACAGACGCGCCAGTACGAGAACCAGCTCCAGTATTGGAGTTCACCGCCATGTAACGCACAGGCGTCGCGCGGATGGTCCAGTCCATGCCCGCTTCGCGAGCCCAGACATCGATAGGTTGTTTGGCTGGGAGCTGTTGACCGAGGTTGTGCCAGGGTGTCTCGCCCACATAAGCCATGGTTTGAACAAGATGTGCCATTGAAAACTCCTTGAATAGATGAAGCAAATGAAGGGAAGGAAAACGAAAGAACGCAAAAGCACGGCTCAACAGCTGCCGCCGCTCCAAGCGACTCAGAGCGGCTCGAAGAACGACAGGGCAGGGGAGTGCGAAAGAACGAAAAAGGGGCGAAAGTGAGCGCGCTAACGAAGAGGTTTGCAGGCGGGCTCAAGTGCGCGCCGTGCCAAACGTGTGACCGCAGTCCAGGCAGCGGTAGTTGTCCAGGCAGTTCTGATCGACGACTTCACCGACCTTGCTGCCAATCTCGCAGCCCAGCGCACCGCCAACCAGGCCACCCAGCGCGGCACCGGCAAGGCCTCCGAGAAAGGAACCTGCGGGGCCTGCCATAGCGCCTAACGTGGCGCCGTACTTGGCCCCTCGCAGGGCTCCTGCTGCGCCACTGGCAGCGCCTGCCACGGTGCCTACCGCAGCGCCTGTCGTGCGACCGATGTCGCGGGTTTCAATACGGTGGGACTGGCATTGGGGACAGATACTCATGGGAAATCTCCTTGGTTGAATGAGGGTGGGCACACCGGCCCAGAAAACAAAAAGCCCCACCGAGATGACCCGGTGGGGCTGTGGCGAAGACGGGAAATCTTTGAAGCCTTCAGCAAGGCGGCATACAGCCCGACAGCTCAAGGAGAGCAGTCGGGCAATGCAAGCTTGGAGCTACACAAAGCAAGCAGATGGTGGGCTGCTCACGTCGGTAATATGTGGTTGAAATTTTTTGGAATCGATTGCACGGGCTGGGAATTCGCTCGCACAAGCTATTCAAGAAGCAGCCGGTGAGGACGAATGCGGTGTCTCCGGTCCTTGAAACGATGCGCACTGCTTGAGCGAGCGCATGATGGATAGCAGTTGGGTGTTGCTTTGTGGAGCTTGGGCCGCGAAGCAGTGCCGCCCGTATTTACCGATCACGACCCGGATCACGTGCGTCTGCGCCTGGACTTGAGCGCGGGCATGGGGGTCGTGACACGCGCTGGCCATGAGTCCTTTGATCTGGGATTGGTCTTGCTCGTTGACCGCTTTGCCTAACGGATTGCGGTGCAGGATGTCGCGATAGTGCAGGCGCGCTTGGTTGAGGCTGGGAAAGTCGCGTCCGTCGACGCGCACGGGGATGCTGGATGGCATAGATGACTCCACTGGTCGGTTTGACCGCTGATGAACAACGTGGAGTGGCTCCGGTCTACTGTGAACCACTCACAGTATGGGGCGATAGCCGCCGACAGGAGGTGTTCGATTGCAGTGCTGTTTGCCGTTGGGTTACGAGGCTTTGAAAGGGGCACTGTCTATGTGCGCAAAGTCGTTCGGCCTACGGATCCAGCCCCTGAAAGGGCCTCTTGGATGTGCATGGGATGCTTGTTAATTGAATGAATCGACAATATTTTGTGGATTTGTGATTTAATTTATCATGATTCATCGATATGCGTTCGCTAATTTTCAGTCCTACTTGGAGTGGACCGAAGTGTCTTGGTTGCTGGATGGCAAGGTGCCCCAGTCGGTGTGGGCAAGAACTGCCCCCACGGGTGAGCGCGTCAGCAGCGTCATGTCTGTAGTTGGAGCGAACGCCAGCGGTAAGACAGCTTTGCTCAAGCCGCTGCTTTTTCTGGACTGGTTTGTCAGCCAGTCATTCGCTACGGATGCGCAGGCCCCGATTCCTGTGCATCCGCACATGTCGGCCTCCGATGCTCCCTCAGAGTTCGAGGTCGAAGTCGATTTCGAAGGTCGCTTATGGCGCTATACGCTGCGGTGCACGCGCGAACGCGTGCTTCATGAGTCGCTCTACACAAAGCACGATCGCATGCGATATGTGTTTGTGCGGGATTGGAATGAGGACGAGCAAGCGTATTCCGTGAAGCAGAAGGATTTTGGCCTGCTGCCAGCGGAGGCCAAAAAGGTCAGGCCAAACGCGTCCTTGATTGCGACGGCTGCGCAATACGGCGTGCCACTGGCACAGCGGATCGCAGGTTCCAGCGGTGTGCGGTCGAATATGCACCAATACGGTCGCCGTCAATCCGACGCTGGTCAGTTGGTAGTGGCTGCGGCCCATTTTGTGGCAAGCGACAGCCAGCGATCTCAATTGGTGTCCATGCTGCGTCGGTGGGATCTGGGTCTCAAAGACGTTGATATCCGGCAGATCGAAAACGTGATGCCTGACGGCTCCAAGCAGTCGTTCTGGGTGCCATTTGGCATTCACTCGACGGAAAACTCAGCGAGCTTTGAGTTGCCGTTCATGCTCGAGTCCAATGGCACACAGAGTTTGTTTGTTCTACTGTCTCGTCTGCTCCCCGCATTGGAGAGTGGTGGCGTGGCCGTCATTGACGAGCTTGAAAATGACCTGCATCCGCACATGCTCGAGCCTATTCTTGAGTTATTCGCTAGTCCAAAGACGAACCCACACGGCGCTCAATTGCTTTTTACCTGCCACGCTGTGGAGGTCCTGAATCTCTTGCACAAGGCGCAAGTGATGTTGGTCGAAAAGGATGAGCACAACCAAAGTACCGCATGGCGATTGGACAGCGTGAGCGGCGTGCGAAATGATGACAACCTGTACGCCAAGTACATGGCTGGTGCTTACGGTGCGGTACCGCAGTTATGAGGCACAAAAAGCACTCTCGCGCGGTTGCTCGCACGGTCTTGATCGTCGGGGAGGGTGACGCAGAAGTTGCGTTCTTGCGGTATCTGAAGGAGCTCTACGTTGCGCGAGGTTCTGGTGTCGCAGTCACGATCAAAAATGCGCATGGAAAAGGGGCGCTGAACGTTGTGGACTGCGCGATTCGCCAATCGATGAGCGTGCAATACGATCAGGTGGCGGCGCTGCTGGATACGGATACCGATTGGACAGATGCCGCAAGAAAGAAAGCGAAGCAAGGGAAGGTGCATGTGCTGCCTTGCAATCCCTGTCTTGAAGCCCTGCTTCTATCGCTGAAAGATGAGCTCACCGAAGGACGGACTACGAGTCAACTGAAGGTCTTGTTTGAGCGCCGTTTTGGGGAGAATGCAAGTGATGTGGACTGGCATCACCATCTGAGTTTGGATGCAGTCAATGCCAAGAGGGCGGGGTACGCGGTAATCGATCAGCTGGTTCACTTGCTCGTACACGGACTTCTGCCTAAATAGCGATTGAATTTTAGATCTAGTAGGCTGATGTTCTTGCTCGGCATGCGTGCGCCTGTTGACTTCCTTCCAGCTCACTGAAGTGACTGTGTGTGAGTAATTGTTAATGTTCATCAAATTGTTGACGTCTTGTTGCGTGTTTAACGTCCTCATCCGATAAGCTCCCCCTGCTTTACTAAAACTACACAAACAAAGTTGCGAACCAGAGCGTCTCTAGGCGCCACGTAACTACACATCAGGGAGTGCGCATATGCGCTTGGGAGGGGTGCGAGTTGGACTTAACCAACTCGGCGTGTCAGCGCGCGCATGTCTGAATTGGCTGTGGATGACCGTACTGGTCTTAACGGCGTTATGCGGTGCATGGGGGCGCTCAGCCAATGCCCAAGATTCGGTTTGTGCCGAAGTCAAAATCGTCATCGAGCAAAAGCTCTCGCTGGAGCGCCAAGCCTTTGATACCCACATGGTCATCAGAAACGGCTTGGAGACGAGCGCGCTTTCCAACGTCAAGATCGACCTGCTCTTCAAAGATCAGGATCAAAACGACGTTGTCGCCACAACCGATGCCAATGCATCAGGCGCTTCCTTCTTCGTACGTACAGACAATTTGACGGGTCTGACGGCAATCGATGGCAGTGCCAGTT
>RRZT010604092.1_pt1 | contig 15962 bp, 15 predicted proteins | sample 2165551 | NCBI WGS metagenome assembly RRZT01 (sample SAMN10456910, study PRJNA506462) | wastewater metagenome | biome: wastewater; feature: sludge; material: wastewater sludge; isolation source: wastewater sludge with Escherichia coli K12::gfp cells carrying plasmid... | place: USA: Moscow, Idaho... | reverse complement strand
GAAACCCGCTATACGGGGTAGCTTGGCGGAACCCTTGCGGGCATGCCGGACCCCGGGCAGAACGTGCGTTCGCTCAGCGACGGGCTGGACTAGCCCGCGCGCGTCGCCCGGCTTTCCGCGCTGGGCGCGCGCGGCGGTGTGACCGTGGTGCCGCCCCTTTCCGCGCCGCAATCGCTGGAACTGGTCGCGGGCGAACGGCCGGCGCTGCGGCTGCGCGTGGCGGGGGCGGGGGCGGGGAACCCGCCCGAGGTTCTGGCGCTTGGCCTTGATCCGCAGGGCGCGGCGCGCGAACTGGCGCGGCTGAAACCCGGTGCCGCCCCCACCGGAACCACGACCCCGACCGGAACCACGACCGGAACCACGACCCCGACCGAAACCACCATCGATGCCGGCGTGACCACCCATACCCTGCCGATCGAGCTGCCTTCGGAATTGCGCAACCGCATCACCCGCTTTGAAATCGCCGGCCAGCGCAGTGCCGGCGCCGTGGTGCTGGCCGATGACAGCGTACGCCGGCGCAAGGTCGCACTGGTCGGCGATGACCGCGCCACCGAGGGACAGCGCCTGTTGTCGGCGATGCATTATCTGCGCCGCGCGCTTGCGCCCAGCACCGACCTGATCGAGGGGGGCCTGGGCGATGTGTTGCAGGCCGCGCCCGATGTGATCGTGCTGGTCGATCAGATCGGCCTGCCGGAAAGCGATGCGCTGGCGGATTGGGTCGATCAGGGCGGGTTGCTGATCCGGTTCGCGGGGCCGCGCATGGCGGGTTCGGAATGGTTACGCGACGAGCCGCTTTTGCCCGTCATGCTGCGCGAGGGCGGGCGCGATATCGGCGGCGCGCTGAGCTGGGGCGCGCCGCGTCCGCTGGCGCCGTTTCCCGCCGACGGCCCCTTTGCCGGGCTGGACGTGCCGGCCGATGCGACCGTGCGCGCCCAGCTTTTGGCCGAGCCCTCGCCCGATCTGTCGCAGCGCGTGCTGGCGCAGCTGGGCGATGGCACGCCGCTGGTCACGCGCGCGCCCTTTGGTCAGGGACAGCTGGTGCTGTTTCACACCACGGCCAATGCCGAATGGTCGAACCTCGCCATCTCGGGCCTGTTCGTCCAGATGCTCAAACGGCTGGTGCAGACCGCGCGCGCCGGCACCGAACAGCCCGATACCGCGCCCGAGGATGACGTTTTCTGGATCCCGCAACAGGTGCTGGACGGTTTCGGGCGCGTGACCGAACCACAGGATCCGGTGCCGGTCGCGGCGGCCGATTTCGCGCGCGGCCCCGCGCCGGGCGCGCCAGCGGGGCTGTATCAGGCCGGCGAACGGGTCGCGGCGCTGAATGCGGGCGGGCCGCTTGTGCTGGCCCAATGGCCCGGTGCCCGGCTTGAGGATGCGGCACAGCTGCCGGGGCTGGATCTGCGCGGCTGGCTGATCGCGCTGGCGGCGCTGCTGTTCGGGCTGGACGCATTGGGCAGCGCATGGCTGGCGCGCGGCGCCCGACCGGGGAAAAGGGCGGCGGCATGAGGTATTTCCTGTTCGTGATCGCGACATTCTGGGCCGCGCTGGCCCATGCGCAGGATCAGCCCGACCCCCGGCTGGTGCGCGCCGCCGATGAGGTGGCGCTGGCCTATGTCGTGACCGGGGACGAGGAACTGGACGCCAATTCCGAGGCCGGTCTGCGCGGGCTGTCGCAGGTCATGGCCGAACGCACTACGGTCGAGCCGGGCGCCCCCATCGGCATCGATCTGGATCAGGACGATCTGTCGCTTTTGACCTTTCTCTATTGGCCGGTGACCGACAACCAGCCTTCGCCCTCGCCACAGGCCTATGTGCGGCTGAACCATTTCCTGCGCTCGGGGGGGATGATCCTGTTCGACACCCGCGACGGCGATATCGCCGGACTGGGCGGCCCGGATGGCGGCGGCGCGCTGCGCCGGCTGGCCGCGCCCCTGGACATCCCGCCGCTGGCCCCCGTCCCCGAGGATCACGTTCTGACCCGCAGCTTTTACCTGCTCAAGGATTTCCCCGGCCGCTATCAGGGCCGCGCCATCTGGGCCGAGGCGCCCCCCGCCGGGGCCGAGGCCGCGCAGGGCGTGCCCTTTCGCAATCTCAATGATGGCGTCTCGCCGGTCGTCATCGGCGGAAATTCCTGGGCCGAAGCCTGGGCTGTCGATGACAACGGGCTGCCGCTCTTTACCGTCGGGTCGGGCCTCGATGGCGAGCGCCAGCGCGAGATGGCGCGCCGGTTCGGGGTCAATCTGATCATGTATGTGCTGACCGGGAACTACAAATCCGATCAGGTGCATGTGCCCGCCCTGCTCGACCGGCTGCGTCAGGAAGAGGTGATCCAGTGAACGGGCTGAGCTTTGATCCGCTGCTGCCCTGGCCCGTGGTTGCCGCGATTGCGGTGCTGGCGGGGTTGATCGCGATCTGGTCGTTGTGGCGGGGGTTGCGGGGCTGGCTCTGGCGCGGGCTGGCGGGGCTGGCCGCGGCGCTGGCACTGGCGGGGCCGGCGCTGGAATCGGGGATCCGCGACAAGCTTTCCGATATCGTCATCCTTATGGATGACCGCAGCGCGAGTCAGTCTTTGCCGGGTCGGACCGCGCAATCGGATGCCGCCATCGAGTATCTGACGCGCCAGCTTGCCGCCCTGCCGGGGACCGAGATCCGCCGCGTTTCGGTGGGGGACGATGCGGATGGCACGCTGATCGGCACGGCGCTGACCCGCGCGCTGGCGGCCGAGCCGCAGGCCCGCGTCGCCGGTGTCATCGCGGTGACCGACGGTCTGGCCCATGACGCGGCGATGGTGCCGGCGGGGGCGCCTGCGCCGGTCCATGTCCTCTTGACCGGGCAACCCTCGGATTGGGACCGCCGGCTGGTCGTCGAAGAGGCCCCGGCCTATGGCCTGATCGGCCAGCCCGTCACCATCCGCCTGCGCATCGAGGATCAGGGCGCGGTCCCCGACGCCGTCGCCCGCCAGCCGGCGCGACTGCGCATTTCCGTCGATGGCGAGGCCGCGCAGACCGCCGATCTGCCGCCCGGCATGCCCGTCGAATTGCAGGTCGTGCCCGAACATGCGGGCCAGAACGTGGTCTCGATCGCCTTTGACGCGCCCGAGGCCACGCCGCCCGAACTGACCGATCGCAACAATGCCGCCGCGATCCAGATTCAGGGCGTGCATGACCGCTTGCGGGTGCTGCTGGTGTCGGGGGAACCGCATGCCGGTGAAAGAACGTGGCGCAACCTATTGAAATCGGATGCGAATGTCGATCTTATCCATTTCACCATCCTGCGCCCGCCGGACAAGATGGACGCGGTCCCGGTCGATGAGCTGTCGCTGATCGCATTCCCGACACAGGAACTGTTCATGGAACGGATCCGCGATTTCGACCTGATCATCTTTGACCGCTATCGGGTGCGTGGCATCCTTTTGCCGCAATATTTCGACAGCATCCGTCGCTATGTCGAAGAGGGCGGCGCGGTTCTGGTCGCCGCCGGCCCGGAAATGTCGACGGTCGAAAGCCTGAACCTGTCGCCCCTGGGCACGATCCTGCCGGCGCGGCCGACGGGGCGGATCTATGATCAGCCCTTTCTGCCGCGCCTGACCGAGGATGGCCGCCGCCACCCCGTCACCGCCGGCCTGACCGGCGCGCCCGCCGAAAAAGGCGCGGATGACAACGCGGATCACTGGGGCCGCTGGCTGCGCATGTCGCAGGTGGTGCCCGGGCCGCGCGCGCAGGTGGTGATGACCGGGGCCGAGGATCAGCCGCTGCTGGTTCTGGACCGCGTGGGCAAGGGGCGGGTGGCGATGCTGACCTCGGATCAGGCTTGGCTCTGGGGGCGCGGCTTCGAAGGCGGCGGCCCGCAGCTCGAACTTTTGCGCCGCATCGCGCATTGGTCGATGAAGGAACCCGAGCTTGAGGAAGAGGCCCTGACCGCCGAGGTTTCGGACGGGCTGACGGTCGAGATCACCCGCCGCACCATGGACCGGCGCGCGGGTCCGGTCACCATCACCGGCCCCGATGGCCAGAGCCGCGAGCTTGCGCTGGCCGAGGCCGGGCCGGGCCGCTTTGCCGCGCGCTGGACGGCGCCGGGGCCGGGCCTTTACCGGTTGAGCGATGGCGAAATCAGCCGTGTGGTGGCGCTTGGCCCCGCAGCCCCCCGCGAATTCGAGGAAACCGTGGCATCGGGCACGGCGCTTGCCCCCCTGGCCGAGGCGACGCGCGGCGGCGTGCTGCGCCTGTCCGAGGGCATCCCGCGCCTGCGCCAGGTGCGCGAGGGGCGCCCGGCCCATGGTCAGGGCGTCGGCGGCGAATGGATCGGCATCACCCCGCGCGACGCCGCCACGATAAGCGGGATGACCCACCGCCCGCTTCTGCCCGGCTGGGCGTGGCTTTTGCTGATCGCGGGTCTGGCGCTGGCCGGCTGGCTGGCCGAGGGGCGCGGCCGCCTGCGCAGGGCGGCTTAGGCGCGGCCGAACTTGCCAACCGCCCGCCCCGTTGCTAGGCAAATGAAAACATTTCAAGAGGACCGCCCATGGCCGCCGACGAGACCGCCTATATCCCGCCGACCGAAGCCGATCTGGGCTTGATCAAGCGCATCCTGCCGCATCGCTATCCCTTTCTTCTGGTCGACAAGGTGCGTGACATCGTGCCGATGAAAAGCTGTGTCGGGATCAAGAACGTGACCGCGAACGAGCCGCATTTCGAAGGCCATTTCCCGCAGGAACCGGTGATGCCGGGCGTTCTGATCATCGAGGCGATGGCCCAGACCTCGGCGGTGCTGGTCGGCACCAGCATGGATCTGGCCGACAAGGGGCTGGGCACCTATTTCATGTCCATCGACAAATGCCGTTTCCGCCGCAAGGTGGTGCCGGGCGATGTGCTGGAACTGCATGTGACGACCCTGCGCGGTGGCGGCAAGGTCTGGAAATTCGAAGGCCGGGCCATCGTCGACGGCGAGCTTGCCGCCGAGGCCGAGTTCATGGCCATGCTCAGCCGGGGCTGAAATGAGTGGCGATATTCATCCTTCGGCTGTCATCGACCCCGCCGCCCGGATCGGTGCGGGCTGTGAGATCGGCCCGTTCTGTGTCGTCGGCCCGCAGGTCGAACTGGGCCGTGGCGTGGTGCTCAAATCCCATGTCGTGGTGACCGGCGAGACGGTGATCGGCGACGAAACCATCGTCTTTCCCTTTGCCTCGATCGGCGAGGTGCCGCAGGACCTGAAATATCGCGGCGAACGCGCCCGGCTGGAAATCGGCCAGCGCAACCGCATCCGCGAATATGTCACCATGAACCCCGGCACCGAGGGCGGCGGCGGCGTCACCCGCGTCGGCGATGACGGGCTGTTCATGGCCGGAAGCCACGTCGCCCATGACTGTCAGATCGGCGACCGGGTGATTCTGGTCAACAATGCCTCGGTCGCGGGCCATTGCGTGCTAGAGGACGATGTCATCATCGGCGGGTTGTCGGGGGTGCATCAATGGGTGCGCATCGGGCGCGGCGCGATGATCGGCGCGGTCACCATGGTCACCGCCGACGTGATCCCCTTTGGCCTTGTTCAGGGGCCGCGCGGCCATCTGGACGGGCTGAACCTTGTCGGGTTGAAACGCCGCGGCGCCTCGCGCGCCGATATCCACGCGCTTCGCGAAATGCTGGGCAAGCTGGGTCAGGGCAGTTTCCGCGACACCGCGCGGCATATGGTGGACGAGGATCACGGGCCGATGGTGCGCGAGGTGCTGAATTTCATCCTCGGCCCCTCGGATCGCAGCTTTCTGGCGCCGCATCCATGACCCGGACCGCCCTGATCGCCGGCGAGGGCCGGCTGGCCTCTGCCATTGCCGCCGCGCTGGACGCGCCGCTTGTCTATGCGCTGGACCATTTGCAGCCCCAGGTTCCCGCGCGGCCCTTCCGGCTGGAACGGCTGGTGCCGTTTCTGGACGAATTGCTGGATCAGGGGGTGACGCAGGTCGTCTTTGCCGGCGCCATCCGGCGCCCCCGGATCGAGCCGGAGCTCTTTGACCCCCGCACCATGTCCATCGTGCCGCGCATCCTGATGGGGATGCAGTCGGGCGATGACGCGGCGCTGCGCGCGGTGCTCGATGTTTTCGAGGAAAGCGGCCTCAAGGTTCTGTCTGTGGACGAAATTATCCCCGATCTGGTACCAGGCGAAGGCGTGTTGACCGGAGAGCCGGGCCCGCGCGATCAAAAGGACGCGGCCCGCGCCGCGCAGATCGTCGAGGGGCTTGGCCCGCTGGATGTGGGTCAGGGCGCGGTCGTGGCACAGGGCCTGTGCCTGGCCATCGAGGCGCTGCCGGGTACGCAGGCGATGCTGGAATTCGCGGCCCTGCATTCGGGGCTGAAACCCGATCCCAATGGCGCCCGGGGCGTGCTTTACAAGGCGCCGAAGCCCGGTCAGGACCGGCGCATCGACCTGCCGACCATTGGCCCGGATACGGTGACCCAGGTGGCGGCGGCGGGGCTGGGCGGCATCGTCTGGCAGGCCGGGGGCGTTATCGTGCTGGAACGCGAGGCCGCCATCGCGGCCGCCCGTGCGGCCGGGCTGTTTCTGTGGGCCCGTGCCTGAACAGGTTGCCGGCGATGGGGGAACGCCCGCGCGCCGCGGGTCGTTACCTTCATGCCGATGCGCCCGCTGGGTGGGCGCCGCGAAAAATGTCGAAAGGCAGGGATGCCGATGAAGCTTTTTCTGATCGCCGGTGAGCCTTCGGGCGACAATCTGGGCGCGGCGTTGATGGCCGGGCTGCGCGAGCTGATGCCCGATGTCGAATTCATCGGCGTGGGCGGATCGGCCATGGCCGCGCAGGGGCTGGAAAGCCGCTTTCCGATGGAAGAGCTGTCGCTGATGGGGCTGTGGGAGGTGCTGCCGAAATATCGCGCGCTCAAGGCGCGGATCGCGGAAACCGCGCAGGCGGTGGCCGATGCCCGGCCCGATGCGCTGATCACCATCGACAGCCCCGATTTCTGTCTGCGCGTCGCGCGTCAGGCCCGCGCCCTCTGGCCCGGGCTGCGCACCGTGCATTATGTCGCGCCCTCGGTCTGGGCGTGGCGGTCCGGGCGGGCGAAAAAGATGGCCGAGGTCATCGACCATGTGCTGGCGATCCTGCCGTTCGAGCCACCGCTGATGCAGGCCGCCGGCATGAGCTGCGATTTCGTGGGCCACCCGGTCGTGGCCGAACCCGTCGCCGGTCAGGCCGAGGCCGAGGCCTTTCGTGCCGCAAACGACATCGCGCCCGATCAGCCGCTGATCCTGTGCCTGCCCGGATCGCGCCGGACCGAGGTGTCGCGCCTTGGCCCCCGCTTTGACGAGGCGATGATGCGCCTGCGCGACCGGGTGCCCGAAATCCGCGTGGTGATCCCGACCGTGCACGGGGTGTCGGGGCTTGTGCGCGACATGGCAAGGCGCTGGCCCACCGCGCCGGTCGTGGTCGAGAACCCCCAGGAACGGCGCGCGGCATTCGCGGCGGCGGATCTGGCGCTGGCGGCTTCGGGGACGGTCAGCCTTGATCTGGCGGCCAATAACGTGCCGATGGTGATCGGCTATGACGTGGCGCCGCTCAGCCGGCTGATCCTGCGGCTGATGCTGAAAACGGATACGGTGACATTGGTCAATCTGGTCAGTGAAACCCGCGCCGTGCCGGAATTTCTGGGCGGCGATTGCCAGCCCGGGCCGATGTCGCAGGCGCTGTTCTGCCTGCTGGAACACCCCGAGGACCGGGGCGAACAGATCGCCGCCATGAACCTTACGATGGAGCGGCTGGGGCGCGGCGGCGAGGCTCCGGGCCTGCGCGCCGCGCGCTCGGTGCTGAACTATCTCAGTTCTGCGCCGCAACCACGATGATTTCGACCTTGTAGTCGGGGGTGGCCAGCGCCGATTCGCCGGTGGCGCGGGCGGGGGCGTGGCCGGCCGGCACCCAGGCGTCCCAGACCGCGTTCATTTCGGCGAAATTGGCCATGTCGGCCATCCAGATCTGTGCCGACAGGATGCGGGTCTTGTCCGAACCGGCCTCGGCCAGCAGGCGGTCGATCTGGGCCAGAACCTCGCGGGTCTGCTCGGTCACCGAGGTGCCGGGCTTGCCGACCTGACCGGCCAGATAGACGATGCCGTTATGGATGACGGCCTGGCTCATGCGGGCGCCGGTCTCGATGCGCTTGATCTCGGACATGGGTAGTTTCCTTTCGGGTTGAGCGGCCTCAGAACAGCCGCCAGAAGAACAGCGCCGTCATGCCAAAGCCGATGGCCGCGATCAATGCCCGAAGCCACGCCACGGGCAGGCGCCGCGCCACCGGCGCGCCCAGATAGCCGCCCAGAATGGTGCCGATGCTCATCACTGCGGCGGGCAGCCAGGCGACCTGGCCGCCAATGGCGAAGATGACGAAGGAAATCACCGAAAGCGCGAATGACAACCAGCTTTTCAGCCCGTTCATCGCGTTGAGGTTGGTCATCCCCCAAAGCGCAAACAGCGCCAGAAGCACGATCCCCAGCCCGCCATTGAAATAGCCGCCATAGATCGCCACCGGCAGCATGGTGCCGGCGCCAAAGGGGACCACCATGCTGCGATGCCGTCCCGCCCATTCGCGCACCCGCGCGCCCCAGATAAAGATCGAGGTCGCCGCCAATAGCAGGAATGGCACCAGCAGCGCGAATGCCTCGTTCGAGGAAACCAGCAACAGGCAGGACCCGATGGTGCCCCCGACCAGCGTCCAGATCGTGGTCTTGCGGATGCGCGCAGGGTCGATCTGGGCAATGTCGCGGCGAAAGGCGATGGCGGCGGCCAGATAGCCGGGCAGGGCGGCGACGGTGCTGGTCGCATTGGCCATCACCACCGGCACGCCGCTGGCCACCAGCGCGGGAAAGGTGATGAAGGTCCCGCCACCGGCGACGGCATTCAGCATGCCGCCGAAAAATCCGGCAGCCAGCATCATCAGGGTATCGGTCATAAGTCTTTCGTCCCGCTGCGCGTTTGGGGACATGATTAGCGGTGCCGGGCGGGGGCGTCCAGCGGCGCGGACGGGCTTTGCGCTGTTCCGGGGCATGTCCCGGCCCGGGCCGCGCGCGGGCTTTGGGCACAAATCTCTTGTGACCTTGGCGGGCCTGTGGATTGCTCGGCGCAGAGGTATGGGGAAAAGAGGTTTTACGATGTCCTTTGAACAATGGCTGGCCTTTGCCGGCGCATCTGCGGTCCTGCTGGCGATTCCCGGGCCGACGATCCTTTTGGTGATTTCCTATGCGCTGGGGCATGGAAGGAAATCGGCGGGCGCCACCGTCGGCGGGGTCGCGCTGGGGGATTTCACGGCGATGACGGCCTCGATGCTTGGTCTTGGGGCATTGCTTGCGACCTCGGCCACGCTGTTTGTCGCGCTGAAATGGATCGGAGCGGCCTATCTTGTCTATCTTGGCATCAAGCTTTGGCGCGCGCCGGTCGCATTGGCCGATCCTGCCGCCGATGCCGGCGAGCCGCCCCGGGAAAGGCCGCTGAGGATTTTCCTGCACACCTATGTGGTGACGGCGCTGAACCCCAAGAGCATCATCTTTTTCGTGGCCTTTCTGCCGCAATTTCTGGATGCCGCGCAGCCGATCCTGCCGCAGATGGTGATCTTTGAGACGACATTCCTTGTTCTCGCGATCCTGAATGCGGGGTTTTACGCGATGATGGCGTCGATGGCGCGCCAGTCGATCCGCCGGCCCGTTGTGCAGCGGGCGGTCAACCGGGTCGGGGGTACGCTGATGATCGGTGCGGGCGCCCTTGCGGCCGGCTGGAAACGCGCGGCCTGATCCGGGGCGCGCCTGCTGATCCGGGGCGGACCTTATTCGGACAGGCTTTCCGGCATGAAGATCTGCACCGCCATATGGGCCGAGGCGACCGGCCCGTCGAGACGCCCCATATGGCGCGCCATGGTTTCCAGCGCCAGCCGCGCCTCAAGATGGGGATCCTGATCCAGCACCGCATGCAGGCGGCGCGCGCAAAGCAGGCGGCGGCGGTTCGGGGTCAGTTCATGGGTGATGACATGGATGTCGCCCCGCCGGCCCAGACGGTCGATGGCATCGGTGATGCCGACGGTGCCGACCGACATGTGATAGATGCCACGGATCGCGGGATTGTCCGACAGTGCCTTGTGGACGCGGCGCGCGGTCAGGTCGAAATCCTCGTTCGTCTCGACGGTGCTGGCGATGCGACAGGCGGGGTGGCGCGCGGCCAGCAGGGCCTGAAAGCCGCGCGCCCGCGCCCGCTGTCCCGCCAGATGGAAATCCCCTGCCAGAACCAGCACGTCGCCGCCCCTGTCGCCCAGAAACAGCCCCATCAGATCGGCCGCGATCCGGCCCGAGCGTTCGTCATCGGGCCCGATATAGGCCAGCCTGCCCGAGGCCTCGATATCGGTGACGATGGTGATGACCGGCACCTGGGCGCGGATGCTCATCAGGGCGGCGGCGATTTCGGGGCTGTCGCGTTCGGCGATGATCAGCCCGTCGCAGCGACCGGGCAGGGCCATGATCTTGCGCGCGGTCTCGTCGGGGCGGTCGATGCGGATATGGCTGATCGCGACTTGGATGTTCAGCGCGGCGATCAGCTTGCGCGCCGCCTCGATCCCCTTGCGCAGCTCGGCGTGAAAGGGGTTTTCGGGCGGCTGGATCATCACCACGATGCGCTTGGTCTGGCGATGGGTGTGGTCCAGCCGCCGGTCCAGCCCCAGTTCGCGCGCCGCGCGCAGGACGCGCTCTTCCTTGGCGGCATTGACGCCGCCGCGATGGTTGATGACCCGGTCCACCGTCGCCGGCGACACGCCCGAGGCCCGCGCCACATCCGTCAGCGTCGGCTTGCGGCCCATGCCTGCCCCCTCGTGATCCCCGGTGATCATGCCTAGCACGGGGCCCGGCCCGACGCAGCCGGAATTTGAGGGGATTCCATCAAATCTGTGATGGCTGAGGCCCCGGCGCGGCGCTAATCATTCCGCATCGGGGGCGCGTGCCGCCCTTGGGAGGGAGCATCTGACATGTCGATGACTGTCACCACGGCGCCATGCTGCTGGGGCGTGGACGATATTGCCAATCCGCATCTGCCCGACTGGCGGCTGGTGCTGGATGAGGTCGCGGCCGCCGGCTATGGCGGGCTTGAGCTGGGGCCTTACGGATATATGCCGCTGGATGCGGCGGCGGTTTCGGCCGAATTGCGGGCGCGGCGGCTTTATATCGTCGCCGGCACCATCTTTGACAATCTGGTCGATCCGGGCAATCGCATCCGCCTGTTGCGCCAGACGCATGAGATCTGTGCCCTGATCACCCAATTGCCCAAGCCGCCGCTGGCCCACGGTCAACGGGTCGAGGCGCCCTATCTGACGGTGATGGACTGGGGCCATGACGAACGCGACTTTGCCGCCGGTCATGCCGACCGCGCGCCGCGTCTGGACGATGCCGCATGGGCCGGCATTGTGGCCAATATCCGTGCCATCGCCCGGCTTGCGCGCGACGAATACGGCGTGCGCGCGGTGATCCACCCCCATGCCGGCGGCTATATCGAATTTGGCGATGAAATCGCCCGCATTGCCCGCGACGTCCCCGAATCCGAGGCCGGCTTCTGCATCGATACCGGGCATTGCCACTATTCGGGGATGGACCCGATCGAGGTGCTGCAAACCTGTTGGGACCGCGTCGAATACATCCATTTCAAGGATATCGACGCGGCGAAACATGCCGATGTCCTGTCCCGCCGCATCCGCTTTTTCGAGGCCTGCGCCGAGGGTGTGATGTGCCCGATCGGGCAGGGCGTGATCGACTATCCCGCCATCCACGCCTTTCTCACCGAACAGGGCTATGGCGGCTATATCACCGTCGAGCAGGAACGCGACCCGCGCAATTCGGGCGGCTCGCTGGCCGATGTCAAAGCCTCGCGCGACTATCTGAAATCGGTGGGCTTTGCCCGCAAGCATACGGAGCCGGCGGAATGATTGACGGACAGCGCAAGACCGGGGCGGCCATCCGCTGGGGCATGGTCGGCGGCGGCAGGGGCAGCCAGATCGGCTATATCCACCGCGCCGCCGCCACCCGCGACCGCTATTTCGATATGGTGGCCGGGGCGTTCGATCTTGATCCGGCGCGGGGGCGGGCCTTTGGCACCGATCTGGGGCTGGATCCGGCGCGCTGCTATGCCGATTACCGGGCCATGTTCGCGGCCGAATCCGCACGCCCCGATGGCATTCGCGCCGTGTCCATCGCCACGCCCAACAACACGCATTACGAAATCTCGAAAGCGGCGCTTCTGGCGGGCATTCATGTCATCTGTGAAAAGCCGCTGACCTTCACCACCGCCGAGGCGCTGGACTTGCAGCGCATCGCCCGGGACAAGGGCCTGATCGTCGGCGTGACCTATGGCTATTCCGGCTATCAGATGATCGAAGAGGCGGCCCGTCTGGTCGCCGATGGCGCTCTGGGCGAAATCCGGCTGGTCAACCTGCAATTCGCCCATGGCTTTCATAACGAGGCGGTCGAAGAGGCCAATCCGGCAATTCGCTGGCGCGTCGATCCGAAATTCGCCGGGCCGTCCTATGTGCTGGGCGATCTGGCCACGCATCCCCTGTATCTGGCCGAGGTGATCTGTCCCGATCTGCGCATCCGCCGCCTGATGTGCGCGCGCCAGAGCTTTATCGCCTCGCGCGCGCCGCTCGAAGACAATGCCGTCACCCTGATGGAATACGAGGGCGGCGCCTTTGGCACGCTCTGGACCTCGGCGGTGAATGCGGGCGCGATGCACAGCCAGCGGGTGCGGATCGTCGGATCCAAGGCTTCGGTCGAATGGTGGGACGAACATCCCAACCAGCTGAGCCTGGAAATTCAGGGCCAGCCGCCGCGGCTTCTGGATCGCGGCATGGGCTATCTGCATCCCGAGGCGCTGGCCGATGACCGCATCAGCGGCGGCCATCCCGAGGGGCTGTTCGAGGCATGGGCCAATCTTTACGAACGCTTTGCCCTTGCCATCGAGGCCCATGACGACGGCGCGCCCGAGCGCGTGACCGGGCTGCGCTATCCGGGGGTCGAGGCCGGGATCGAAGGCGTGCGCTGGGTCGAGAATTGCGTGCGCTCGGCCGATCAGGGGGGGATTTGGGTAGATTACCGGTGAGTGTGCGGGCCGGCGGCAAGCCTCTTGCAATGAGGTGATGCCGGGATGATAGTTTTACATCATTTCATGATGTGAATCCGACATGAGCCGCCCCACCATAGCCGATCTTGCCAAAGCCGCCGGTGTCAGCACCGCAACCGTGGACCGCGTCCTGAACGGACGCCATAATGTTCGGGAGGAAACCGTGAGACGCGTGCACGAAGCGGCCGAACAGATCGGCTATCACGGCGTCAACGTCATCCGCCACCGGCTTTGGGCCGACAAGCCCGAATTCCGTCTGGGTCTGGTGCTGCAAAAGCCGCGCCATCATTTCTATCAACAGGTGCTGGCCATATTCGAGGCGCAGGCCCGCGCCTGCACGGAACGCCGGGTGCGTGTCATCCCGCGCTTTGTCGAAAGCACCCGCCCCGAGGAACTGGCCGAGATCCTGCGCGGACTCAGGGGGCGGGTCGATGCGGTGGCGGCGACGGGTCTGGATCATCATGTGGTGACGCAGGCGGTGCAGGAACTGCGCGGCGCGGGCATCCCGGTCTATTCGCTGTTGTCCGATTTCGCGCAGGGCGTGCGGGAAAGCTATTTCGGGACCAACAACCTGAAGATGGGGCGCAATGCCGGCTGGTTCATCTCGAAACTGGCGCGACAGCCGGGCAAGGTCGGGCTGTTCGTCGGCGGCCCGCGCTTTCATGGCCACGAATTGCGCGAGACCGGCTTTCGCAGCTATTTTCGCGATGCCGCGCCGCGGTTCCAGCTTTTGGATACGCAGATCAATCTTGAAACGCGCGAACTGACCTATGAGGCGACGATGAACCTGATCGGGCGCTATCCCGATCTGGTCGGGCTTTACGTCGCCGGCGGCGGCATGGAGGGCGCGATTCAGGCCGTGCGCGAATCCCGCGCGGTGCCGGGGCTGGTGCTGATCGTGAACGAACTGACGCCGGATTCGCAATCGGGCCTGCAAGACGATGTGGTCAGTGTCGTGCTGGCCACGCCGGTCCGGCAGTTGGCGGCGGATCTGATCGCGCTGATGATCGCGACCTCGGAAAAGGGCATGGCCGAGACGCCGGGACAGCGGTTCTTTCCGCCCGAGGTCTGGACGCCAGAGAGTGAGTTTATGATGTAATTGCATCATCCATCATGTCGGAAAGCATCATGGATGATGTAAACCGGCGCTCGAAGCCGTTGACCCAAGGGGGCGGATCGGGAATCGTGACCTGACGTCGGGACGTGGGGGACCCGACCAGACTGCACAGACGATGGACTGAAAACACCGCTTTTGGCGGACAGGATAGGTCTGTCCGATGGCGGGATCCGGGAAAGACACGGCGCCACCCGGACGCCGACAGAGGAGGAAACCAGAATGAAGAAATTCCTGATCTCGACCGTGCTGGCCGCAGGGATCGCAGGCTCGGCCTCGGCCGAGAATATCGGCGTCTCGATGGCGCTTTTCGACGACAACTTTCTGACCGTGCTGCGCAACGGCATGCAGGATTACGCCAACGGGATGGACGGCGTCACCTTGCAGATCGAGGACGCCCAGAACGATGTCGGCAAGCAGCTGAACCAGATCCAGAACTTTGTCGCCTCGGGCGTGGACGCGATCATCGTGAACCCGGTCGATACCGACGCCACCGTCGCCATGTCGAACGCCGCGGCCGAGGCCGGGATCCCGCTGGTCTATGTCAACCGCGAGCCGGTGAACGTCGACAGCCTGCCCGAGAAACAGGCCTTTGTCGCCTCGGACGAAAAGGAATCCGGCACCCTTCAGGCCAAGGAAATCTGTCGCCTGCTCAAGGAAAAGGGCAAGGGCGAAGGCGCCAAGATCGTCATCATGATGGGCGAACTTTCCAATCAGGCCGCGCGCATGCGCACCCAGGACGTGCATGACGTGGTGGCGACCGATGACTGCAAATTCATGCAGATCGTCGAGGAACAGACCGCCATGTGGTCGCGCACCCAGGGCACCGACCTGATGGCCAACTGGCTGTCGGCCGGGCTGGAATTCGACGCCGTGGCCTCGAATAACGACGAAATGGCGATCGGCGCGATCCAGTCGCTGAAAACCGCCGGCATTTCCATGGATGACATGATCGTGGGCGGCATCGACGCGACCGCCGACGCGCTGGCCGCGATGTCGGCGGGCGATCTGGACGTGACGGTGTTCCAGGACGCCGCCGGTCAGGGGCATGGCGCGGTTGACGCGGCGCTGAAGCTGTCGCGCGGCGAGCCGGTCGAGACCAAGATCTATGTGCCCTTCCAGCTGGTGACCCCGGCCAATCTGGCCGAGTTCCAGAAATAAGGATCGCCGGCGCCGGGCGATCCCCCGGCGCCGGTTCCCCGAAGCGGAGGAGAGGACCATGCCAGACGGCCAAGGTGCGAATGCGCGCGGCGTGTTCGAAGGTGAATACATCCTCGAAGTGGATCAGGTGCGCAAGGAATTCCCCGGTGTCGTGGCGCTGGACGATGTGCAGCTGAAAATCCGGCCCGGTTCCGTTCACGCCCTGATGGGCGAAAACGGTGCCGGCAAGTCGACCCTGATGAAGATCATCGCCGGCGTTTATAACCCCGACCGGGGCGAGGTGCGCTTTGCCGGGCGCAAGCTGGATATCCGCACGCCGCTGGACGCGCTGAATTCCGGCATCGCCATGATCCATCAGGAACTGAACCTGATGAACACGATGACGGTGGCCGAAAACATCTGGATCGGGCGCGAACCCAAGAACGGCCTTGGCCTGATCAATCACGGCGAGATGCGGCGCATGACGCAGGCGCTGTTTGACGATCTGAACATCCGTCTGGATCCGGCCGGGATGGTCGGCGATCTGACGGTCGCGCAAAAGCAGATGGT